>ENA-UOJP01000477-UOJP01000477.1-human-gut-metagenome-genome-assembly--contig:-C102-NODE-477-length-75669-cov-8.116764_pt1 | contig 75669 bp, 73 predicted proteins | sample MGYA00242353_ERZ723900 | MGnify/ENA metagenome assembly ERZ723900 | reverse complement strand
TCCTTGATAAACAGTTTTATTATTTCAACTGTCTACCTAGAAGGGAGCATATCACACAGCCCTTTGTGGAGGAAGAGGGGGGATTTCTATGCCTTGCGGAACTGGAGCCGGAGGCAGTCAACACTGTTTTGCAGCATTACAGGAGACTTATCTGTTATTTCTCTCTCGTCGACGGCCGGGCAGACCGGGACACAGAGGACTGCACCACAAAAAAGCCATTGACCGCAATCTTCAAATACGGGTTTGGCAGATAACGCCGCATACAACTGCCCCCGGTACTACGATTTATTGCATTTTTTCCTCAAAAATCACAGCCGAATACGGTTCCATCTTCACCGTCAGGATCCCGTCGGTGACAGGGAATTTTAGTTTTCCCACGTTGTACCATTTTTCCGTAGTTTCCATGACCCGCACCATGGTTTCCTGACGGACACCGGCCTCCCAGACGGCAATCTTCGCCTCCTGGCACCGGCCCGTGCTGTTGACGGCCACGACGCCGGCCCGCTCCCTGGTAAACCGCCCGTAGGCGATCATGCCGTTCTCCGCCAGAAGCGGCTTAAACGATCCGTTCCGGAACACCTTATTCTTCTTTCGGATCCCAATCAGGTAACGGTGGAACTCAATCAGCTCCAGATCCTCATGTCCCCAGGGATACGTCCGCCGGTTATCCGGATCCGTCCAGCCGCAGACGCCGGCCTCGTCGCCGTAATAAACCGTCGGCGCCCCCGGCCACGTCATCTGCACCACGACGCCGGCCCGGAAAATCCCGTAATTGATCCCCTCGGAAGCCGCCTCATGCCCCTTGGAGTACAGGCGCCCCTCCGTCCGGTTCGTCCGCGTAAGGAAACGGGAGTGGTCATGGTTTGAAATCTCATTCATCGCCGCCATCAGAGACGGCGTCTGCATCCGGCTCATGTTATAGAGCATGGTGCTGAAAAATGCCTGGCTGTTCTGGTAGGCATGGGGATCGCTCCGGTCGCTGTGCTTTTCAAGCCCTGTGAGGAACCAGGAGAGCGGCTCCATGAACGCGTCATAGTTCATGACCGTGTCCCACTGGTCGCCGGCCAGCCACGGCGACGCATCGCCGTAGTGCTCTGCCAGAAGAAGCGCATCCGGGTTCGCCGCCTTCACGTTCTCACGGAACTGCCGCCAGAACGCATGGTTAAACTCTGCGGAATGGCCCAGGTCTGCCGCCACATCAAGCCGCCAGCCATCGACGAAGTAGGGCGCGGAAACCCACTTTCTCCCCACCTCCATGATATACTCCATTAACTTCGGATCCTCGTCATAGTTGAGCTTCGGAAGCGTGTCATGCCCCCACCAGCCCTCATAAGAGCCGTTGCACGGCCAGCCTTTCTCGTCGCGGAAGCGGAAAAAGTTTCGGTAGGGGCTCTCTTCCGTCACATATGCCCCCGGCTCATACCCGCCGTTTTTCTCGTAAATCCGCTCCCGGTCCAGCCAGCGGTTAAAGGAACCGCAATGGTTGAACACGCCGTCCAGAAGAAGCCGCATCCCGCGTCGGTGCACCTCGGCTGCAAACTCCGCAAAAAATCTATCGCTGGCCTCTAAATTTGCAGGATCCGTCGTCCGCACGGCATACTTTTCCGCGCCGCCATTGTCCGCCGCATTGTCCGTCACAAGGCCGTCAGCGTCCTTTACAATCACTCCGTAATGGGGATCCACATGGCTGTAATCCTGACAGTCGTATTTATGGTTGGACGGCGACACGAAAATCGGGCTTAAGTAGATAACCTCGACGCCAAGCCCCTCAATATAATCCAGCTTATCCCAGATTCCCTTCAAATCGCCGCCGTAAAACCGGTCCACATCCATGACCGAGAGGCCTTCCTCCCAGTTTTCCACCTTCGTGACCGGATAACCGATATACACATATTCATCGGATTCCACATCGTTGGTCTTATCGCCGTTGCAGAATCTGTCCACAAAAATCTGGTACATGACGGCGCCCTTGGCCCAGTCCGGCACGTGAAAGCCTGGCGTAATCCGAAACATCAAATGCTTTCCCAGATCCTCCGCCACCCCGAGGCGCGTATAATGACAGACCTCATTGCCGTCTGCAATCTCAAAATAGTAAAAGACTGGCTCCTCATCCACCTGGAAGGCCGTCGCGTAATAGTCAAACCGCCCGTCCGATTCCGCTTTTTCCAGTTTGACCCGCTCCGCATGCCCGTCAAAAATTATATATACAGAATCCACATCATCTTTCTCGGTGCGGAATTTTACAGTCACCCACTCGCCGGCATCCGGTTCTGCCGGTTTCCGGTAATCCATTGTCTCATCACAAAACAGAGCCGCTTTTTTCACGGGAAAAGTCCCCCTTCCGTATTCCTGTCTCCGTTTTCCATGTCATGCCTTCAAAAAGGCAAAAACCCACCTTCTATTATACAGGATATCCATTTGTTTTGCACGTTATTTCTGCTGTGAAATCAGGAAGATGAAAAATTTACGGCAGAAAAAAGGCCAGCGGGGAATCGCTGGCCTTTCTTCGGAAAAGGTATTATGTCTCTTATGGGGTATAGCAAAAACTATATAATGTATTGGGGGGGGTTACGCATTATAATATAGCATACGTTCCCGAATAAGTCTGCACAAACATAAGAAAATTTCAGGACATTTTTTGTGCGTTTTGTCAAGTCATTGTTTAATTATTGTCAAAAGTTTATATTTGCAAAATAAAGGCGGCGTCTGCTTATGTTTCTTTTGCACAAACGCCGCCAAACTTTACTTATTAAACAAACAGTGCCTCAAATTCTTCCTGTCCAATTTTTTCCTTTTCCAGCAGGATTTCACAGCACTTATGGAGAACCGGCTCATGTTCCATGATGATCTGCTTCGCTTTTTCATAGCATTCATCAATGATCCGCTTCACCTCGCCGTCGATGGCCGTCGCCACGTCCTCGCCGTAGCTTCTTGTGTGGGCCAGGTCGCGCCCGATGAAGACCTCGTCCTCGTCGCTTCCATAGTTAATCATGCCCACCTTCTCCGACATGCCGTACTGGGTCACCATGGCTCTTGCAATGGCCGTGGCCTGCTTGATGTCCTGGGAAGCTCCCGTCGTCACGTCGCCGAAAATCAGCTCCTCGGCAATCCGGCCGCCCAGGGAAACCATGATCGTCTGGAGCATCTTCCCCTTCGTGTTGAACATCTCATCCTTTTCCGGAAGCGGCATCGTGTAGCCGGCCGCCCCCATGCCCGTGGGGATGATGGAAATCGTGTGGACTGGCCCCATATCCGGCAGTACATGGAACAGGATCGCATGGCCCGCCTCGTGGTAGGCCGTGATTTTCTTCTCCTTTTCGGAAATCACCTTGCTCTTCTTCTCGGCGCCGATGCCCACCTTCACGAAGGCCTGGTCGATGTCCCTCTGTTTAAGAAAGCGGCGGTTTTCTTTTGCCGCATGGATTGCCGCCTCGTTCATGAGGTTTTCCAGATCGGCGCCGGTGAATCCGGCCGTCGTCTGGGCCACCCGCTTCAAATCCACGTCGTCGCCCAGGGGTTTTTCCTTGGAATGCACCATGAGGATCTCCTCGCGGCCCTTGATATCCGGACGGCCAACGCCCACCTTCCTGTCAAAGCGGCCGGGACGCAGAATGGCCGGGTCAAGGATATCGACGCGGTTCGTGGCCGCCATGACAATGATGCCCTCGTTGATGCCGAAGCCGTCCATCTCCACCAGAAGCTGGTTTAAGGTCTGCTCCCTCTCGTCGTGGCCGCCGCCCATGCCTGTGCCGCGCCGTCTCGCAACGGCGTCAATCTCGTCGATGAACACAATGCACGGGGCGTTCCGCTTGGCCTCCTCAAAAAGGTCGCGGACTCTCGACGCGCCCACGCCGACGAACATTTCTACGAAATCCGAGCCGGAAATGGAGAAGAACGGAACACCGGCTTCCCCGGCCACAGCCTTTGCAAGCAAAGTTTTTCCCGTTCCCGGAGGGCCCACAAGAATGACGCCCTTGGGAATCCTGGCGCCCACGTCCGTGTACTTTTTCGGCTCCTTTAAAAAGTCAACGATCTCCTCCAGCTCCTCTTTTTCCTCCTCAAGCCCTGCGACCTTGGTAAAATTGATGGAGTTGGTGCGGCTCATCTTCGCACGGCTTTTTCCGAAATTCATCATTTTGGAATTTCCGCCGCCGCTGTTTAACCGCGCGTTCATGTACATCATGATGAACATGATAACGACTGCCGAAAGCCCAATCGGCAGGATCACGGTCATCAGGTAGTTATCCTGAGGCACATCCATGAGTTCATAGTCGATGCCGTTTTCCTCTAAAAGCTGTTCCGCCTTGATAACGTCGGAAACCGGCACGTCGCGCCTGTCGCCGTCCGTCATTAAGATCGTAAGGCACCCCGTAGGCGTCTGCTTGTTCTGATGGATTTCCACTGCCTCAATGGTCTTATTCTCGATAGCCATCATGAATTCCTGATGGGACATGTTGTCATTGAACAGGCTGCCGCCCCTTGTGAGGCTGGACGCAAATGTGAGCAGCGCCACCACAAGAAGAATAAGCCCAAGCCCCCGAATCTGCTGGTTCTGTTTCAACTGACTGCCTCCTTATTCCTGCTCCACGACTCCGATGAACGGCAGATTGCGGTATTTCTGGTCGTAATCCAGGCCATAGCCCACCACAAACTCATCCGGGATCGCAAAACATGTATATTTTACCTGTACCTGCTTTTTCACACGTCTTTCCGGCTTGTCAAGAAGCGTGCAGAGCTCGATCTGCTTCGGCCCCCTCTTCTGTAAAATTTCAATCAGGTACGCAAGCGTCCTGCCGGAGTCGATGATATCCTCCACAATCAGGACATTTTTTCCCTCCAACGGCTCATCCAGGTCTTTGATAATCTTCACAACGCCGGAAGACTCCGTGCCGCTCCCATAGCTGGAAACCGACATAAAGTCCAGGGAAACCGGCATCGTAAGGCGCTTTGCCAGCTCACAGGTAAAGAATACGCCGCCCTTTAAAATACAGATCAGGTGAACTGCCTTTCCTGCATAATCACGGTTGATCTGTTCTGCTACCTCGCAGATCCTCTTATCTACTTCCTCTTCACTCAGCAACACCCGAATTTTTTCAGCCATGTCTTTCTCCTTTGCAAATCTGTATTTCCAGTATTGTTTCTGTTGTCTCTGATATCTTGTAGTATTCACTGATGCGGTGCCCTGGCACCCACAGGATATGGCTCCCCTCCGCAAAAAGGAACAGCCGCTCCCGTTCCTCCCTCGGAATCTTTTCGTCAATCAGATACCGCTTCAGGCTTTTCTTCTTTCCGCCGGAAATCAGGAAAAAATCGCCCTGCTGCCGTCTCCTCACAGACACGTTGCCTTTTATTTTATCATAATCAAACCATTTCGTACACTGGTTTTTTGGAAAGTTTCTGGAAAAATCCGGCACACTGGCGGCCGCAAACCGCCGCATGACAAAAGTCCCTCCGCCGTCCGGAAACTCCCCGGCCGCCGTCCCGCCGTCTTTTAAAGGGGCTAAAACAAGCGGCCCGCCATCCTCCTTAAAATCCCCGCCGCTCTCTGCCAAAATCTCCAGATACCGGTAACCGCGCCTTGCCGTAAGGCCGCCCGGAAGATCCGTTTGTCCGCCGCCGCCAGGCCCCGTAAGCGATAACACTGCTTTTACATGCCTTGCGGAAATATCCTTTTTCCCGCCGGCCGCCCGGCCGATTAAGGCGCGGATCAAATAATCCCTCGCAATCTCCGGCTGCGCGTCTAAAACAGCCGTCTCCACGGCATATTCCGGCACGCCGCTGCTTCTTCCGTCTGAAAGAATGGTTTCCGCCAGCGCCTCAAAATATGCATCGGCCTGGGCCGCAATCCCTGCCGCCGCAAGCACATGGGCGGCCGCCTGCCCGTTGAGCTTCTCCTCCGCCCATGGCATCAGCTCGTTGCGGATCTTGTTCCTGCTGTATTCCGAAAGGCTGTTGGTGGAGTCGTCGCACCAGCCGATTCCCCGCCCGCGAAGGTATTCCTCAATCTCCCTGCGCCGCAGACAAAGGAGCGGCCGGATGATGTTCCCCCTGACCGGCGGGATTCCCGAAAGCCCCTTAAGCCCTGTCCCGCGGAACAGATGGAACAGCACGGTTTCGGCGCTGTCGTCCATGTGGTGCGCCACGGCGATGCGGCTTAGACCGTACTTTTCGGCCGTCTCCTCCAGGTGGAAATACCTTAAATGGCGGCCGGCCTCTTCCTCCGACATCCCATGCTCATGCGCCCAGGCCCTGACGTCTTCTTTTACTGCCGTATATGGTACCATCAATTTCTCACAGAGGTCTCCCGCAGCCTTTTCATCCCTGTCCGCCTCTGCACCCCGGAGCCCGTGGTTCAAGTGGAACGCGTGAAGCCGGATCCCCAGCCGCTTTGAAAGCTCCTTTAAAATAACAAGAAGGCACACGGAATCGGCGCCTCCCGACACGGCCGCCAGGACGCCCTCTCCTCCGTCTGCCATATGATGTTCCCGTATAAATTCCAAAACCTTTTTTTCCGTTTCCTGCCCGCTCATGCCGCTGCCCTTTCTGTCAGGCCTATTATACAGGCATTTTCCGCCGCGCGCAAGGCTTTCCTGCCAATTCCCGAAGCTCTGCGCGCCCTGCTCCGGCGGCGCATGAGCCTCCCCTGCCGTTTTCCCTGCCGTTCATGCACGCCGCTATGCCCCGGCAGCGCAAGGCCTCCGGCCGTCTTCCTACCGCTCGTACACGCCGCCCACCAGCACCGTCATGTCGTCCATGGGCTGCCCCTCAAAGGAGAGCGCAAACGTCAGGATCATCTCCGCCGTCTCCTGGGGGCCTGCCTCCAAAAGCCCGGATAGAAAATCGCGGAATGTCCCCTCCTTATCGGTTCCCGGCATTGCCTCCAAAATCCCGTCGCTGACCATCACAATCCTGTCGCCGTCCCACAGCTTCCTCGAAAGGAGCACCGGTTCCACCGGATTTACAATCCCCGCCGGCACATGCTCTGACTCCAAAATCTCCACTTCGTCATGGCTGATGACAAACGTCGCCGCCGCGCCGAGCTTCATGGCCTCCAGAACGCCGGCGTAGAGATCCACGAGCCCCAGATCCAGCGTGGCCGGCCGCTCGTTCCCGCCAGTGAGAAGAAGCACCGTGTTCACCAGCTTTAACGCCGCCCTGGCTGAAAAACCCGTCTCTAAAAGCTGTTCCGTAAGCTCGATGACCTTTTCGCTGTCCTCGTTTGCAAGACGGCCGCTCCCCATACCGTCGGACAGGCTCATGATGGCCTGCCCGGGAAGCCCGCTCTTAAAGGTGAAGCTGTCGCCGGAAATCTCCTCGCCTTCCCTCGGCGTCCTGGCTGAGCCGAACAGAATCCTGTATTTTCCCTCTTCCAAAAACCGGAACGCCGCCGGATTCCTGGTAATTAACGTCTTCCCGTCCCGGGCCGGGCGCCAGCGCCCCTTCATCGCATGACCCACCAGCTCCGCCGCATCGCGGGCCGTCATGCAGCGCCCGTTCATCGTCCTTGCCGTCATAAAAACCTCGCGCCGCTGTCCCTCATACTGGAGAACCATCAGGTTTTCCGCCGCAACGCGCCGCCTGCGGAACGCCTCACGAAGCTTTGCCCCGTCTGTCTCCGTTATGTCAAACGCCTTTTCCATCTGCTCGGAAAACTCCTCCAGAATCCCGGCCATCTCCTGAAACTGCACCATGACGGCGTCGCGGCTCTCAAGGAACCTGTTTTTCCAGGAAAGGTTCATGGTGGCCCGCCCCAGGTTCCGGTTTAACTCCCCCATATAATCCGGCTTCCGCCTGCACGTCTCCAAAAAACGCCTCGGCATGTCCTCATAATCAATGCATCCCTTTTTCTCAAACGTCCGCAGCAGATAATAGAGGTAATAGCCTTCCCCGTCTTCTTCCTCCTGCGCCTTCTTACGCAGGCCGCATTTCTCACAGCTCCCGCAGACCACGGCCGCCGCCGTCTCGAGCGCTGCCAGCCCGTCCTCCCTGGAAAGCCCCGGCTCCCGCGACGCGTCACCGAAGGTTTTTGCCAGCCCGCAAAGGGACTCCGCCATGTCCCGCAGCCGCTTTGCCGCATAGACATTCACCCCCGCCGTGTCCCTATGTACTGCCCGCCTTTTTAACACAAAAATCCCTCCTAACCTGCGTTCCTATTATAAACAGGCTGGAGGGAAATATTTGTCATATTCACGTGGCGAACGAAAAAAACTTCCTGACAAAAACTACTTGTTTTCTCCCGGCTTTAACAAAATCTCATCTTTATTGACGAGGCCGAGCTTTTCCTTTGCCACTTTTTCGATATACTGCTTCGTTTGGACGTAGATCCGGTACTCCTCTAACTCCGCGGCCCGGTTCTCCTCACTGGCCAGGGTTTTCCGAAGACTCTGCTCCCTTGCCTCGTACTCGAGGTTTTTTTCCCGCAAAGAAGCCGCACCGATGTTGACGACGACTGCAAGGCTCAGTACCACCATCGTGATGCCGATCAGGGCCATGCGGTTGCTCCATCCGTTCTGCGCTGTCTTCCGTTTCCTCCTGTTGCGGTTTTCTTTCATGTTTCCTCGCTTCTTTCCGGGTTTTTCTCTTTCTTTTCTTTATTTTATTCCATCTGCGGACTTTTTTCAAGAGCCCAAATACATTTCTGCTCACAAGGCGGTCATAAAGGAACATGCCTGCAAACACAGAGACGATCACATACGCCCGGAGCACGCCGCTGTTCTCACGAAACAGCAGGGAAAACGTCATGATTCCGGAAAACAGCCAGTATAAAAAATCCTCGAGTCCCGTCAAAAGACTGCCGTGATACAGGAAAAACCGGAAAAGACGCAGCCCGTCGTAGCAGAGCATCAAAAAAAGCCCGAGAAGGAAGCTCTGTACAGCCAGATCTGCCTCTGCCTGTATGTATGCGCTCAATGGGCCATCCCCTTCTACTTGAACAGGCGGGAAAGGAACGACTGACCGGCCTTCCGGATGCTTTCGTTTGAAGAGTAGGTGAAGCTGTCCGTCCGCCCCTCGATGTCGATTTCGCCCTTTTCCAGTGAAAGCCTGCTGACATGGAGGTCTTTTCCCCGAATCGTAAGAAGGCCCATGTCCGTGTCCAGGACAATCTGGCTCTCGTTAAAAGAAATCACGTCCAGAATCCCGGTCAGGTTCCCCCTGTCGCGGTTGTTCAGGGTCAGTCTGTGGGATACGCCAAGCTTCTCTTCCATGAAAAAAACCTCCTGACATACTTATCGTTTACTTAAGTATATTAGGAGGTTTCCTGACTTATTCCAAAAACGGGTCAAAACATGTCCCGTGTACAGTTTAAATATAACGGTACAAATCCCCGGCGCCTTCTTTTTTCACGGTCTCCTGGACATCGAGGACTTCCACCTTCACGGCCTTTGTGCCGAACTGGATTTCAATGATGTCCCCCTGCTTTACGCTTACGGACGCCTTTGCCGGCTTTCCGTTGACCGACACCCGCCCTGCATCGCAGGCCTCGTTGGCCACCGTCCGCCTTTTAATCAGGCGGGACACCTTAAGGAATTTATCTAATCTCATGAATTTATGCGTTTACCTGATCCTTGAGAGCCTTTCCTGCTTTGAATTTCGGAGTTCTGGAAGCAGAGATCGTCATCTTCTCACCGCTCTTCGGGTTTCTTCCTTCTCTTTCCTTTCTCTCAGAAACTTCAAATGTACCAAAGCCTACAAGCTGGATCTTCTCACCCTTCACTAATTCTTCTGCTACAACATCAGTAAAAGCCTTAACTGCTTTTTCTGCATCTTTCTTGGAGAGTTCTGCTCTTTCTGCCACTGCTGCGATTAGTTCTGTCTTGTTCATTGATATTTCCTCCTAGATCATTGATTAAATCCGAAAGCCAGGTGCTTCGGATACTTCAGCATTATACTCTTACATTTATATCTGCTTACGTTCCGTTTGTCAAGGTTTTTTGCGGTTTTCACGCTCTTTTTCCCGCAGCCCGCGTTCGAGGCTTTTGAGCTCCTCCCAGCTTTTTCCGGTTCCGTTAGGAGCCCCCGTTTCCGGATCCCCGAACACATGGGGATGGCGGCGCACCATTTTTTTGCAGATGCCGTCCACCACGTCGGCAGCCGTGAAATTGCCTTTTTCCTTTTCCATCTCGCTGTGCATCATGATCTGGTACAGAACGTCCCCAAGCTCCTCGCAGAGATTGTCCATATCGCCTGCGTCGATGGCCTCCAGAACCTCGCTGCATTCCTCCACCAGGTATTTCTTCATGGATTCATGGGTCTGCACCTGATCCCACGGACAGCCCCGGCGCAGGGCGGCAACGATCTCCACCAGATCCTCAAACGTGTAAAAATCCTTTTCCATCATTTTATCCGGCCATCCTTATTTTATGCATTGTCCTCTTCTTCCAGCGCTTCGATTAACCGCATGCCGGCCGTATCCGTAACCGGGACGGAGAAGACGATGGCTTTCGCCTTGGATGCCATGCCGGCCTGCTCCATGATGGACTTCATGATCGCGTTCTTTTCTGCGCTCTTGGCAACGATGAAGATAATCTCCTTCTCCGCGGCAATGGAAACGCCGAGGAACCGCTCTGCCCGCTCCATGCCGGTTCCCTTGGCATGGATGGCCGTTCCGCCGGAAGCGCCGGCTTCCCTGGCGGCGTCCATAATCACTTCCGTATATCCCTGATTGGCAATTACCATCAAAAGCTCATACTTTGTATTCTTCAATTCGCTCTCTTCCCCTTTCACAAATTCCTGGCCGTCTGTCAGGAACTCAAGCTGCTTTTTCCCCCCGATGCTGCTTAAGGGGACGGTGAACACGATTCCCATGCCGGGGATGTCAATCCTTAAGTTTTTCTCAAGGCCGCTCTTTACCTTTTTCCAGACCGTGTCCGTGACGACGGAAAACAGGACAGCCTTTTCCGACGCCTCCAGTCCGAAATAGTCTAACATCTCCGAGGACGCCGTCCCTCTTCCCAGCGCAGTCAGTACCACAGAAACGCCGTACTCTTTATAAAACAGCAGGAAACGCCGGATCTGGTTCCTGTCGCTGATTGTAGTCATTAAATATAATTCACTCATATACGATTCCCTCCAGTTTCCAGCCGCCTACAATTCGATGATTGCGTCGTCTGCCAAAAGCTCATAAGCATGGGCAGCACCCTGGACAGGCACGGCTTCCTTCTGCGGCCTGGTCTTAAGCTGCGATACAAGTCCCAGAAGCTGTATGGTAATAAGCGGCGTCATTGCTACCATTGCCACAACGCCGAAGGCATCCGTCACCACGTCGCCGCCCAGCGCCAGGCAGGCGCCCTGGGCAAGGGGAAGCAGGAAAGCCGTCGTCATCGGGCCGGAGGCCACTCCACCGGAGTCGAAGGCGATGGCCGTATAAATTTTCGGCACGAAAAAAGAAATTCCAAGGGCTATCGCGTAGCCGGGGATCATGAACCAGAGAAGGGAGATTCCCGTAAATACCCGGATCATGGCAAGGCCCAGAGAAACGGCCACGCCGATGGAAAGGCTCATGCCGATGGCCTTTTCTGAGATGGCGCCGTCGGTGATCTCCTCGACCTGCTTATTTAAAACATACACTGCCGGCTCTGCCCGGACAATGAAATAGCCGATCAGCATGGCAAGCGGAATCAAAATCTGCGGGTACCGGAGACCGGCAAGGGCCTGGCCCAGGTAGTTTCCGGCCGGCACAAAACCGACGTTTACGCCGGTAAGGAACAGCACGAGGCCGACATATGTGTACAAAAGTCCAATGATAATGCGGATCAGCTTCTTTTTCGTCAGCTTCAGCGCAGCGATCTGGAAAACGGCAAAAAACAGAAGAATCGGCAGGAGCGCGCCTGCGATCTCCATCATGTAGGTTGGAAGCTCCACGGCAAACAAATGCCACATATCCATGGAATCCGTCAGCTCCGGAATCACCGGCGGCACATACTCGCGGCTGTCCGGGTTATAAATCATACCGAGCACCATAACGGCCAGCACCGGGCCAATGGAACAAAGCGATACAAGGCCGAAGCTGTCGTCCGCTGCATGGCGGTCGCTTCGGATCGAGGAAATACCGACACCGAAGGCCATGATAAACGGAACCGTCATCGGGCCGGTCGTCACGCCGCCGGAGTCAAAAGCCACGCTTAAAAACTCCTTCGGCACGAAAAACGCCAGTATGAAAACAATGGCATAAAAAATCATAAGAAGCGGCGGCAGTGCCACAGAAAACAGCATTCTCAGGATGGCAATCACAAGGAACACGCCGACACCGCAGGCCACAGCCAGGATTAACGTCATGTTCGGGATTGCCGGCACCAGCTCTGCCAGAACCTGAAGATCCGGCTCCGAGATGGTGATAATAAAACCCAGGAGGAAGCCGGCAATCACCATTAACGGCAGGCTCCGCTTCTTTGTCAGGCTGGTTCCCACCATACTGCCCATGGGCGTCATGGCAAGCTCAGCGCCGAGCGTGAAAAACATCATCCCCACCAGAAGAAAGACCGTCCCCATCAGGAAACAGAGCAGAATGCTCGTCGACATGGGCACGAGGCAGAAAGAAAGGATCAGCACGATCATGATGATCGGCCATACGGCTTCAAAGGCCTCTTTCCACTTTGCCTTCAGCATTTCCAACAGTTTGCTTCTTACATCCAAATTTTCATCCCGCCTTTCCGGCAGGCCCGGCCGAACCACAGCCAGACGGCCCGCCTGCACTTCTCATCAGAAAACGGGAAGAAATCTGCCCCTGCAAGCCCCACGCAGATTTCTCCCCGCTTTCTACTCACTGTTCGTTTCCGGCTTCCCGGCATAATCCCCCGCCAGGCGGCCGATATACGCCGGGAAGGTATTCCCCCGGCGCACAAGATTATATTTAGTATAACACATCCGGCATTTTTATGTAAACATATTTTCCGGGAATCCATGTTAAGATTATGCTAAGATCTGTCCTGCCGGGATCTGCCTGCTGCCGCTCCCGCGGAGCCATGCCGCCGGCTTTCCGCAATTTTCTCCCGGAAAGCCGGCCAAAACGCCCCGTCCGGCCTGCCCGGCCTTTATGACTCCATCTGGCGCCCGAGAAACCCGGCCGCCGTGGCCGCCAGGCGCATTTCCGCCTCCGTAAATTTCGCCCGCGGCTCCCGGCTCATGATGACGACCGCCCCGATGGCGTCTCCCTCGCAGATGATCGGCGCCACAACCTGAGCCGTCACGCCTTCCACATCCTCTGCCGCCACCGGCGTGTAGGCCTTGTCGTCCTTTCCGGCCATCAGCGCCGTCCTCTCGTTGATGACGTTCTCAAGCTGTCTGCTGATGGGCTTCTGGAGCAGCTCCTTTTTCGCGCCGCCGGCGGCCGCGATCACCTGATCCCTGTCGGTGATGCAGACCATGAGCCCCGTGGACTGTGCCATGGCATCGGCGTACTGGGACGCAAAGGCGTTTAATTCCATCATCGGTGAGTATTTTTTAAGAATAATCTCGCCTTCCCGGTCCGTAAAGATCTCGAGAGGCGTTCCCTCCCTGAGCCTTAATGTCCGCCGGATTTCCTTCGGAATCACCACGCGGCCCAGGTCGTCTATTCTCCTTACAATTCCAGTAGCTTTCATACAAAAATTCCTCCATTTTACGCTTTGTCATTTACCTGTAATGCTGTCTGTAAACGTAGTATTTGTAAAATGGAAGAATTTATGCGGAAGTCTTATCCTTTCGTTCCAGGGCTTTTTTTACATTTTCGCGGATTTTTTGATGCCGCGTCCATATCTCCTGCGGCAAAAAGGCCGCAATCCGCATCTTAGCACGCAGACGGGGCACCTGCCGTCTGTCTCCCTGGCAGGTGCCCCACCGTTTTCCCTTTTTTAACCGCTACGCCATTTCCGGCTCCAGTGCTTCGCTCGCCGATGTTTCATACTTGTCGAGGATCACCTTCTGGATCCTGTCCCGCGTCCCCGAATTGATCGGATGTGCAATATCCCGGTATTCGCCGTCGGCTGCCTTTCTGCTGGGCATTGCGATGAACAGCCCCTTTTCGCCTTCAATGACTTTGATATCATGGATTACAAACTCATTGTCCAGGGTGATTGACACAATCGCCCGCATTTTTCCCTCTTTTTCGATCTTTCTCACACGTACATCTGTTACCTGCATACATAACCTCCCCAATTCACACAAGCCTTCCCCAAAAGCCTGCTATATTGTATATCTTTCGTTCTTCTCAATAACAACTTTAATGTCATCAGGAGTCCCGATATACGTTGTATTTGCACGGATCGTGTCCCGGCTCTCCACAACACAGTTTTCAATCACCGTATTGTCGCCGATGTAAACATCGTTCATGATAATGGAATTCCGGATCACGCAGTTGTTTCCGATATAGACCTTTTTAAACAGGACGGAATTTTCCACGCTTCCGTTCAGGATACATCCGCTGGAAACAAGGCTGTTCTTTACGGACGCACCCGGATTGTACTTCGCCGGCGGCAGGTCGTCCACCTTGGAGTAGATATCCGGATATTCCTTAAAGAAGTAATTCCGCACCTCCGGCTTCAGGAAATCCATATTGGTCTGATAATAAGACTCCACCGAGGCGATGTTGCTCCAGTAGGAATCCATCTTATATGCATAAATCCGTTTCAGGTTCCTGTACCGCACCAGGATATCCTGTACGAAGTCATAGCGGTCTTCGGCCGCGCACCGTTCGATGAGCTCGATGAGCTGGCGCCTGCGGATCACATAAATGCCGCAGGAAATCGTGTTGGACATGGCAACCATGGGCTTTTCTTCAAACTCAACGATCCGCCCGTCGGCATTCGTCTTCACAATACCGAATCTTGTAATATCCGCATCCGACGGCATATCCTTGCAGACAATCGTGATGTCGGCTTTTTTCTCGATATGGTATTCGAGCACCTTGTTGTAGTCCAGTTTGTAGATGCCGTCGCCGGCTGCAATCACCACATACGGCTCATGGCTCTTTTTTAAGAAATCCAGGTTCTGATACAGGGCATCTGCCGTCCCGCGGTACCAGTCGCTGTGCTCTGCCGTAATCGTCGGCGTGAACACGTACATACCGCCCTGTTTTCTTCCGAAATCCCACCATTTTGAGGAGCTTAAATGCTCGTTTAAGGAACGAGAGTTATACTGGGTCAGGACTGCAACGCTCTGGATATGGGAATTGCTCATATTGCTCAGTGCAAAATCCACGCTCCGGAAGCTTCCTGCAATCGGCATCGCTGCAATCGCGCGCTTTCTCGAAAGCTCTCTCATCCGTTTGCTGTTTCCTCCGGCTAAAACTATACCGATTGCTCTCATACATTCCCACCTGCCTTTACTATGTAGCCGCCGCTTTCAAGCTTTCCGTCCTGGTAGTCCTCCGGGACGGTAACGCCGGAAATTGCCGTATTCTTTCCAATTTCAACACCGGCCGGGATCGCGGAGTGTTCTCCAATCGTCACCAGGTCGAACTGATATACCTTCGGGTCATATTTGCTCGGCGCATATTCCCCGACGCCGAGCTTCGCGCCTTCGCCAACCGTCACGTTCTCAGCGATGATGGCCTTTTCCACAAGCGCATCCTTTCCGATCACACAGTCATTCATGATAATGGAATCCCGCACGACTGCGCCGCTCTCGATCACAACGCCCGGCCCGACAACGGAATTTTCCACGCTGCCGTAAATCTCCGCGCCTTCGCCGATGATGCACCGGCCCACATGGGCATCCGGGGCCACGTACTGCGGCGGGATCCGGTCGCTCTTCGTATAGATCTTCCAGTATTCCTCATAAAGGTTAAATTCCGGAATGATGTCGATAAGCTCCATATTGGCCTCCCAGTAGGAGCCGAGCGTCCCGACATCCTTCCAGTAGCCGTTGTATTCGTATGCAAAAATACGTTTTCCCTCGCCGAAGCAGTAGGGGATAATATGCTTTCCAAAGTCGCAGCCCGGCTCGTCCGAAAGCTTGATTAACGCTTCCCTGAGCACCTTCCAGCTAAAGATATAAATTCCCATGGATGCCAGGTTGCTTCTCGGATTTGCAGGCTTTTCCTCGAATTCCGTGATTCGGTTGGACTCGTCCGTAATCAGGATTCCGAAACGGCTGGCCTCTTCCATCGGGACAGGCATCGCCGCAATCGTCACATCGGCGTTGTTTGCCTTGTGGTAATCCAGCATGACTTCATAGTCCATTTTATATATATGGTCGCCTGACAGGATCAGAACGTACTCCGGATTATAGGATTCCATATACTCCAGGTTCTGATAAATTGCATTGGCCGTTCCTGTGTACCAGTCGCTTCCCTTGCTTCTCTCATAGGGAGGAAGGACTGTCACGCCTCCCACGTTCCGGTCAAGATCCCACGGGATACCAATTCCGATATGGGTATTCAGTCGAAGCGGCTGATACTGGGTGAGGACACCTACCGTATCGACGCCGGAGTTGATACAGTTGCTGAGCGGAAAATCAATGATCCTGTATTTTCCGCCGAACGAAACGGCTGGCTTTGCAACCTTTTGGGTGAGGACGCCAAGCCGGCTTCCCTGACCGCCTGCCAACAGCATCGCAATCATTTCTTTTCTTACCATGATACCACCTCTTGCTGTTCAATTTTGTTCATAATATTCGGCCTTATGTATGGTGTAACCATTATAGCACACATTTCATAAAATGTGAACAAAATCTTATCAGTTTTAAGCTGTATTTTGTACATATTCTGACATAAATCTCCATTTTATGACCGAACAGCCTTCGTCATCCTGCATAATTTTCCCATGTCAGGACTTCCATTTGAGGTATTATTCCGCCAATTTCCAAAAAAAGACTAAATCTCGTATTTTGTTCCGTCGGACAGAAGTTTTCCGTCTGTTAATTTTACGCGCAGCAGGACGGTGTTTTCATCGGAAAGATCCACATGGATATCATGGATCCACTCTCCAAACGCCGCTCCCAGCTTCTCTGCCGTCTCCCGGTTCTCCGGCGCCCCGAAATATCCCAGGTTCACGCATGTCCCGTGGCCTTCGAACCACTCGCCGGCCACGGCGGCCGTCGGATTCTTTGCGATCTGTTTCATTTTCTCGGAGCGGGCATCCGTAATAATATAGAAGGAACCGCCCTCATAATAAGCCGTCACGTTCCGCACATAGGGAATTCCGTCCACGGCCGTCGCCAGGGCAATCAGCCGGTTTCTCCCGAACCGCTCCTTCATAATCTCTTCTGCTTTTGGATCCCATGTTCTCATCAATGTCCTCCCTGCAAGTTTGTGTTTTCCTGAAAAATCCGGCAGGAAGCCCTTTTTCGGGCCGCCTGCCGGATCTGTTCCCTGCTTCTCATTACTTCATGATATCATATACGGTACCACAGAACACTTTGACTGCGTTCGGGAGTACCTGCTCGTCGAAATCGAAAATGCGGCTGTGGCCCGGGCCGGCTTCCTTTGTCAGCACGCGCATGAACGTGGCCTGGCCGCCCTGCTCCTGGACTCTGTGCATCATGTAGGAAACGTCCTCGCTTCCGCCGTTCTTGCTGCTCGTGGTGTTGGAGACCGGAAGGTGGAGATGTTCCTCGCATACCCTGCGGACGCGCTCCATCAGCGCCTCGTCGCTTGCCAGGGAGTATGCGGCTCCCATTAACTTCATCTCACAGGTGCAGCCATGCATCTTTGCTGCGTTCTCGATGATGCTTACGGCGTAGTCCTCCATGAACTTGTTGATTTCTGTCGTCTCGCCGCGGACCTCGATCTCCATCTTCGCCTCATCGGCAATGACGTTCCTGCCGCTGCCGGCCACAACCGTACCCACGTTGACGCGGGACTCGCCGCCGGAGTGGCGCGGGATGGCGTAGAGGTTTAAGATGGCCGTTCCGACTGCCAGCATGACGTTCTTTCCGATTTCCGGCGAACCGCCTGCATGGGCAGCTTTTCCATGGAAGGTCACGTCATACTTCGTTGTTGCCAGGGAACCGTGGCTTCCCGGGATCACGACTGCCGGATCTTCCGGATCCTTGTCGGATACGTGGGAGCCGATCAGGTAATCCACGCCGTCCAGATTTCCGTTGTCCACGATGGACTTGGCGCCGCGGACGCCTTCCTCAGCCGGCTGGAAAATCAGCTTCACGGTGCCGCGGAGCGAATCCTTGATTGCCATCAGTACCTTTGCGACGCCGAGGCCGATGGTGGCGTGGCCGTCATGGCCGCAGGCATGCATGAAGCCTTCGTTTACGGAATCGAAGCCTTCTTTTGCCGGGCGGTGGCAGGAGGCATCGTGCTCCTCGAAAACGCCGAGCGCGTCGATATCGAACCGCATGGCGACCGTCGGGCCTTCGCCGCAGTGCAGGATGCCGATGACGCCGGTCATGCCGCCTTTTGTATATTTCACGAATTCCGGATCTGCCCCCTGGGAAACGGCGCGCTCATACTGCGCGTCCAGTTCTTCCTCGGACGGCACACCCATTCTGGAATCGCGCTTGCAGACCTGATCGCCCACCAGCACTTCGTAACCCATGTCTGTCAGCTTTCTTGCGATGATGGAGGACGTCCGCATCTCGAACCAGCCTTTTTCCGCGTATTTGTGGAAATCGCGGCGCTGTGCCGTCAGCTCTCCTGCCATTTCGTCTGTCATTTTCAGAATCTGTTCATAAATGTCCATAACTGATACCCCTCCAAAATATGATTTTTGCTGCCGCCCCCGCGGACAGCCGTTTCTATGTATGCGGCTTTCCGCCGCTGTGACCGCAGCCTGCGGCCGCGGAACTCACCTTATTTTAGCCTCGGAAGCATTCTTCCGCCGAAGCCGACGGCAAAAATTTCCCCGTTTTCGTCCTCAAACAGCTTTAAGTAAGCCTCTTTATCCGGCTTTCGGATGATACCGAGATACTCCTGCACCGGAATGAAGGCCGACTCCTTTCCGTCGACGCGGACGGCCGGTTCCCCGTTTTCCAGATAAATTTCGATGCCGTCGCCCTCGCCCGAGCCGTAACGGCCGCAGGCGGCCGCCTTCCGCTCTTCGCTCCAGGAAATCTCCTGGTACATGGTTCCGGCTCCCATGGGGTTTCTCCCGCAGTACATCCGCATGGCTGCGTCGGCGATGGTGCTCACCGGCACGTCCGACGTGTTGCAGAGGATGATGACGCCCGCGCCTGCATCGCAGGACCAGGACATGTTGGACGAGACGCCTGTCAGGCTCCCGCCGTGCTCGATGACCGTCAAATCGTCCAGCTTCTTCACGGAAAGCCCATAGGCATAATAGCTTTCCGGCCGGTATTCGATCCGCGGCCGGCACATGGCGCGGACGCCGGACATGGAAAGAATGCGGCTTCCGTCCTGGGTTTTTCCATGGTTTAAGTACATGGCTATGTATTTTTTCATGTCGGAAACCGTGGATTTCATGGAACCGGCTCCTGCCAGGACAAAGGCGTTGTCATAGTAGTCCTTTAAGCCTGTCATGCGGCCGTCTCTCTTCTTATATAAAGTGGCGGCATTTTCATCTGCGGCCGGACGAAGGTAGTCGCAGCCGCTCCTCTCCATACCAAGGGGCTCTAAAATATGTTTTTTCACATACCCGGCAAAGGACTTCTCGCCGCCCTCCCTGCGGACAATCTCCGAAAGCAGGCCGAAGCCGTCGTTGCAGTAGCTCATGTATTCGCCCGGCTTTCCGATGAGGCCGTGATCTTTCGTCTGGGCATCTAAAAGTTCAGCCACGGCTTTCGTCCCGGCGGCCGCCAGCTCTTCGCTGTACGCCAGGTCGTCTGCTTTCTCCATGTCGATGCCAAGTTTTCCGGCAATCTCCCGGATCGTCGTTCTGTGGAGCGGGTAGAAGCCGCCGCTGTGGCAGAGGAAATGATGCACCTTCACCGGCTCCTGGTTTTTATTTGTAAATTCCGGGATGTACCGGCTCACCGGCGCTTCCAGGTCGATCTTCCCGCTTTCGGCGAGCTGCATGATGGAAAGCGCTGCAAAGGATTTCGTGACGGAAGCCACGCCGAAGATGGTATTTTCATCTATGGGGAGCTGTTTTTCCGTGTCGCGGGAACCGAAAAATTCTTCGTACACGGTGTTCCCGCCGGCGTCCACGACGGCCGCGGCGATGCCGGCCGCCTGGTATTCCGCGCGGATGCGGTTCACAAGCTCCTCAAATAAAATCTTATTTGCCTTTGTGATTCTGTTCATTTGCTTCTCCTGTTTTGATTCTGTCAGCCTTATTTATAGAAATCCGGGATCTGTTTGTCGTGGTATTCGCGGATCTCCTTTTGGAACGCTTCACTTGAAAGGATATCGCAGCCTGTCATGGCAAGGCCCTTGGCGCCCTTTAAGCAGACCTCCTGTGCCTCCGGTGTTCCGGCTGCCGCGGCGTATTCCGTCGTGTGGGCCTGGATTTCTTTATCGTCTGTGATGGACAGATAGTCATGGATCGCAGGGATTTTGATGGAGACGTTTCCGATATCCGACGAACCGTACTGTTTGTTGGGATCCGGCCATGTCATCTCGATTCCCTGAGAAGCCATGTTGTCCTTAAAGGCCTGGCACATGGGCTTATTGGGGTACCGCTCGGCGGAAATATCGTCCCAGGAAACCTCGGCCTTTGCGCCGGTCAGGTTCTCGGCGTTTGCCGCACATTTCTTCACAATCTCAATCAGCTCTTCGATCCGCTTCATGGTGTCGGCGCGGAGACAGAACGCGCAGGCCGCCTCAGCCGGGATGATGTTGGCCGCGGCGCCGCCGTTTGTGATGATGCCGTTGATGTTGTCCTGGGGATCAAAGGTCGGCCGCAGCAGGTCGATCTGATTAAACACGGAAATGACGGCGCTCAGGGCGTTGATTCCGTTTTTCGGCGCAGAGGAATGGGCACCCCTGCCTTTAAAATGCACCTTTACCGTGCAGGCTGCACGGCCGCCGCGTCCCACCAGATTGGAACCGCCGCTGGACGGATGCATCATCATGGCAAAATCCACATCGTCAAAGGCGCCGTTTCTCAAAAGCTTCACCTTTCCGGCACCGCCCTCTTCCGCCGGCGTGCCGATGATGCAGATGCGTCCGGGGAGGTCTTCCATCATGGATGCCAGCCCCAGGAATGCGCCCACCGAGCAGGTAGCGATCAGGTTATGGCCGCAGCCGTGGCCGACGCCGTTTAACGCGTCATACTCCGCTAAAAATGCCACCGTCGGGCCGTCTTCTTTTCCTGCTTTTTCGGCACGGAACGAAGTCGGGAGGCCGCCGTATCCCTTCTGTACCTGGTATCCATGCTTTTCCAGGGTTTCGCTTATGAATTCCAGGGCTTTAAATTCCTCAAACCCCAGCTCCGGATTGTCGTGGATGTTCTTTGACAGCGCCAGCAAGTCTTCCCTCGCTTCGTCGATGGCCGCTGCGATTCTTTTCTTTGCTTCCTCCATGTATTCTTACCCCTTTCCTTTTGACTGTAACCCCTTTTTATTCCATAGGAAGGGTTCTGCTGCATTAACATGTAAAAATGGTGATTCCCTATGGAATAAAAAGCCCTCTGGGCAGGATTGCACTGCGGCGGAACGGAAAAATGCCGCTTGCACGGCCCGCCGCAGGCAGAGAATCTCGCCTGCGGGATTCTTTCTTAATAAAATTATCAGATTGATTCTTTCCATTCATAATAGTATCACATCAATTCGGATTTTACTACTGGTAATATCCAACTTTTCCAAAATTTTATTTTTGCTGCGCAGTATGCCTGACAGAAAGGTCCGACTGCCGGCTGCCGCAAGGGTTCAATACGAAGTTATGCTCCTGTTTCTTCCTATTATAATATTGATTCCCGTCCAAACTTACCGCACTCCTATGCCGGTTTCTCGTTTTCCCCCTTGAATCTCCCAGGAAAATACGCTATACTGACATAAACCGATTTATCCCGGCCAGTCCGATGCCGGGATAATGCTTTCGATAAAAGGAGAAAAACAATGGAGCTCACAACAGTTAAACAGCTTTTCGATGACCGTGAGGCATTCCTCGGGAAAGAGGTGCGCGTCGGCGGCTGGATCCGCAGCATCCGGGATTCCAAGGCCTTCGGCTTCATCGTCTTAAACGACGGAACCTGCTTCGATACCCTTCAGATCGTTTACCATGATACCATGGAGAATTTTGCGGAAATCTCCAAACTGAACGTCGGCGCCGCCATTCTCGTAAAGGGAACGCTGGTTGCGACGCCGGAGGCAAAGCAGCCGTTCGAGATCCAGGCCGAGGAGGTCGTGGTCGAAGGGCCGTCAAGCGCCGATTATCCGCTTCAGAAAAAGCGCCACAGCTTTGAATACCTGCGGACGATTTCCCACCTGCGCCCGAGAACGAATACGTTCCAGGCCGTGTTCCGCGTCCGCTCCCTGATCGCCTACGCGATCCATAAATATTTCCAGGAAAAGGGCTTCGTCTATGTCCACACCCCGTTAATCACGGGAAGCGACTGTGAGGGCGCCGGTGAGATGTTCCAGGTAACGACTATGGATTTAAACAACATCCCGAAGACGGCCGACGGCGCTGTTGACTTTTCCCAGGATTTCTTCGGAAAGCCCACGAACCTGACGGTCAGCGGCCAGTTAAACGGCGAGACTTTCGCCATGGCTTTCCGCAACATCTATACCTTCGGCCCCACCTTCCGTGCCGAGAATTCCAACACGACGCGCCACGCCGCTGAGTTCTGGATGATCGAGCCGGAGATGGCCTTTGCCGACTTAAACGACAACATGGCCGTTGCCGAGGAAATGATTAAATACATCATCCGCTATGTCTTAGAGCAGGCGCCGGCTGAGATGAACTTCTTCAACCAGTTTGTGGATAAGGGCCTTTTGGACAGGCTGAACCATGTGCTGAATTCCGAGTTCGCCCATGTGACCTACACGGAAGCCATCAAGCTTCTTGAGGAGCACAACGACGAATTTGACTATAAGGTATTCTGGGGCTGCGACCTTCAGACCGAGCATGAGCGGTACCTGACAGAAAAAATCTTTGAGCGCCCGGTATTCGTAACCGACTACCCGAAGGAGATCAAGGCTTTCTACATGAAGCAGAACGACGACGGCAAGACCGTTGCCGCCATGGACTGCCTCGTCCCCGGTATCGGCGAGCTCATCGGCGGAAGCCAGAGGGAAGACAACTATGAAAAGCTTCTGACCCGCATGAAGGAGCTTGACTTAAAGGAAGAGGACTACGGCTTCTACCTGGATCTTCGCAAGTACGGCTCTGCCCGCCACTCCGGCTTCGGACTGGGCTTTGAGCGCTGCGTGATGTACCTGACCGGCATGGGCAACATCCGCGACGTGCTCCCGTTCCCGCGTACCGTCAACAACTGTGAATTATAAGCAGGGATTCGCCGCGGCGGTTCCTCATAAGGGGCACGCAGCTTCGTCTGCCGTGCCCCTTCTTTTCTGCCGTACAAGCCCGGCATCTCCCATTTTTCCACACATCGGAGGAAAATCATGAAATTTATCCACACCGCCGACATCCACTGGGGCATGATCCCCGACAGCGACCGGCCCTGGGGAAAGAAACGCGAACAGGCCATCCGCCTGACCTTCCAGTCCATCATCGAGGAGGCCAGGGAGCAGCGGGCCGACCTTCTGTTCATTTCCGGCGACCTGTTCCACCGCCAGCCCCTTGCCAGGGATTTAAAGGAGGTCAACTACCTGTTTTCCACAATCCCCGGCACCCGCGTCGTCATCATCGCAGGAAACCATGACAGGATCCGGAAGAGCTCGGCCCTTTTAAGCTTCACCTGGTGCCCCAACGTGACGTTTCTCATGGACGAAAAGCTGACCTCTGTCTATTTCGAGGAATTAAACACCGAGGTCTACGGCTTCAGTTACCACACGGCCGAAATCACAGAAAACAGGGCCGACACCTTTTCCCTGCCGGAGAGCCGCCGCATCCGGATCCTGATGCTTCACGGCGGTGACGCCAAGCACCTGCCTTTAAACCGGGAGGCCTTAGCTGCATCTCCGTTTTCCTACATCGCCCTCGGCCATATCCACAAGCCGGCTGTCCTCATCGAGAACCGCATGGCCTATCCCGGCTCTCCGGAACCCCTGGATCTGACGGAAACAGGCCCCCACGGCTTTTACATCGGGGAAATTGACGACATGACGGGACGCGTCACTTCCCTGGAATTTAAGGCCGTCTCCCAGGCCCAGTACATTCCGCTTGCCGTCAGCGTGACGCCGGCCACGACGAATCTGGAGCTTTCCCAGATCATTGCCGACGAAATCCGGAAGCGCGGCGCCGGCAATATCTACCGGTTCCGAATCCGCGGCATGCGCGATCCGGACACGGAGTTTGACCTGGATTTTCTCTCCGGCCAGTGGAACATCATCGAAATTCTCGATGAATCGGAACCCCAGTATGACTTCCATGCACTGTTTGCGGAACACCCCAGCGACATGATCGGGTTCTATATCCAGGCTCTTATGAAGGATGAAATGAGTTCGGTGGAAAAAAAGGCGCTGTATTACGGGATTCATGCGCTTCTGATGACAAAGGATGAAAGGAGTCAGACATGAAACTGCTGGAACTGCATATCGACGGCTTCGGGAAATTCCATGACCGCACCATCTCCTTTCACAACGGGATCAATGTGATCTACGGAAAAAATGAGGCCGGGAAATCCACGCTCCATACGTTTATCCGCGGCATGCTGTTCGGCATCGAGCGGGGGCGCGGGCGTGCCGCCAAAAATGACACCTACTCGAAATTTGAGCCGTGGGAAAACAGCGGCACCTACGAAGGCTGGCTCCGACTGGAAAAGGACGGCACCGTCTACCGGATCGAGCGCCGCTTCCGAAAGGATGACAAGTCCTTACGCGTCATCAATGAGACGAAGGGCGTCGAGGAAGAGCCAACCAAGGCTTTTATGGAACAGCTTTTAGGCGGCCTCAATGAGACGGCCTACAACAATACCATCAGCATCGGCCAGCTAAAGAGCGCCACGGAAGAAAGCATGGTCGGGGAGTTAAAAAACTACATTGCCAACATGAACACCACCGGGAACATGGCCTTAAACATCACCAAGGCCACCTCGTTCCTCCGCTCCCAGAAGCGTACCCTGGAGGCAGGGCTTGTGCCGGACGCCTCTGTGGAATATACGGCTCTGTTAGCGGAAATCCGTTCCGTGGACGCGGAAATTTCTTCGCCGGAGTTTGAAAACCAGCTTGCCTCCTACCAGAGCATGCGGACGCAGGTGCGCGGCGTCATCGAAACTACTCAGGCGGAAAAAGACGCGTTAAACGATAAAATCTCCCGCGGGCGGCAGGTGCTTGAGACAGCAGGCTTTGACGGGCTTCCGGCCGTGAATGCCTGCATCTCGGAATGCGACGGCCTTTATCAGAACTACCAGGCTGCCTCTGCGGAATGTGCAAAAAAATACAGGGTGGTGCTTTCCGTCCTCGCCCTGCTCCTTGCCGCAGCAGGAATCGGTGCTTCCCTCCTGTTTTCCTTGTCGTCCGCTTTTTATGTTCCGCTCCCCTACTCTGTTTTCCCGGCGGTTTTCGGAGTCCTGGCAGCCGCCGTATCTGCTGTCCTTTTCCTGAAGGGCAGAAAGCAGAAAAAGAAGTTTGAGGACTGCCGCGGGAAACTTAGCGCCTGCTTAAAGACCCATCTGGGGGACGATTCCATTTCCAAAGAAGCCATGGACGCCTTCCATGGCCGGATGGCCGAGTATTCCAGGCTGTGCATGATGGTATCCCAGGCGGAAGAGACCGTGAAAAAATATATGGAGGACATCAATTCCCTCCAGGAAAAGCAGAACGGCTTCAGTGAAATGATCGAGAAACAGCAGAGAACCCAGTGGGAACTGGAAAAGAAGCTGGAGCATTTGAACAACTGCAAGAACCGGGCGCGGGCGTTAAAGCGCGTGCTGGCGGAAAACGACAGGATCCGTGAGGAGCTGGCCGCCATTGACCTAGCTATTGAAACCATGACGGATCTCTCTTCTTCCATCCGTAACTCCTTCGGCCTCTACTTAAACAAAGAGGCGTCGCAGCTCGTGTCGGGGATTACCGGCGGAATTTATAACAGCATGAGCATCGACGAGAATCTTGGCGTCTTCCTGAACACGAAGACGAAGCTGGTGCCCATCGAAAATGTCAGCAGCGGCACCATGGATCAGGTTTACCTGGCGCTGCGCCTGGCGGCCGCAAAGCTCCTTCAGGAAGACGGCGGGCAGATGCCGTTAATTTTCGACGACAGCTTTACCCAGTACGACGACGACCGGCTCAAAACGGCGCTTTACTGGCTTTCAAAGGCCTACAGCGGGCAGATGATTTTCTTCACCTGCCACAAGCGCGAGGCCCAAATGTTAAGAGCCGGGCAGATCCCGTTTCATCTGGTGGAGATATAAAGCTCCTTTCGTTCGCTGTGCAACGGTACCGCAGCTCCGAAATCATGTTTTTTCATAAGTACCCGCAAATCCCCCATGCCCGGATGGTGGGGACATATTAGAAAGGAGAACCGTACCATGAATATTCCTTTTTCTTCTGCTCTTCGCGGCACAGTCTGGGAATACTGTGCCGGTACCAGTGAAGTCTTCCTTCACTATGATACCATGGCACCGGATCTCTGCGGCCGATGGATGCCTTTTGATACGATTGACCGCCAGTACCAGGAAACCTGTGTCTTCCAGCAGGATCTTGAAATATGGCGGTATTATCTGGCAAAAGAGGCACTCCGGCGCTTTTGCAGCGGGCCCCAGGAAAATGCGTGCTTCTATATCCGTTTTAACGATTCCTGCAAACGGCCGGTATGGCACGAGATTTGTCTTCAGAAGGAAGGTGGGAGCCGTCTGTTCCTCCAAATCCGCAAAGCTCCCGAAATCCAGCGCGCTTTGGCTATCATAAAAGCCGCGGCTCCGGAATTGGACTGCCTGTACCGAATCAACTTAAATGACGGGACTTATGTGCGGTACCAGGACAGCCCAGAAGGGACTGCCATCCTTCAAAACGCTGTCGGGAACTATGAGCAGAGTGTGGAAGCGGCCAGCCGTCTGCTCATCGCGGCCATGGAGCCTGAGCCCCCTGCCGGGCAGATGCGGCTTGAAAGTGTGATGAAAGAGCTTGCACAGCATGGAGAATATATCCTCCATGCCTCAGTGCGGGACAAAGCGGGCCTATCCCATAAAAAGCTGCGGTTCTGCTATGAAGATGAAGAACATGGATATCTCCTGCTTGCACAGACTGCTGTCTGTGCGCCTCCGGAAAAAACGGTGCCTGGGGCGCAGGAGCAGGCAAAGCGGCTGGGGTATCTGGACAATATGCCAGTGGCCTTCTGCTCCATTAAGGTTCTGCTGGACAAAGACGGAAAGCCTTTTGACTTTCAGTTTACCTACTGCAACCGCGCACACGAAAAACTTGAGAACACAGAAGCCGGAGAGCTGCTGGGAAAAAACTTTTATGAATTTTTCGAGGACACTGACCCAAAGTGGCTGAAATACTACTATGAAACAGCTTACCTCGGAATCCCCCATGTCATCCGCAGTTACAGTCCGGAAATCCAGAAATATCTGCTGATTTACACCTTCCGTCAGGAATATGGCCACTGTGAATGCGTGCTGCTGGATGAGTCGGAACAGCATTTCCTGATTCAGGAGCTGGAACACAGCCGCGAAACCATGAAGCACATCCTGAAAATCACCACGGCCCTGGTGTTCCAGTACCTTCCGGAACGGGACAAAGTAATCTTGGACAGCCAGGAGACCGATGAACAGCAGGTTTTCAGCGAGCATGCCATATACCGCATTCTGTCTGAAAAAGAGCTGATGCCTCCTGACAGCCTGGAGGCCTTGAAGGAAGGCACCCTGAAAATAAAAAAAGGCGACCACAGCTTGTCCATTATGGTACAGGGCAGGCCTGACAGGGAAGCGCCGTGGGAATGGTTCCGGATCATCATGTTCGATTTTCATAATAAATATACCCATGAACGGACTCTTCTTGGATTCTTTCAGAATATTGATGAATTCAGAGCCAGGGAGGAAAAGCTCAGAAAGAAGGCCGAACTCGATTCGCTGACAGGGCTTTTAAATGCCGGGACCGGAAAGAAACGCATCACAAAAATGCTGGAACGTCGGCTGGACGGCGAACCATCCTGCCATATCATGTTTCTGACGGATCTGGATAACTTTAAGACAATCAATGACACGTACGGGCACATGGCAGGGGACAAAGCCCTGGTCGACTTTTCCGGTGTCCTGCGCCGGACTTTTCGAGCCGAAGATGTGATCTACCGCCTGGGCGGGGACGAATTTGTCGTATTTGTGGAAAAGTCTCCGGATGCTGAACAGAGCGTCCATGCGATGCTTCATCGGCTGATGGATCGCGTAAAAGAGGCGGAATCCGAGTCGCCTCTCCTGGCGTGCAGTGTCGGCGCATTCGTGACTAACCGGCGCCACACTTTTGAGGAATGTTACCAGATGGCCGACAAGGCTCTCTACGAGGCCAAAAAAAGAGGTAAAGGACGTTTCCATATCGAGCTTGACGTGTAAATCTCATATAAAAAATGCCTGACACTGCTTTAAACGCAGCATCAGGCATTTTTGCATATATCATCCGGCCGCAGGCCACTTCCTACTTCCACTCATACTTCCTTAATTTCCCGGTCATCGTCATCTGTTCAAACCCGTTCTGCCGTAACGCCTCATAAAGGATAATCGCCACGGAATTGGAAAGATTTAATGACCGGATATCGCCCCACATGGGAATCCTTACGCAGGTTTCCTGGTGTTCGATGAGAATTTCCTCCGGAATCCCGCGGCTTTCCGGCCCGAACATGATAAAACAGTCCGGCTCATACTTCACATCCGTATAAACCGCCGGCGCTTTCGTCGTCGCCATGTAGATCTTCGCGCCCGGGTTCCTGTTTAAGAAATCCTGAAAGTCGCTGTACACGGTCACATCCAGCTTGTCCCAGTAGTCCAGTCCGGCGCGGGCCAGGTGTTTTTCGCTGAGCTTAAAGCCAAGGGGCTCGATTAAATGGAGCTTCGTGTCCGTCGCCACACAGGTGCGCCCGATGTTTCCGGTGTTGGCCGGCATCTCCGGCTCATAAAGTACAATGTTCATGACCTTTTTCGCTCCTTATCTTTCGTCAAGCCGCTTCACAAACCGCTCTAACCGCTCTAAGGCACGCTTTAAATCCTGGAGCGAGTAAGCGTAGGAAATCCTCAGATACCCCTCTCCGCAGTCTCCAAACGCTGTTCCCGGCACGACAGCCACTTTTTCTTCTTCCAGAAGCTTCAGGGCAAACTCATCGGAGCTCATGCCGAACCGCTTGATGCTTGGGAAAACATAAAACGCCCCCTGAGGCTCATAGCAGTCAAAGCCCATGTCCCGCAGCGCCTTTACGAGGAATCGCCGCCTCTGGTCGTAGGCCTCGCGCATCTCTTCCACGTCCTTATCGCCGTTTTTTAATGCCTCTACGGCCGCATACTGACTGGTGGTCGGCGCGCACATGATGGCAAACTGGTGAATCTTTAACATCTGGCTCAGAATCATCTCCGGCGCGCAGGCATATCCGAGGCGCCAGCCGGTCATGGCGTAGGACTTGGAAAAACCGTTGATTAAAACCGTCCGCTCCTTCATGCCCGGGAATGCGGCAATCGTGCAGTGATGCCCCTTATAAGTCAGCTCCGAGTAAATCTCATCGGAAATCACAAACAAGTCATGCTCCCGCACCACCTCGGCCACGGCGGCCAGATCCTGCGGCTCCATGATGGAGCCCGTCGGATTGTTGGGGAACGGCAGAATCAGGATTTTCGTCTTCGGCGTGATTTTTTCTAAAAGCTTTTCCTTCGTGAGCCGAAACTGGTCTTTTTCCTCCAGCTCAATCGTCACCGGAACGCCGCCTGCCAGAACCGTACACGGCACATAGGAGACGTAGCTGGGCTGCGGGATCAGCACCTCGTCGCCGGGATTTAACATGGCGCGCAGGGCGATGTCGATGGCTTCGCTTCCGCCCACCGTCACCATGACCTCATGGTCGGCGTCGTAGTCCACCTCGAACCGCCGTTTTAAATAGCGGCAGATCTCGATTTTCAGCTCCTTTAAGCCGGCGTTTGATGTATAGAAGGTACGGCCGCGCTCCAGGGAATAGATTCCCTCCTCGCGGATATGCCACGGCGTATCAAAATCCGGCTCGCCCACGCCAAGGGAGATGGCGTCCTTCATCTCGCTTACGATGTCAAAAAACTTCCGGATCCCGGACGGCGGGATCGCGGTGATGGTGTCGGATATGGGATTTCTCACGGTGTAATTAACATCCTTTCGTCTTCTTTTTTCTCACACATGACGGTGCCGTGGTCTTTGTACTTCTTTAACACGAAATGTGTGGAGGTGCTTAAAACAGAATCCATCACGGAGAGCTTCTCCGAGACGAACTGGGCCACCTCGCGCATGGTCTTTCCCTCCAGGATCACCGTGAAATCGAAGGCGCCTGACATCAGATATACGGACTCCACTTCGCTGTACTGGTAAATGCGCTCTGCAATTTTGTCAAAGCCCATGCCCCTCTGGGGCGTTACCTTTACCTCGATGAGGGCGATCACCTTCTCGTCTCCGGTATTGTCCCAGTTAATCATCGTGTGGTAGCCGCAGATGATATTTTCCCGTTCCATGTCCGCGATTTCATTTGCCACCGCGGCCTCGCTCTCGCCGAGAAGCGCAGCCAGGTCTTTTAAGTCGATCCGGCTGTTCTTTTCAATGACTGCCAGTATTTTTTCTCTCATGTCATGCCTCCTGTTGTCTTAATTTGTATGTTTCATCGGGCTGCGGCCGCTCCAGGTACCCGGTGCCGCCGGGGCCGATGATTTTCCTCGCAATGCCCGCCTCTACTTTACCGACGACGGCAGACCGGATCCCGCGTTCTTTAAGCGCGCGCACCAGATCGCCGCCGTTGTCGGCCGCAAGGATCAGGCACTCGCCGGACATGAGCCGGTAAGGATTCAGGTCGAAAAGCTCGCAGACCTCAATGAATTCCTGTTCCACCGGGATATCCAAAAGTGATACGGAAAATCCGCGGCCGTATGCCCCGGAAATATTCCAAAGGGCGGCGAAAACGCCGCCCTCTGCCGCTTCCTCCCATTCTGTAGCCCCGCAGGCCAGAAGAAACTCCGGAGTCAGGTTCAGGTGTTCCATTGCTTTTTTCCCGGCCAGGCTTAAAAAATCTGCTGTGAACCGGTTCTCTAAAACGTCATGTTTCGCCGAAAGGGCTTCGAGCACGCCGGCCTTCCCGACGGCTCCCGCAATCACCAGGTCTTCGCCCGGCGAAAAGCACCCGGCTCCCTTCGGCTCTCTTGCAATCTTTCTCATAGTTTACTGTCTTCCCTAAATCGGGGATATGGGCGGCGCCGGGGTCTCTGCCGGGGTTTCCGGCTGCGGCGCAGGCGTCTCAGGTGATGGCTGCGGTCCCGGTGATGCCGGCCCGGCAGGCGTATCTGTAACCGGTGTCTCCGGGGCAGACCCGGAATCTCCCGCAAAGCCAGGGCCTCCCTCGTAGCCAGGCCCTGCCGGCGGTGTTTCTGCCGGAGTCTCTGCTGCCGGTGTTTCGGCAGGCGGCGTCTCCACAGGTGCCGTCTCCGTCGGCTCTGCAACGGCCGGGGCTGCCGGCCCGACGCGGTAGATGGCCTTGGACGCGTTGTAGGTATCGTTATGAAGCAATGTCCGCTCCTCTAATTCCCCGTCCACATACACGCATTTATAAAGCCGCGATTTTACGCCCGTATGGCCCGACTGCACGCGAACACGCTGGCCGGGAGCCAGGCTTGCGTCCACCTGCTCGGCCGGTGCGCCGGGGTCGATCCGCTGAAGCGTCTCGGACTCGAAGGCGATGGTGCGGTTGGACGGCCGCGTCTCCTTCCCGTAGATGGTGAAGGTCAGCGTCTTTCCGGAGGTATAGCCCTCCACGTAAATCGGCGTGTCGTATGGATTCTTGATTTTTAAGTCCTTATATGTCCCGGCGATGGCGGCATCCATGGACGGCTTCACGTAGGACACGGTCATGGAGTGGTTCTGCCGCTGGACAATCTCTAACTCCGCCAGAAGCGATGCATTGTATAACGTCGTAGAAATCTGGCACACGCCGCCGCCGATGCTGTCAACAGAGCGGCCGTTTTCATAGGCCGTCGCTGCTTTGTAGCCGTTTGCTACCGTAAACGGGTGCATGCATTCATACCCCGACAGCACTTCGCCCGGCATCAGCACATGGCCGTTGATTTTTCCGGCGCCCACCTGGAGATTCGTCACGCGGGAGGACGAGCTGCTGCTGAAATCCGTGGAAAACGTTCCCAAAACATCCTGGATTGTCTCCAGATCTTCTTCTGTCACAGCCGGTTCCTGCTCGGTAATCACGGCCTCGACGGTGATGGTACCGCCGGTTCCCGTATTCAGGGCCTCGCTTAAGGCTTTTTCGGTCGCCGCGATGTCCACGGTCTTTCCTGTCTCCGCCGGAGTAATCACAAACTGCCCGTCGGTTTTCGTGATCGTTGCATCCTTCGGCGCCGTCACAAAGGGCGCGCATCTTTCATTTACAAAGGCGGAGATTTTTTCCTGGTCAGCCGCCATTTCCAGGCCCACGTTTACAGGCCTTGTCTCCAGCTCTTTCTTTTTCAGATACCGCTTGATCAGGTTTCCTTTGATCTCCGTCCCTGAAAGGGCTTCCTCCACCGCGTCCTGATTGCTCCAGCTTAAGCCCAGCTCTTCCGCGCTGGCAGAAACCTCGTTCCCGTCCACAGTTAAAACGATAGTGCCGGACAGCTTCTCATTCACATATTCGTTTACCCTGGCCTTCGCCTCTTCCTCCGTCATGCCGGAAAGCTCCAGCTCCCCGACGGAAACGCCCTCGGGAATCCGTCCTTCCGCCCGGGCAGATAACGGCGCCAGTGTTCCAATGCCGACTGCCGCTGCCATGGCAAGCCCGGCAATCCACATATTCTTTTTCATATTTTTCTCCTCTTATCCCGCATTAGAAAATGGACATCAGCGCCCCAAGGATTGTCGGGACTACCATGGCCAGAACCACGAGAACGATGACAATCGTAGATATCAGCTTTCTCGTTTTGTTATTTCTCATGTTCAGCACGTTCTTCACCTCTTTTTATTCATTTTATCTTGATTTTGGAAATTTATCCCCCTCATGTCCTGCCGCCGGAATTTTCCCATATTGGAAGATGATCCTGTCGATCATTCTCGAGATCTCATTTCCCGACATAAAATCCGGACAGACAGTCATGTTTATTCTATGATATTTTAATAAATCCTGCAAGTGTTCTTTTTGCCTTTTTGTGGCCGTCCGTTCCTTTTTTGCCTTGTAAATCAATGGTTTTTCCAGAAACTGGTCTTCATGCCCAGGCCCGAACCGCCGTTTTAGCTCCTCGTAAAGCCGCCCGCAGGAAACCGCGTCCGAAAGGGCCCTGTGGGCCGTGTCCTGGCGGATGCCGAAATAGGCGCATGCGGCTGTGAGGTTCTTCTTTTCCTCCGGCGGCATGAAGAGCCTGCAAAGCTTTAAGGTATCGATGCCGTCCCGCTCAAACGGCAGCTTTTTATTGACGGCCGCCTGCTTTAAAAAGCCGTAATCAAAAATAAGCTGGTGGCCGAGAAGCGGGTAGCCCTCGCAGAACTCCAGGGCCTTTTCGATGACTTCCTCGATGGACGGCGCGTCTTTTACCATGTCGTCCCGAATGCCTGTCAGCTCCACAATCTGCTCCGGGATTTCCCGGTGGGGGTTCACGAGCGTCTGGAGCGTCTCTGCTTCCGCCCCGTCAATCACCTTTACCATGGCGATTTCCAGGATTTTTTCGTGCCTGGCGCCGATCCCTGTCGTCTCTAAATCCACCGCAACATAGCTTTCCGTCATGACTTTCCTCCTTCCTTTCTCTCCGCCGCCGGGCAGAGATCCTTTAAGAAGCAGCCGCCGCAGTCCGGCTTCCTGGCTGTGCAGATGGTTCTTCCCAGGGTAATGATATGGATGTTCCAGAGGATCCAGTGATCTTCGGGAAGCACCTCCATCAGGTCATACTCGATCTTTTCCGGGTCTTCGTTTTCTGTGAGGCCGAGCTTTCTGGAAATCCGCTTGACGTGGGTGTCCACGACGATGCTGGGCTCGTGGTAGATGTTCCCGCGGATGACGTTGGCCGTCTTCCGCCCGACGCCGGCTAAGGACGTAAGCTCTGAAAGTCCCGACGGCACCTCGCCGCCGTACTGCTCCACCAGCGTTTTGCAGCAGGCGATGATGTTTTTTGCTTTATTATGGTAAAAGCCGGTGGAATGGATGTCCTGCTCCAGCTCCTTTAAATCGGCTTCGGCAAATTTTTCTACCGAGTCATATTTTTGAAACAGCGTCTCCGTCACAAGATTGACGCGGGCATCCGTGCACTGGGCGCTTAAAATCACAGCGATTAAAAGCTGCCACGGCGTCTCATGGTTCAGGTAACAGACGTATTCTGTCCCGTATTGTTCGTCTAACCGCGCCAGGATCTCGCGGACGCGGGCCGCCCGGGCGGCGGCTTTCTCTTTTCTGGGAGCCTGCAATGGGTATCTCTCCTTTTTTCCTAAGTTTTTTGCAGTTATTTTCAGCAGGGGCTTTCGCGTCGGGACAGGGGATGGCTGCCCCTCTCTTTCCAGTTGACTTTCCCTCCCCCCTTGATTATAATTTCCTTAAACACTTACAGAAAAGCCGGGGGAATCACTCATGAAAATCAAACGCTACTTTACCCACCCTTTCAAGCTTGCCATTGACCTTGCAACCTGCCTGATTCTGGGGATTACGGCAGCCAGCCTGCTTTTGTCCGGCGCCGTTGTCCCTGCCGTTTTTTTCTTTATTTTTGCAGCTATTTTTGCGTATTCTTCGGCCCTCTGCGGCTCCGTCATTTCCATTGAGCCGGACGGCTTCCGCCGCTCTCTTTTCGGAAAGACCCTGAAGTTTTTCCGCCTCGATGAAATCGCGGAAGTCGGCGTCATCGGAAGCGGCCTGTTCCACCGAGCCGGAAAGGAATCCCGGGGGACTGTTTACATCTACTTCTCCAAAACCGAGATGACCGCCGAAGAACGGTACGACATGATTTTAAAATGGCCGCCGAAGGACAAGCTTTACATGCGCTTTACCGCCGACCGCCTGAATGCCGTAGAGAGCGTCTGGAAGGGCGATATCCATTCCTACAATACAAATGTCATGGGACGTTAACCGCCTCTTCCATATCTTTTACCGGAAGGGCCAGCGCATTGTGATCCAGCGGATCCCGGTTCCGGTAATCGAAAACCACGGCCGTCCCGTCCTCGAAAAATTCCAGGTGCGCCATGTTGGCAAGCTGCCTGGAGTCATATCCCTCATAGCCCGCAAGGAACCTCGGCGCCTTTTCTTCCATTTTAAAGAATGCGCGGAGTTTTTCCTTATGCGGCGACTGATCTGAGGCGAAGGACGGACGGCTCTTTGCATTCTCCCTCAGATACAGATCATACATCAGGCTGTCCCGGAAAGCGGAAAGCCGTTCTTTTTGTTTCTCATTTTCCCGGATGAACCCGTAGAGAATCTCATATCTGGAAAGCCGGCTGTGGCTTACGCCGTCAAGCCCGTTTTCCCTGTAATAATCCGCCAGCCGCAAAAACAGCTCTGACGGCCTGGAAAAGCTCTCCGAAAGCCGCTCCATCGTGCGGGTAAACTGCCCGCTGTTATAGTAAACCTCCACCATCTCTTCCATGGCCTTCAGCCGGATCACGTCCCCATAATCCAGCCATTTTGTCGCCAAAACCTCATAGGGCGGCGTCATTCTGTATTTCAGCCCGTAGCATTCCGTCTGCTCTTCCATGTACGAGCCCTTTAAAACCTTCAAAAACCCAAGCTGGAGCTGATCCGGCTTCATTCGGTACACCTCGTCGAAGGAGTGCAGGAAGCTTTCCATCCCCTCATACGGAAGCCCCGCAATCAGATCCAGATGCTGGTGGGTGTTCCGAAACCGCCTGACCTGTTCCACCGCCCATTTGAGCCTTTCTAAGTTCATGGTTCTTCGGATTTCCCCGACCGTCAGTAAATTCGTGGACTGGACGCCGATCTCAAGCTGAATCAGCCCAGGCCGCATGGCCCCGATCAGGGCAATTTCTTCCTTATTTAAAAGGTCTGCCGAAATTTCAAAATGGAAATTCGTGACGCCGTTGTCGTGTTCCAGAAGGTGACGCCAGATCCCCATGGTGTGTTCTCTCCGGCAGTTGAACGTCCTGTCCACAAACTTCACCTGGGGCACCTTCCGCTCCAGGAAGAAATCCAGCTCCCGCTTCACGTTCTCAAGGCTCCGGAACCGCACCGATTTGTCGATGGACGACAGGCAGTAGCTGCAGGAAAAGGGGCAGCCGCGGCTGCTCTCATAGTAGATGATCCTGTTTTCAAATTCCGTCACGTCCTCGTAGGCGAAGGGCAGGCTGTCCATGGGAAGCGGCGCGCGTCCGGGATTTTCTTTTATACTTCCGTCCGCCGTCCGGAAGGTAATCCCGCCGATAGAAGAAAGCTCCGGTTCCCCGCCGTTTTCCGCCGCAAGGAGCGCCGATGCCAGCTCATAAAACGTGGCCTCGCCCTCTCCCCGCATGATGCCGTCCACATCCGGCTCCCGGAAAAGCAGCGCCTCTGCGTCAAAGGACACCTCCGGCCCGCCGAGCCAGATCTTTACGCCCGGCAGCACCTTGTGCAGATCATGCACCAGCTCAAGCACATGGCTGATGTTCCATATATAACAGGAAAAGCCGATAAAATCCGGCTTTTTTTCATAGAGATCCTGCAAAACAGAATCCGTCCTGTGATTGATGGTGTATTCCCCGATCATGATGTCTGCCTCTGGGAGACGCTCCTTTGCGTAGGCGCGCAGGCTGTACACGGCCGGGTTGGAATGGATGTATTTTGCGTTGATTGCCGCCAGCAGAAATTTCATCTTCTCCTCGGCTCCTATACCATAAATTCAATCTTTCTTCCCGTCGCGTTGTATTTGTAATACCGCACTCCGGCCGCATCCAGCATCCGCTTGGACGCTTTTGTGGACGGTGTGTCCGCGTACTTGTCGCATTCATAGACAAGGGTCTTGATGCCGGCCTGGATAATGGCCTTGGCGCACTCGTTGCACGGGAACAGGGTGACATAAAGCTTGCTTCCCTCCAGGCTCCCGCCGCGGTAATTGAGAATCGCGTTGAGCTCGCTGTGGGTCACATACAGATACTTCTCATTGTACGGATCCGGGTCGCCCTTTCCCCACGGAAACGTGTCATCGGAGCAGCCCTTCGGGAATCCGTTGTAGCCCATGGACAGGATTTTGTTGTCCTGGCTCACGATGCAGGCGCCCACCTGCGTGCTGGGGTCCTTGGAGCGCATGGCCGCCAGCTTCGCCACGCTCATGAAATACTCGTCCCAGGTAATGTAATTTGTTCTTTTGTCCGACATCTTTTCCCCTCCTATACGTTGACGATATGGTATCCGGCCGCCTTGCAGAGCCGGTTCATGATGGCCTGTCCCAGCCGGTCGCCGGAAAAGCTCTCCGAAAAAATGCAGTCCACCTGAAGCTCATCAAATTTCCTCAACACCGCAAATAAATTGTGGGCCACGGTCTCCTCGTGGCTGCGGCTCCCGATGACCTCCAGAATCCCCGTGGGATAAAGGCCTTTGCTCTCCTCGGTACAGATAATCCCGACACGTTTCCCTTCTTTTTCCGCCTTTTTTGCGGCCTCCCGGATGAAGTCCACGACCTGCTCCATGCCGCCTTCCACCAGCGTCATCTCCGCCGCCGGCGCATAATGGCGGTATTTCATGCCCGGCGCCTTTGGCCGCATGCCCTCTTTCATCGGCCCCAGAATCGCCGGGTCGATCTCCACATGGCCAAGAAGCTCCCGAAGCATCTCCATGGTGACGGCGCCCGGCCTCAAAAGCGTCGGAACCTCGCCGGACACGTCGACAATCGTCGACTCCACGCCGATTCCCACAGGGCCGCCGTCGATAATCATCTCAATTTTCCCGTCCATGTCCTCAAGCACATGCCCGGCCATCGTCGGGCTCGGCCGTCCGGAGGTGTTGGCACTTGGAGCCGCCACGGGGACGCCTGCCAGGCGGATCAGCCGGTTCGCAACGGCATCCGACGGCATGCGGACGGCCACCGTATCGAGGCCGCCGGTGGTCTCATAAGGCACAAGACCGCTCTTTTTTAGAATCATCGTAAGCGGCCCCGGCCAGTATGCTTCGGCTAACTTTCTTCCTGCCTCCGGAAGCTCTTTGATTAACGGAAACAGCTCTTCCATGCAGGAAATATGGGCAATTAACGGGTTGTCCGACGGCCGCCCCTTTGCCGCATAAATTTTCCCGGCCGCCTCTTTATTCAGGGCATTGCCGCCGAGGCCGTAAACCGTCTCTGTCGGAAAGGCCACAAGCCCGCCGGAACGGAGAATCCCCGCCGCCTCCAAAAGCTCGCCGTCCTCCGGTTTTTTCACATCTTTTATTTTTACAACTTTTGTTACCATCTGTCTTCCTTCTTTTTCAGTTCATAAAAAAGAATCTCGCTTGCGAGATTCTCCGCCTGCGGCGGGCCGCGCAAGCGGCATTCTTCCTCTCCGCCGCAGTGCGACCCGCTGAAAGGCTCTTTGTTCCCTTTCCTATGGAACAAAGAGCACCAGGCGTCCACGCGCACTGGTGCTCATATCAGCTTGCTGTCATTTAGTTTAGCACAACCGTCCGGCCGCCGCAAGTCCTCTGCCGAAACTTTCGCTTTACAAAACCGGCCTGCCCGCTTTACGCGCCTGCCTGTCCCGTTTTCAGCCCAGCTTCCGCATCAGTCCTTCCACTCCCGGATTTCCTTAAGCCCCGCGACGATGGACTCCACAAAGCTGTCGTAGATCTGGTTCCCCTTTTCAGCCGTGGCCCCCTTCGGGTCGCCGCCGATGCCGATGGGCTTTCCGTCCTCTGTCACCCACTCCTCGGAAACCCAGCCGATGGTAATTGGGCCATAGACCGTGAACGTCTTGTTCCCCATGAATTTCTTCGGGATCCCGGCCTCGGAGGTCTCAAGCTTCACAAGCTCCGGCCGCTCCGCCATCACCATGGCCGTCTCCATCTCGCCGCCGTGGAAATCCCAGACATTGCCCTCGGAAACCGTCGCCTTGACGGCCGGATTTCCAAAGAATGCGCCGCAGTTGATAATGAAAACGGCGATTCCAAGCTCGCTCCTCAGCTCTCTGCTGAGAACCTGGATAATCGGCGAATTGCCGCCGTGGCAGTTTAACATGGCAATCTTTTTGAAGCCGTGGTGAACCAGCCCCTTGCAGATATCATAGAGCATGTGATAAAACGTATCCGGCTTTAAGGTGATGGAGCCGCAGAAATTTACATGCTCTGTGCTGAGTCCCACCGGAAGCGCCGGGAAAATCAACATCGGATAGTCCGGGATTTCCTTATCGAGGGCTTCCTTGATCCGTCTGGCCGTCGCCTCGGAAATGATCTCGTCCGTTCCAAGCGGGCACTGGTTCCCGTGCTGTTCCAGCGCGCCGACAGGGATCATCACCACTGTCTCCTCTTTGTCGACCTGCTCCATCTCAAGCCGTGTCAGTTCTCTGTAATAGCGTACCATATGCGACTGCCTTTAGCCTTTCTCCACGGAGGTCCGCGGCGCCGGAACCGTGTTTCCTGTCCGCAGGATGACGCTGACTCTCTTATAGAGAAGCGCCGTCACGCCGGCATTCAGTCCGCATTTTAACAGGTTAAACGGAATAATTGCAAAAATTGCGAATGTATAAATATCTGTGATGGCCGGATTGACCTTCGTGCCCATGGCGATGATGTTCTCGATTCCGCCGAAGGCCAGGTTTGCATACAGCGGCAGTGTCACAAAGCAGTTGATGACGACAGCGCCGGCAACGGCTGCCAGAACCGATACAACGAGCCCGATCATGGCCGTCTTCCTGGTCTTCTTTCTCTGGTAGAGAATGGAAGCCGGCAGGATGAACATTACGCTTCCGATAAAGTTTGCCAGATCGCCGACGTACATAGTCGTCGAGCCCTGGGTTAAAACCTTAATCAGGTTCTTCACAAGCTCCATCAGAACCGCAGGCACCGGGCCCAGCGCAAAAGCGCCGATTAAAATCGGGGTCTCCGCAAAGTCCAGCTTGTAGAACGGCGGCGCAAAGGGCACGGCAAGCTGGAACGCCTCCAGCACGGCCGCCAGGGCCCCGAACATGCCGATCAGCACCACGTTCTTCACATTCAACATCTTTTCAGGTTTCATTTTGGTTTCCTCCTTGTACTGTTTCGTCCTTCTTCCTGGCCGTCTCCCGGCACATGCCGGAAATCACGTACAGAGGAATTGTGGGCATAAAAAGTGTGCGCTGCGGCGCACACTCGCGCCGGAGCGCGGCTGCGCCAGCAGCCATATTCCTCTGCGCGAAGTGCGCATCCTCGCGGAGCGTTTTTATTTCATAGGACGCAATTTCCTATGAAATAAAAAAATCCCGGACAATACAAAAAGTCCGGGGCCTATACACAAATGCCGCACAATTTCTTCTCTCATCCAGACTATACTGTCGGTTTTGGAATTTCACCAAATCAGCTGCCATAAGCAGGTCGCGGACTGTCACCGCCGGTAGGGAATTTCACCCTGCCCCGAAGAACTTATTTATTTTACCGTTCTATCCTAGCACAACCAGACTGCCAAATCAAGTGTTTTCTCGAAAGTGATATCGAAAGAATCTATTTCATCCGCCAAAAAAATGTTTTTTTCGATTGGACTTATGGAATAGGGGCCATTACAATAGGTTATGTTGCGCCGGCGGCAAACAGCCGCCGGAAAATCAAACATCAGATCTGTCAGATCTTGGGAGGTATAAACCAAATGAGAAAATTTTTCACAGTCCTTCTGGCTGCATCCTTAAGCGCATCCCTTCTTGCGGGCTGCGGCTCCGGAAGCCAGGAACAAACCACGGCTGCCGCTGAGACAACGGAAACAGGCACGACCGCCGCGGCATCAGACGAAACCACAGCAGCAGCTGAAACAACCGCAGCAGCCCCGGCAGAAGCCACAAACCTGACAATCCCCAGTGCAAGCTGCGTCGCCAACTTAAACCCGCTTTTGGAGGGCATGAAGGAAGGCGTCATCATGTTAAATCCCCTTTACGATCCGCTCTATGTAAAGGACGTAAACGAGACACGCTACTATCTTGCAGAGTCCTACGACATTTCCGAGGACGGAACCGTCTATACCTTAAAATTAAAGGACGGCCTGACCTGGCATGACGGCGAGGCCATCACGGCAGACGACATGATCTTCACGTTAGATGTCTGCTCCGACACCAACAATGGCGCGGCCGGCACCAACATCGTCCTTGTAGGCGAGGAGCCGGTTTCCTATGAGAAAACCGACGATTTGACTGTCACCATCACGCTTCCGGCGCCGTCTGCTTCCTACGCAGAGCTTCTCGGAACGCTGACCCTGATTCCTGAGCATGTTTTTGAGGGCAATACAAGCATCACCGGTTCCCAGGCCAACCTTTTAGGCATCGGCTCCGGCCCCTACAAGCTCTCCGAGTTTGTACAGGATCAGTACCTTGTGGTAGAAAAATATGAAGACTACTACATGGGCGCTCCTTCCATCGACACGGTTACATTCCGGATCATCTCCGATATGGCCGCTCAGGAAGTTGCCCTTGCAAACGGCGAAGTGAATTTCCTGGAGCTTGCCAATTCCCAGGCTGTTGCAAAATACTCCAGCGATCCCAACTACACCGTGGTACAGTACCCGGAAGGCCGCGTAAACTACATGGCCGTCAACAAATTCTGCCCCACCTTTGAGGATCCCCGCGTGGTTGAGGCTGTCTTCGCAGCTTTAAACCAGGAGGAAATCATCGCCGGCGCTTACGGCGAGGGCATGGCAGTTCCGGCAAACACCATCCTCTCCAACGCCACCAACTACTATGACAGCACCATCGAAGGCTACAAGCAGGATGTGGAAAAGGCAAAGGCTCTTGTTGCCGAAGCCGGCTTAGAGGGCAAAACCATGACGCTCTACTTCAACTCCGAGCGTGTTTACATGAAGGAAACGGCCCAGATCATCCAGCAGCAGCTTAAGAACGTCGGCATCACCTTAGACGTGATCCCGCTTGAGTCCGCAGGCTTCTTCGAGAAGGTATTCGGAACCGACAGCGACTACGAGTTCTACTTAAACGGCTACGGCGCCAACGGCGATCCGGACAATGTCATCTACGGCATGTACAACGGAATCTGGGGCGTGAACCTGGCAATTTCCGACGAGCTGGCTGCCAAATGGTCCGATGCCCGTTCCGTATTTACCGATGAGGAGCGCGCCGCTCTCTACAAAGAGATTCAGGAAATGACGAGAGACGAGCTGACCTGCTACCCCATCGCTTACCCCAACTACGTGTTCGTGACTACCTCCAACATCAAGGGAACCGACACCATCAAGAGAACACCGATCTTTGAGGACTATACCAAACTCACCATGGAATAATCCCACAGACTGCAAAATGCCGCCTTCTGCCTAAGGGGCGGCATTTTCAGGTCTGCGCGTGCTTACAAATTCCGCACAGAAAGGAACAAAAACCAATGAAACAGTTTGTTCTGAAACGGCTTCTTCAGGCGATCCTCGTCTGGTTCCTGGTCTCTGTCTTCTCCTTCTCCATCATTTACTTTGCACCCGGCGACCCCTTATACATCTACATGACACCGGGAGCCACCGGACACAAAATGACCGACGAGGAGCTGGACCGCATGCGCGAATCCCTCGGCTTAAACGGGACGGCCACGGAACAGTATGTCCGCTGGGCAGAAAAAATGCTTCAGGGAAACTGGGGCATCTCCGTACAGACGAAGGAGCCCGTCTTAAATGAAATCGCAAAGAGACTACCCGCCACCGTGGGGCTTATGGGGACATCTCTTCTTTTGTCCCTGCTCATCTCCATCCCCCTGGGGCTGGCTGCCGGAGCCAAAAAGAACGGCCTGGCCGACAATCTCATAAGCGCCGTCACCTACGTCGGTGTCTCCATCCCGGCCTTCTGGCTCGGGATTATGCTGATTATCATATTTTCCATGAAGCTTAAGCTGCTTCCCAGCTCCGGCATGCGTACCATCGGCGTCACAAGCACCATCGACGTAATCCGCCACGGCATCCTGCCGGCCATCGTTCTCAGCATGAACAACATGGCCGTGTTTGTCCGCTATATCCGCTCCAACACCATCGTGCAGCTGGAGGAGGAGTATGTCATGACTGCCGTCTCCAAGGGCCTTTCCGGGCGCATGATCCTGTTTGGGCAGGTGCTTAAAAACTGCCTGCTCCCGGTCATCACCACCGTCGGCTCCCGCCTCGGAAGCCTCGTGACCGGTTCGTTCATCGTGGAATCCGTGTTCAACTGGCCGGGACTTGGAACCCTTGGCATGAGCTCCATCAACAACCGGGACTACCCGATGGTCATGGGAATCACCATGTTCTCCTGTACCATGCTTTTGCTCGGCAACTTCCTGGCGGACATTCTCTACGGCTTTGCGGATCCGCGGATCAAGCTTGGAAAGGAGTAAGCAAATGGCAAAACTGATATCCCCCTTAAACAAAGCGGCTCTGCGGGCAGAGGACTTCATGAAGGCCGAAAAGGAAGGCGAGGCGGCCGGCGCCAGCTACGAGCGCAGCCTCTTTTCCCATATCCGCTCTGCGTTAAAATCCAACCGGCTTGCGATGGTCTGCCTCGTCCTCTTAATCGTGATCGTCCTCTCGTCCATGTTTGCGTTCCTCTCGCCTTACGATCCGGATTACATGGACGTCATGAACAAAATGGCGCCGCCCAGCGCTAAACACTGGTTTGGCACCGATGAGCTTGGCCGCGACTCTTTCACCCGTGCTCTCTACGGCGGCAGGGTCTCCCTCACCGTCGGCGTCTCCGCCATGATCGTATCCGTCCTCATCGGCACGGCCATCGGCTCCGTCAGCGGCTATGTGGGAGGAACGCTGGATGCGGTACTGATGCGGATCGTGGACATGTTCCAGTCCGTCCCGAGCCTGCTTTTAATTATTGTATTCTTCTCCTTTGTCCCCAACAACATGGTGACGCTCGTCATCATGCTGGCCCTGTTTTCCTGGACCGGCGTCGCGCGGATTGTCCGCGCCCAGACCCTGACCTTAAAGGAGAGGGATTTTGTCATTGCTGCGAAGACGCTCGGAGTCAGCCATCCGGAGATCATTCTCCGCCACATCATCCCAAACATGACGACCCACATCATCGTGGCGGCCTCCTTAAGCGTCGCCGGTGCCATCCTGGATGAGTCGTCCTTAAGCTTTCTCGGGTACGGCGTGGCGCTTCCGAAGGCCTCCTGGGGCTCCATGCTCCAGAACGCACAGCAGTATATCCTGTATGACCCGCTGCTTGCCGTGATCCCGGGCGTTTTCATCCTGCTTACGGTTTTATGTCTGAATATTCTGGGCGATATTCTCCAGCATGCGCTGGATCCCCGCCTCAGCAAATAGGAGGTGAACGGAAATGAAACATTTATTGGAGGTACGCGACTTAAAGGTCTCCTACCACAGCTATGCCGGTGAGGTGCAGTCTGTCCGCGGGGTGAACTTTTACGTGGACGCCGGAGAGTCCGTCGCCATCGTCGGGGAATCCGGCTGCGGAAAATCCGTCACCGCCCGCTCCATCATGGGGTTGATTCAGACGCCGCCGGGCGAAATCAAGGCCGGCAGTGAAATCCTCTTTGAGGGGAGAAACCTGCTGGAAATGAGCAAAAAGGAATGGGAAAGCTACCGCGGAAGCGGCTGTTCCATCGTCTTCCAGGACGCGCTGGCCGCTTTGAACCCGACGCTTACCATCGGCCGCCAGATCGCCGAAAAAATCATGATCCACGGCGGAGGCGGAAAACAGGCGGCCTACGAAGAGGCCGGACGGCTTCTTGGCCTCGTTGGAATCCCGAATCCCGAGAGGCGGCTTCGCCAGTATCCCCACGAGTTTTCCGGCGGCATGCGCCAGCGGGCCATGATCGCCATCGCGTTGGCATGCAGCCCGAAGCTTCTGATTGCCGACGAGCCCACCACGGCTCTCGATGTGACAATCCAGGCCGATATTCTGGATCTTTTAAAGAAGCTCCAGAAGGAGACCGGCATGGCGTTAATTCTCATCACTCATGACCTGGGCATCGTCGCCAGCGTTTCCAAACGGATCGTCGTCATGTACGCCGGAACCATCGTGGAGACAGGGAGCAGCCGCGACATCTTTTACCGCCCGAAGCACCCCTACACCAGCGCCCTGCTGCGCGCCGTGCCGCGCCTTGACATTGACGAAGAACAGGAGCTGGAATCCATCGAGGGAAGCACGCCGAACATGCTGGCGCCGCCCGCCGGCTGTGCTTTTGCACCGCGGTGCAGACACTGCATGAACATCTGCCGGAGGCTTACGCCGCCTCTGTTTGAATTCGAGGAGAATCATACGGCCTCCTGCTGGCTCTATTATTCTCCTGACGCAAAAGAATAGGAGGCCGCAAAGATGAAGCAAAATGAAATCATTCTGGAAGCCAGGCATCTGAAAAAATATTTTAAGACGGGAAGGAAGCTTCTCAGGGCCGTGGACGATGTGTCCTTTTTCATCCGCAAAGGCGAGACCCTTGGCCTGGTGGGCGAATCCGGCTGCGGGAAAACCACATGCGGGCGCACCTGCATCGGGATTTATGAGCGCACCGACGGGGAAGTCCTTTATAAAGGAAAAGACATCCATGCCCTGAAAGGAAAAGAGAAGAAAGACTTCACAAAGGAAGTGCAGATTATTTTCCAGGATCCCTATTCTTCCCTGGATCCGAAAATGAAGGTCGGTGAAATCATCGCAGAGGGGCTTCGTGCCCACAAGCTCTGCCCGGATAAGGCCAGCCAGGAGAAAAAAGTCCGGGAGCTTTTAGAGACCGTCGGGCTCAACGCCGAGCACGCGACGCGGTATGTCCACGAGTTTTCCGGCGGCCAGAGACAGCGGATCGGCATCGCCCGCGCCCTGGCGGTGGAGCCGGAGCTCATCGTCTGTGACGAGCCCATCTCCGCCCTGGACGTGTCCATCCAGGCGCAGATTGTGAACCTGCTGATCCGTCTCCAGAAAGAAAAGGGGCTCACCTACCTCTTTATCGCCCACGATCTTTCCATGGTAAAGCATATTTCCGACCGGGTCTGCGTCATGTACCTGGGCACCATCGCGGAGATCACCACCTCCGCCGCCCTCTATGCAAAGCCGCTGCACCCGTACACCCAGGCGCTCTTATCGGCGATCCCCATCCCGGATCCCGATCTTGAAGAAACCGACCGCAGGATCCGCCTGAAAGGCGAAACGCCGAATCCTTTGGATCCGCCGGCCGGCTGCCGGTTTTGCAGCCGCTGCATGTACGCCGAAGATATCTGCCGCAGGGAACGGCCGGCACTCCGCGAGGTGGAGCCGGATCATTACGTCGCCTGCCATAAGGTTGAAAAAGACGGGTCTCTGTGACCCGTCTTTCTTTCGCGCAGGGGAACTCCTCCCCTACCTGCTCTCTTTTAAATGGAATTTATTTGCCTCTCCATCTTTTTTGTCGTAGGACATGCTGATTCCGACGATTCCCGCCAGGATGATGGCTGTGCCGGCCGCCTGAACCGGGCGGAACACCTCATGGAGCAGGAACACGCCGGACACAATGGCAACCACCGTGCTCATGGTGCAGGTGGAGGCGTAAACCGCAAATGGCAGGTTCGCCGATGCGTAGGTCATGCAGAGGAAGGCCACGACGCAGGAGGCAATCCCCATGTAGAGGACGGAAATGCCGAATTCCGGGCAGAGAAGCCCGTCGAAATAGCTTCCCAGGCTTCCGGCCGCCGCACTCTTTCCGACGGAGATGACGTTGAACAGCAGCGCGCCCATGCCGGTCGTAATGTAGATGATTTCAAAGGACGTAAAAATGGCCGATGCACGGCGCACCAGGACGCGGTTGACTGCCACCGCCATGTTGGTGCCGACGATCAGTGCCAGGCCGATGGCCGTCATGCCGGTGCTGCCGGGATCCACAAGATTCGCCACGAACACGCCGGCCACGCAGACCAGCACGAACATAAGCTGGCGCCTCGTCGGGTATTCTTTATTGATCAGGGCAGAAAACACCAGCATCACAATGGGCAGCATGCTGTTGTACATGGCAATCTGCGACGTGGGCGCGTAGGACGTGGACGTCGTCTCTAAAATCTGGCTGATGGCCGGGTTAAACAGGCCGCAGAGGAAAATCAGGCCCACAAAGCCTTTTTTATAGTTGACCTTCTTGATTCCAAGAAGCAGGATTCCCGTCATGACGAGAAAGCCCAGGGTGAAGCGGAAGGAAAGGAATTTAACCGTATCCTGATCGACAACGGCCATGCCCATTTTGATAAAAAAATAAGCCATGCCGAAAAGGAACTGTGCGAGAAGGTTGGCAAGCAGAGGGATGTACTTTTTCATTGGTTTTGTCTCCTGTCAAATGCTGTTTCGTCTGCTCCCATTCTATCACATCTCGGCCCGAATTGGAATTCCTTATTTCTCAGCTCCGGTTCAGATACTCCATGATCCCCATATGGATCGTCCAGGCCAGGCGATCCTGGTATTCCGCCTGGTTTAAAAGCGAGGCCTCCTTCCAGTTGCTTAAAAAGCCGCACTCCACGATTACAATCGGGCACCTCACATGGAGCAGCAGATAATAATTCCCGTTGGGCTTCGCCAGCCGGCGGTTCGCCTCCCCAAGCACATAGTCAAACCGTTCCTGAAGGATTTCTGCCAGCTCTTTCCCCTTCGGAGAATCCTGATAATAAAAGACCTGGCCGCCGCAGACCTCCTCCTCGTGGTAGCTGTTCTGATGGATGCTGACCGCCAGGTCTGCGCCGCTCTCATTGGCGATGGCACACCTGTTCTGCATATCGGACATCTTCTTTTTCTGCGCTCCGGCGTCCGAAAGCGCCGCGTCCTCCTCCCGTGTCATAATCACGCGCACATCCGACTGCTCCAGATATTTCTTAAGGCGCAGGGCAATCTCCAGATTGATGTCCTTTTCCAGGCTCCCGTCCACGCCGACCTTCCCCGGATCGCTCCCGCCGTGCCCGGCGTCAATCACAACCGTCGGCCGCTCCGTCATGCCTGCCGCCTCCCCGGAAAGGACTTCGACACCCCCATACTGCACGGCAAGGAAAACCATGGCAATGAGAAGCAGGCCCATGAATGGCTCCAGCACCATCTTCTTCACGTCTTCCACCTCGGACTGTGTTTGTAAAAATATATCGCGCCGCGGCAGAAAAAAGAACAGGAGCCGCAGATTTCCGCCTGCGGCCCCATACTTACTCGTTTTCTGTTCCTGTCTCTTCCCACCGGATCGAATCCCAGGCGGCCTCGTCCTCAAGCCCCAGCTTCCAGCAGGCCACCCCGGCCAGGTCATACTGGCGGATCAGCTCCATTTTCTTTTCCAGGGAGTCTTCTTCTTCCATCCAGATAAACTGCATGCCCTCATCGCTCTGGAACTCGCCGTAATACTGTCCCAGTTCTTCCTGCCAGTAGAGCTCCACCTGGTTCTCTTCAATCCATTCCTTCGCCTTTGCGATGCCGAGGGCCGTGGATTTCCAGCCGGATTCCGTCTCCGTCCAGAGCCTCGTGTAAAATGGCACGGCGTTGATGACCTTCTCCTTCGGCACATCGTTAAGCGTCCGCTCAATGCCGCCGCGCACATAGTCCAGAGATGCCACAGAACCGGCTTCCCCGCCGGCGTAGTGCTCGTCGTAGCCCATGATAATCACGTAATCTGCGACGATCCCCTGTTCTTCCCTGTCATAAAAATCATTGTAGCTGGCCGGCACATAGTTGTCCACGGACAGCACAATCCCCTTTTCCCGGCAGGCGATGGAAAGCTCCCGCAAAAACTGGACATAGTGGACGCCAGCCTCCGGCTTAAGTCCCTCAAAATCCATGTTCAGGCCGTCCAGATCATATTGTTCCACATCGTCCATCAGGCTGTTGATCAGCTTCCGCCGCTTTGTGGTGGACGCCAGGAGAATCTCCGAATTGACGTCGTCGCTGAAGTTGTCGAGAAGCGCCCAAACCTGAAGCCCCATTTCATGAGCCTTGTCCACGTAAGACCGGCTGGCAAGAGAGCGGTAATTTCCCTCGTTGTCCAAAAGGGCAAACCAGGTTGGGGAAACGACGTTGACTCCCTTCGTATTTTCAATGAGGCTTTCCAGCCCATTGTTGGCCTCCATGGTTGTGACCTGGTGCCAGACAAGCGTCACCTTCTCCGGAAGGCTGGTGCCCTCATAGACCGGTTCCGCAAAATTCCCGGAAAACTCCCGGCTTTCCGCCGGCTCCAGGACTTTATTCTGAATATAGCCCACATGGCCGTCCGGCGTTTCCACCCGCGACCACTCTTCCATGGCCTCTAAAACCGTGACCTCCGTCCCCTTGGCGGCCTCGGTTACGACGGGGCTCTTGATTCCGCCCTGCTCCCGGACTTTCCCGTTTTTCTTCACCTGGGCCACCTGCCTCGTCCCCCATTCGTTGAGGAAGACGCGCTTCACATCTCCGGAATCATAGGACGAAATCTGCACATTCGTATAGTTTGCAATCAGGCCGAGGGCCAGATAAACCTCCCCCTCTTCTTCTAAAAGCAGGGGATTCCCGGTGGAGCCCATGGTATTGGCATCCGCATACACAATCTGATCCGGCAGCGCATAGACAAGAAGGCTTTCCGTACTGTCCCAGTAAAATCTCTTATTCAGCTTTTCATTGACCCAGGTGAGCGGCAGGTACGTCTGGCCGTTCCTCCAGATGCCTTTTACCTCCTGGAGCCCATCCTCATAGAGCACAGCCGTCTCATCCCCGGAAACGCCGTAATAAGCATTCAAATCCGACGGATCGTTTGACGGTATGTATTTTTTCAGTACCTGGAAGCCAAAAACTCCCAGAAGAATCACCAGAATCAGCCCGAGGGCGATAAAAACAGGAATTATTTTTTTCATTCGCGTGGTCTCCCGATCATGGATCATGCCGCCATTTTCCGCCATGTGCAGAAAAAACGGCATGCGCCGTATTGTATGCGAACATTATATCATGTCCGCTGCGCGGCCATGAGCCTCCGGCGGAACTTAGCGCCCGGCTTTCTGCGGTGAACGCAGAAACCGGTATGCGCAGGTATAATGTTCACGTTATGAACATTATACCATGTCCGCTGCGCGGCCATGAGCCTCCGGCGGATTTTAGCGCCCGGCTTTCCGCGGTGAACGCGGAAACCGGTATGCGCAGGTATAATAACCGCTTTGCGGTTATTATATCACGTCCCTCAGACAATGTGTGTTAATTTTTTGTAACATTTCCCGCCCAATGCTTAAGAAATTCTGTCGGCAAAACAGGGGTTCCGAAGCATTCCCGCCCATTTCTTATTTATTGTACACCTTGTCAAAGCGAATTTCCTTGAGTCCGCCTGACTCAGCCTGGACATAGTCGCCCATGTAAAACATCCCGTCTTCCCGAACGCGGAACAGCCGCTCCCATTCCCTGGGCCCGGACAGTCTCCCGTCGACATAGATGGGGATCCCTTTCTCACTGAACCGTTTTAAGCCTTCGATATACCGCTCCATATCCTCTTTGCTGATCTCCGGCTCCGTAAGGATGGGACGCCTTACGCCGTAATTTCTCTTTCTCATACGGCTCCCTCCTTCTGCCGGCAAAGCCGCCACAAGGAGATTTCGTGACACGGCCCCGCCGGACTGTTTTCTTCCGTTCCTTTCACAGCTTACATGCAGTCTCCCGTCAGGCGGTCGAAAAAATCCCGGCTCTCCCATGTGACCGCAAAGGCATCCGCTGAAAACGGAATCCGCAAGGCCTCCAGACGGTACCGGCGCTTAAATTCTCTTCTGGTCTCCTCACTGCCGAAAACAGCAAGGCTTGTCCAGCTCTTCTTTCCTTCCGCCGCCTTCTTCCTCTCAAATTCCCGGAACCTCTCCTGCTGCCACTCGCTGAAGGAGCCCACAAGAAACTGCCTTTCGCACCGCAGGAATTCTGCCCATTCCGTCTTCTCCGCATTTCCGAAGTCGATCAGGATATCCTCATAATCCCCTGCCAGTGCCGCTGAAAGCTCACCTGACCCGGCTTTCTTAAAATAATCTGCCTCCAGGACACGAAACGGTTTTCTGTCTCTGCTCATTCCCGTGCATACGCGCTCCATCTGCTCCAGGTCTCCGGATCCGTTCCACTCTAAGAGAGCGGCCCGCCTTCTCCTGTAACCGGCCAGATAATTCACGAACATCACGGAAAAATGCGTGGCCCCGACGCCTTCCCCGACGCCGGCGATTCCAAAAATCCGCGGAACCGCCCCCGCCTTTTCCGGACGCGCTTTAACCTTTCCCATGTATTCCCATCTCCCGTTTCCAAGGTCAGAATCTCCCGAAAACAGGCATCCGCACGGCCTGCTGCTATGGGGTTCGGAAAGAACGGAAGATAATAAACCGGCAGAAAGCCGATATCCTCCGGGAGGGAGAGACGAAAGCCCGCGTCCATATGATTAAACAGCAGGATGGGCCTGCAAAAGGAAGAAAGCTCCCTGGCCGCATGGACGGTGCCGTCAATTTCCCACCATTTTCCGCCGCATACCAACAGGAAAAGACCGCCGCCGGACAGTTCCCTGCCGGCCTCTTTCCATGCCGTGCCGAAGTCTTTTACGATCACCGGAAAATATGGATATGACATTTGAACTGATTTTCCATAAGATGGGCGGATGTACACGTTTCCCGTGCGGATGATGCCGTTTTTATCAGGCTTTGCGTTCCTGTTTTTCGCAAAGTTCCTGGCCGCATCCGATTCATGGGATTCCTGATACAGAGCCGGATACCCGTTTCGGGTCAAGAAATCTGACAGACCGACTGCCGTGTGGGTGGTACCGATTCCACGCTTCACACCGGCAACCGCAATGATTTGAGACTGAACTGCATCCTCTGACACCTCTGCCTGAAGCTCCAAAAGCGCCTCTAAAAGCGCCTGTGCAGACGGATAGCGCATTTCTTTGCCGGCAGCCATACAGCCGCAGACAACGCGCCTCAAGCCCCGTGACGAAGGAAGCTTCGCAAGGTCCGGCTCCTTTCCCGGCGGCTGCCCCATACACATATAGTAAAGAAGGGCTCCGACCGCATAGATATCGGTACGTCCGTCCAACGGGCCGCCTTCGTACTGTTCCGGCGCCGCGAAACCAATCGTCCCATAACGTCTCCCAAAGGTGCCCGCGTCCGAAGCATGGCATGCATGGTCGAAATCCGTAAGCCTCACGGTTTTTCCGCACACAAAAAGATTCTTCGGCTGCAGGTCAAGATGCAGGATGGGGTTATTTGCTGAATACATGAACTGAATGAGACGGCAGAGCTGGATCGAGAAATCCACTGCCATTTTCACTGACAGGCCGCCCAGGCGCTTCACCAGGGCGTATAAAGATTCGCCTTCAAGATATTCTTCAATCAGATAACTGTTGTCTTCGTCCTCTTCGACGTCGTACACGATTGGAATTCCGGGATGCCGGAGTTCCTTTAGAAACAGGGCCTCTTTTCGGAAAGTTTCGTAGCCGGAAACCGCTTTGGGCACCACCTTGATGGCCCTGTATTCCTCCAGCTCCAGATGGAACGCCAGATACACGGTTCCTGACCGCCCGCTTCCCAGTTTTCTGCACAAACGGTATTTTCCAAACAGAATGTGTTCTCCGATAGCCGCACCTCCTTTTTGGCAATACAATCTCATCCCTATTTTAATACATGGCGCCGCCTTTTACAAGCCAAATCTTACATTCCTTAAATTTTTACAAAATTTTTTACATATCATTGCAAAACCGTAATATGATATAGTATATTATATTTGTAGAATTATATTTTTTTGCTTATCCGGGACAGCCGGTCTCCGGCAGCCGGATTTCATTTTAAAAAGACAGGAAGTGAGCCTATGAAAATAGAACGTATCAGCGAGAACCAGATCCGCTGTACCCTGAGCAATTATGACCTGAATGCCAGGAACCTCAATTTAAGCGAGCTGGCGTATGGAAGCGAAAAAGCGAGAAACCTGTTCCGCGAAATGATACAGAAAGCCTCCAATGAAGTGGGCTTCGAGGCAGAGGACATCCCCTTAATGGTGGAGGCCATTCCTCTCGCAAACGAAAGCGTCATGCTGATTATCACAAAAATTGAAGACCCGGAGGAGCTGGACACCAGATTTTCCAAGTTCTCCCCCTCCGACGACGAGGAGGACAGCCCCTGGTCCTCGCTGGCAAGCGAATTCCTGGAGGGAGCCGACGGCCTGTTGAACCTTCTCGATGACGCGGCCGCCAAGGCCGGCCAGAAGGCAGCCGCCCCTGCCGCAGACGAAACGGCCGGGCCGCGGGAAAAGGCGCTCCAGTCCATGCGCGTCTATGTTTTCGACTCCCTTGATGCCGTCTGTGCGGCCGCCGGGGAAACCGGAAAAAATTACACCGGCAGGAATGTCCTCTATAAAAACCCGGCGAGCGGCAAATATTACCTGGTTTTAAGGAAAGAAGGCACTGACGAAATCGCCTTCAGCCGTACCTGCAACACCTTATCCGAATACGGAAAGCGTGTTCGCCATGACGCGGCCACCGAGGCCTATTACGCCGAGCATTATGAGATTATTGTAAAAAAAGACGCTCTCCAGGCGCTTTGCAGACTGTAACGGAAAAGCCGGCAGACCTTCCCGAAATGGGATATGGCCTGCCGGCTTTATAGATCCGATTACGCGTCCTTCTTTTCCAGGTACTCGTTGATCACGGCTACCAGCTTGTCCACGCTGATTCCATGTACCATACATGCCTCTTCCAGCGTCTCGCCCTGAGAAGACGGGCATCCAACACAATGCATGCCGGCTCCCATCAGAAGCTGTGCAATGTTGATGTCGATCTGGAGAAGTTCCCCAATCAGCATATCTTTATTAACCTGCATCGGCGTCCTCCTTATAAAGACTTTGTCTTGTGTTACCATGAGAGTATAATACTTTTTTTGCCTCTTGGCAAGGCCTCATTTTCCCCTCGCGGGCAAATACCCTGCCCATGCCGAAAATCATATGGATTTACACGCTTTTTGATAAAAATTCCACTTGAATATTTCATGCTTTTATTATATGATTATAAACTGTAAAAGCGTTTTAAAACTCAAAGGAGGTACATGTTATGGCATATGTAATTAACGATACCTGTGTAAGCTGCGGTTCCTGCGCCGGCGAATGTCCGGTAAACGCAATCTCCCAGGGAGACGGCAAGTACGACATCGACGCTGATGCTTGCATCAGCTGCGGAACATGTGCAGGTGTCTGTCCGACAGGCGCAATCAGCGAGGGCTGATTTTAAACTGCTACATACGGAAAAAAACGTGCCATCCGGCACGTTTTTTCTGTATTCAGGAAAATGTCAGGCAAGGAGGCTGATTTCCCTGGAATATCAAAAGAAAAAAGCGATCCTCGTCGTAAGCTTCGGCACCAGCGTAAATGAGACGAGAGCCCGGACCCTGGATGCCATCGAAGACTCTGTCCGGGATGCCTACCCTGATTTTCAGGTTTACCGCGCCTGGACGAGCCCCAGGATCCGCACCCTGATTTACGAGCGCGACCATGTAAAAATCGACAGCGTCCCCGAGGCCATGGAACAGATGGCGCAGGATGGGATCCGCGATGTTATCGTCCAGCCGACCCATATGTTAAACGGGATCCAAAACGATGGGATGAAGGACGATGCCATGAAATTTTCCGGCGCCTTTTCCTCTCTTCGCTTCGGCTCGCCGCTCCTCACATCAGCCGAAGACGGCGACGCCGTCCTGGAGGCGATTCTGTCAGAATTTCATGACCTCTTCAATGAGGAGATGCTTGTCCTCATGGGACATGGGACGGCACACTGCGCCAATTCTGTCTACGGAGACCTGAACCGCCGTTTTAAAGACCTGGGCCACCCCAATATTTTTCTTGGAACGGTGGACGCCAGCCCGGACATCGGGGAGCTTCTTGCTCTTGCGGCCGCCCGCAGGCCGCGGCGCATTCTCCTGGCCCCATTTTTAATCGTTTCCGGAAGCCACGTCCTGGAGGACATGGCCGGAGCAAATCAGGACTCCTGGCGCTCCCGGTTTTCAGCAGCCGGATATGAGGTAAAATGCGTCTTAAAAGGCCTTGGCGAGTATCCTGCCATCCGTCGGATTTTTTTAAGGCATATTGCAGAGGCGGTCTGAACGGCCGCCGGACTTAAAGCTTGTTCCCGTTTCTCCCGAACTTTTTCTTTCTGTTGAAATGGAGCGGGAAAAACGGGACTTTGGAGGCCGCAGCCTCGGCCCGCCCTTTGCTCTCCTTCTGGTAAAGCCGGATCGTCTCATCGAGCTGGCGGAACCGCTCCTCGTCCCGCTCATCCGCGACCCGCATCAGATAATCCAGCTCTTTTAAAACCTTATCGTTTACCATCCTGCTGATATCCTGGCTCAGCTTTTCGTTGTTTTCCTCGATGGCCTGTCCAATCATCTCGCTCATCAGGCGTTTGAACTGTTCCGCTTTTTCCTCCGCCATCATGGCGGTCAGCTCCTTGTCGTCCATCTTCTCAAGCTCTGCCGCTTCTTTTTCCGTACACTCCTTAAGCACAGCCACAACATCCTCCTCCAATACATCGGTCGGCACCACCACTTCCCCGTCCGTCTCCAGGGATTTGGCTAACGCCGCTTTGATCGCCTTCAGCTGATATCCTTTTTCCTTCAGGTCTTTGATCTGTTTAAAAAGACGGATATGGAAATCCGTATAATACCGGTGTCCCATCTCGTTTCGCGGTATGTTCATTTCCAGCTCTTCTTCCCAGTACCTGAGAACATGAGATTCAACATCAACCTTTTTCGAGGCGTCCGAAATCAGGTAGTGTGTTTCTGACATAGTCGTCCTCTTCCTTTCATAATATTTCTTATGGCTCAAAGGCAAGTCCGTTTTCTTCGCACCTATTTTTAATATATGAAAGGACATTAAAAAATATGACAGTAACAGTTCAGCCATGCAGACACATATGACAAAATGCCGCGTGTGAGCTTGCTCACAGAGCGGAGTTTTGTCATATGTGGATATAGGGCGAACGCCCGACATGAATCATTTGACGGCCAATCCTATTTTTCGTTAGCCGATAGAATAGGCTCCGTCAAATTATGAATGTGTGGCTGAACTGTTACATAAAATGTCTGCACTTAATAATCATTCTTAAGCAGGTTCAGAAGGATTCTCAAGGCCCTTTTCCCTCTTATATTCTGAAAGCTCCTCCGCCGTAAACGCCAAAAGGCCTGCTGCTTCTTCTAAACTTAAAGACGGGCTGGCCTTTAAAGTGTACCCTTTGTCAAGGACATTTTAAGAAGAAGGGATTTTGATTATCTGTCAGCAGATGGCTATATCATTTTACTTTCTTCCTTCTTCACCTATATTTACCGAAGGGATGTATCCCTTCAGCGGATATATTCCTGTCTTTATGTATTCGTAATATTCATTTGGCGATAGTTTCGCTAATTTCCATTGGTATCTCTCATTATTATAGTAATCCATCCAATCGTCTATGACCCGTCTTACTTCTGGATACTGTGTACATTTTTCTATCTTATCTTTTATATGGTCTTTCATCCTGCCAAAGAAACTTTCCTGGGGTGCATTATCCCAGCAATTCCCTCTTCGGGACATAGACTGTCTCAGACCTTTATCTTTTACAAGCTGAATAAAACTGCAGCTTGTACAATGACATCCCTGATCACTATGGATGATTGTTTCTGTTGTCAGGGAAACTCCGTGCTTTTCTACCATCAAGTTTACTGTCTCAAGCACAAAATCTACTTCCAGTGTTTCGCTCAATACATAAGACAGTATCTGTTTTGTAAATGCATCTAAGATAGTTGATAGATAGCAAAATTTTCCATTAAACGGAATATACGTGATATCTGTCAACAGCACGCTTCTTGGTCCATAAGATTCAAACTTCCTCTGTACCAGATCTGCTGCCACATGATTGGTTCTGATCGCCTTTGCCATCCTTCTGTAAGGATTCGCTTTTCTTATGTTGCAGATAAGCCCGTACTTTTTCATGAGGCGTCGGATCTTCTTGACATTCATGACAACCGGCGGCTCCATATGAAGCAGTCTCATATAGATTCCCTGTGCGCCCTTGTCATATCCCCGATGTGTATAAGCTTTTAGTATGATCTCAAAATCCTTTCGGTCTTCTTCCTCTTTTTCCAACCGGCTCCTTTCTGATTTTACCCAATTATAGTATCCAGACCTGGATACCCCTGCTATATCACAGAGCATTGTTATAGATAATCTATTCGTTGATTTATTTATCGTTTCATGGATGATTTCAAACTTATTCCTTGATGCCTCCATGATCATTTCCTCTTTTTGGAATGGTCTGCTTTTATAATTTTTTTTAGAAAGTCAACTTCCTGCCGCAGATACAATATCTCACTTTGCATGAAATCTATTGATTTGTACGTAGCCAGTCAGTTTTCATTCTTTGCTTTCATCGGAATACGCTTTGTCCTGTTTTCTCCCTCTGTAAAGCCATTTCCGGATAATGCCTGCTTTTTGATATGCTGCACTAACGAATCAATTTGTTTTTGGCCAAATATGCTTAAATCAAAACCAAAATCCGCAAGTATCTTTCTGGGGGCATTACCTGCTTGATAGCTTACCCAAAAATCTTGTTTCATCTTAGCTGTATAATACAGTTTGTGTTTCGTCACTTTTAAGACGTATGGATTTTTCTCCAGTTCTCTAATTTGTTTCCGCGTATATTCTTTCATAATCCCTCCAGTAGATATTTTTATTATATAACATCTACTGAGAGAAGTCCCTTCTTTTTAGTGTCCACATTTAAGGATTTTATCCCTTCCTCCTGTGTCCATTTTTAGGGAACCCTTCTTCTTATTGTGTCCATTCTATAGGGTATAGTTTACTTCAAAAGGCTTTCCAGGCTTTGAAACCGTCCCTGTTTCAGCCCTTGCTGCATTCCCTTTTCCATATTTTCCTGATCTCTCAACAGCAGCGTCATATATTCACGCCTCCATTCCCGATTTCTCTTTGCTTCCCGCACAGCTCTCTCAAGCTCTGCGACAAATGCATCTTCCGGGGGCTTTCCGCCCACATAATCCAAAAACGCCTTGAGTTCCCGGCTCACATCCATTTTCCTGCCGGCTGCATTCAGAAAGATTTTCACTGCCGCGTCCCCGAGAACAATCCCATTATCCTCCCTGCACCTGTTCTCGAAGGTATATTTGTGGCGCCCCTTCCCGAACACATCGCTTAAGCAGATAAATATAATATAGCTCTGGTTTAATTTCCTGTAAGACTGATTTTTGTCAATGAGCTGCAAGTCAATCATGCTCTGATAATACCGGCTCCGCTTCGGCAGCTCCCCCGTATCCACCGCCTGCATCTCAATATTGTAAACCGTCTTCTTATCATCCCGCACATACACGTCAAGCCGCACGCTCCTGGCATCCGCATCCTCACGGATCGCCTTCTGGAGCTCCGGGTATTCAATCCGCTCGATATCCAATTCCGGAAGAACCCGCTTCAGTACCCCCAGGCAAAGCCGCGGATTCTGCATCAGCTTTCCAAACAGAAAGTCGTTGGAAATCCCAATCTCGTCCCAGTCCATATTTACCCGTCCTGCCATATCCGACACACTTCCTTTCCGTCATCCATGGCTTTCCGGCGCGCCCGGCCTTCTCTATCCTTATTATATACAATTCTTTCCCCAAAAACAACGCCCAGGCATGGCGCCGAAAAACCCTTTCCAAATTTCCCGCATCTCAAAACGAACCTCCAAAAGTGCAGAAAAACCCGGAATTCCCTCTTTTGAGAATTCCAGGCTTTTTCATTCGTATCGCAGTCGTAAAATTTTTCTTTGGTTATTCTCTCGCCATGTTGACAAACCGCGTAAGCTCCGGCCGCCAGCCCAGGTTCACGGTCCCGATGGGGCCGTTCCTCTGTTTTGCGATGATGACCTCCGCCACATTGGGCGTGTCCGTATCTTTGTTGTAATAATCGTCCCTGTATAGGAACATAACCACGTCCGCATCCTGCTCGATGGCCCCGGACTCACGAAGGTCTGAGAGCATCGGACGGTGGTCGGTTCGCGTCTCGCATGCACGGGAAAGCTGCGACAGCGCAATCACCGGCGCATTTAACTCCCTTGCCAGAGCCTTTAAGGAACGGGAAATCTCTGAGATCTCCTGCTGCCTGTTGTCGCTGGTCTTTCCGCTTCCCGTCATAAGCTGGAGATAGTCGATCATGACGATATCGAGACCGTGCTCCAGCTTGATTTTCCTGCACTTGGAGCGCAACTCCATAATGGAGATGCCAGGCGTGTCGTCGATCACCAGCTTGGAATTTCCGATGGTGGCAATGCCCTCCACCACTGCGTCCCAGTCGGCATCCGTCAGGGTACCCGTCCGCAGCTTCTGGGAATCCACGTTGGACTCCATGGCAAGCATACGGTTCACAAGCTGCTCCTTCGACATCTCGAGGCTGAAAATCAGGCATGTTTTCTGCCTGCGGACGGCGATATAATCGGCAATGTTTAAGACAAAGGCCGTTTTTCCCATGGATGGGCGGGCCGCAATCAAGATCAGATCCGACGGCTGGAGCCCGGAAGTCCGGTAGTCCAGGTCGATGAACCCGGTGGGCACGCCGGTCACAGTGGATTTGGAGCGGGTCGCCTGCTCGATCTTATCGAGGACATTTAAGGCCACCTGGCGGATCGGCACGAAATCCCCGGACATCCGGCTCTGGAGCAGGCCGAAAATCTGCTTTTCCGTATCGGCCAGAATATCCTCCAGCCTTTCTTTTCCGGCATAGCAGCTATTGGCAATCTCCTCGTTAATCCGAATCAGCCGGCGCATGACCGCCTTTTCATGGACGATCTCCGCATAGGACCGCACATTGACCGAGGTGGGCACCGTCTCCATAATGTCCCGGACAAACTCCAGGCTGCACACCTCCGGCGGCACATCCTTTTCTTTCAGCCTGTCCTGAAGCGTCACCAGATCCACCGGCTTTCCTTCATTGAACAGCTCCACCATGGCTTCAAACATCACGCCATACTGGCGCTGGTAGAAATCATCGGCCACGACGATCTCCGAAGCGGCGATAATCGCCTCCCGATCCATCAACATGGCACCGATCACCGACTGTTCCGCTTCTATGCTCTGCGGCTGGACCCGCTTAATAAGCGCTTCATCCATCTGTCAAACCTCTCTTTGTATCTCCCGTTACGCCTCCACGACTTTCACGCGGAGCGCCGCCGTCACATCTTTGTGGAGCTTCACCGGCACCTCCGTGACGCCGAGGCTCTTGATCGGCTCCGGGAGCACCATTTTCTTCTTGTCAATATCCAGCTTAAGCTGTTCCATGGCAGCTTTTGCAATTTCCTTTGTGGAAACAGAACCGAACGTCCTTCCGCCTTCACCGGCCTTGATAGAGACTGTCACGCTCATCTCTTCCATCTCTGCGGCCAGCTTCTTTGCGGCAGCAAGCTGTTCCGCGGCTACTTTCTCTTCATTGGCTTTTTTAAGCTTCAAGTCATTTAAGTTTTTGGCATTCGCCTCCACGCCAAGCTTCTTCGGAAGAATGAAGTTTCTGGCGTAGCCGTCATTTACTTTAACGATCTGGCCCTTTTTTCCGAGAGCCTTTACATCTTCCAACAATACGATTTCCATATTAAAAATCCCCTTTCTTCTGCATCGCCCTGATGATGTCCTTGATTTTTTCCTTGGCTTCTTCCACGGTCACGCCGGAAAGCTGTGCCCCGGCTATGGTCCTGTGGCCGCCTCCGCCCAGTTTCTCCATCATGACCTGTACGTTGACTTCATCAATAGACCTAGCACTCAGATAAATTTTTCCTTCATACGGGGTCATGACGACAGCCGCCTTGATCCCCACGATGTTGAGCAGCTCGTTGGCCGCCTGTGCGCCCACGACCGTCGGGCTTTCCACGCCCTCCGACGGGCAGACGCTGATGGCGAAGGAGCCTTCAAACACCTCGGCCTGGCGGACGGCTTCCGCCCTGGCCTTGTAGTCTTCCATCTTATCCCGGAACAGCTTCCGCACCCTTGTCACGTCGGCGCCGTTCCGCCTTAAGAACGCGGCCGCCTCAAAGGTTCTTACGCCGGCCTGGCTCTTGAAATTGTTGGTGTCAATGACAATTCCGGCATACATGGCGTCGGCCTCCGCCGATTTCATGCGGATGCTGTCAGCCACATACTGTAAAATCTCCGCCACCAGCTCGCATGCCGAAGAAGCGTAGGGCTCCACATAGGAAAGCGTAGCGTTTGAGATCACCTCGCTGGACTGCCTGTGGTGGTCGATGACGACGATGGTTTTTACTAACTTCAAAAGCTCCGGCGCCTCCGTAAAGCTCGGGCGGTTCACATCCACCACAACAAGCGCCGTATTCCCGTCCACAGTCTCCGCCGCCTCGTCGCCGGTTAAAAACAAGTCGTCGGGATAATCGCTGTTTTCCACGAACCGGTCCATCATCGGGCGGACGGACGACGTCACCTCATTGATGACGATGCTGGCCTTTTTATTGAGGGCCGTGGCGATCCGGTACATACCGATGGCCGAACCGAAAGAGTCGATGTCGCCGATCTTATGGCCCATGATTAAAAGCCTGTCTTTCGTCTCGAGAAGCTCGCGCAGCGCGTGGGCCTTCACACGGGCCTTCACGCGGGTCGTCTTCTCAAGCTGCTGCGACTTCCCGCCGTAATACTGGATCTTCCCGCCGTCCTTTACGACAGCCTGGTCGCCGCCGCGGCCAAGGGCCATGTCGATGGCCGTCCTGGCATACTCATAATTCTGGATATACGTCTCGCCGTTCATACCCATGCCGATGCTTAAGGTCACGGCCATTTCATTTCCGATATTGACGTTTTTCACCTCTTCTAAGAGGTTAAAGCGGTCTTCCTCCAGATGCGCCACGTATTTCTGCTTGATGGCAAAGAAATATTTGTCTTTCTCCAGCTTCTTTACGATGCCGTTCATGCCGGAAATGTACTTGTTGATCCGCCGGTCGATTAGCGCAAGGAGAAGCGAGCGGCGCACCTCCTCGACGGTTTCAAGAACCTCATCGTAGTTATCGAGATAAATCAGGCCGGCAACCATTTTCTGATCGGTGATGGCCTGCATGTATGCGTGGATTTCCGTCTCGTCATAGAGATAGACGGCAAACACCTCGCCGCTCCCGCCCGACGGCTCTGCGTCTTCCAGAAAGCCGTCCTCAAGGCGGATTTGGAACCGCTTGACAATCACATGGTATCTGGATTCCTTATACGCGCAGTGGAACTCCGCCCGGTGTTCCGCAGCCGCAAGGGCTTCCTTCGTAATTTCAGGAAACAGGGCCGGCAGGTTTTTCCTGGCGTTTTTCTCCTCCTTCACCACGGCGGCAAACGCCCGGTTCATCCAGAGAATTTTTCCGTCCGTATCGGCGATCCCGTAGGGCAGCTCCATCGACGCCAGAAGCTGTTTCTGGCTTCCGGTAAACTCTGCCGCATAGGAAATGAGGCCGGCCGCCAGCCTTTTTCTCCCGTACCAGAACAGGAACACGGCACAGCCCAGATAGAGTACGGTAAACACGGCCATCAGTGCACCGGCCTGCGGCGAGACAAGTACAGCCGCCACGTTTCCGCACACCACCAGGATGGACAGCACAAGGGGCCACTGCATATATTTCTGCAATATATTTTTGACCTTTTTATCCTCTTTCATAGTCTTCTCCTATCATTTCCCGCAGGCAGCCTATGCCGGCAAAATCCAGGGGAATGCCTGCGATAACTGAACAGCTTTGGAAACAGTATATCATAATTGAAAGCATTTGTAAATTTTAATCCGATGACTTTCCGAGCCAAACGCATCCAGCCGTTTCTCTCCCCTTTTTCTGCCCGGATATGGGCTTATGCCACCGTTTTCTTTCTCCTGCCCGCGCCCATTCTCCATACATTTTTCGACTTCTAACGATAAATTACGACTTTTTATTGCTTTTTATTTGTTTTTTGCGATTAAATTTCTAAGTCCACACCTTTTCTGCATTTTCTTTCACATCTCTATCAAGTAAAACTGATACAACAAAATTCTACATGGATAGACAGGTGTCCCCATGATTTTGATGAAAAAATACCATATTGTATGCAAGGACGGCCTTTATCATGCTGTTTCTGACGAAAATGTGTGCTGTCCCTGCTGCGGCGGTTCGCTTCGTGTCCGTGACAGCAAGAAGCGCGGCATCATTATGGCCGACGGAAAAATCCAGGTTTTCCTGCTCCGGCGGCTGAAGTGCGGAACCTGCGGGGCCCTTCACCTGGAACTTCCCGACATTTTCATTCCATACAAACGATATTCCAGAGATGTGATTGAAAGGGCGTCTGCCGGCCGCTTTCCTGACTGTCCTGCGGAAAATTCCACCATTTATCGCTGGAGCCGCCAGAAGGATCCGTAAAAGCACGGATCTTCCATCCTTTTGCAGGCGGGGCATTATCTTCGCTTTTGCGTCCTGCCCCGTCTGTCCTGCTGCTGAAATATGCTTTGGAGAGAACCCTGTCTCATCTCTGTTTTTCTGTATTCTGTATTGGATTCTGGCTTTTTCGCGCCGCTTCCCCTGTTTTTACAAGATATTCCATGGCTGCCGCAGGATACCTGCCGGCAGCCGTCTCCCCTGTCAGCATCAGGGAGGAAGCCCCGTCTAAAACGGCATTGCAGATATCCAGAACCTCGGCCCTTGTCGGGACGGCCTGCCGTTCCATGGAGTCGAGAAGCTGCGTCACGACCATGAACGGTTTTCCGGCTTTCCGGCAGCGCGCTGCCAGCTCCTTCTGGACCCCGGGAAGCTCCCACAGGGGCATGGCGTTCCCCAAGTCGCCTCTGGCAATCACGATTTCGTCTGCGGCAGGGAAAAGCTCTTCCAAATTCCGGACGCCCTGCATATTTTCAATTTTTGCAAAAATACGGACATTTCCGGCTCCGGCCGCACGGAGCGCCTCTTTAAGCTCCATGAGATCCCCGCATGACCTGACAAACGGCTGCATGACGCCGGTGACGCCGTATTTTGCTGCAAGACGGATGTTTTCGCGGTCACTGTCTGTGAGGGCCGGCATCGGGATTGTCTTTCCGACAACTGCAAGGCTTTTCTCCGGCTTTATCATGCCTCCGCGGCATACCCTTGCCTCTGCTGTTTTTCCGTTGTTCTTTTGTATGACGAATTCCAGCCTGCCGTCGTCGAGGAGCACAGTATCATTCGGCTCTATATGGGAGAGGAACGGCGCCGGAATGGGGAGGCCTCCCTCGCCAAAGAGGAGAATGCTGTTCTCCTGTGCAGGAATTTCTTCCGGGATTTTTCCAATGCGGAGCTCCGGCCCCCGCAGATCAATCAAAATTTCCGGCCGTTTTGCACAGCCGGCAGCGGCCTTCTGAACCAAGGAAAGCCAGGCGCCGTTTTCTTCCAGGCCGCCGTGGGATAAATTCAGGCGCACGCCTGTCATGCCGGCCCGGAACATGGCCTCAAGGATCTTAGGGCTGCTGCATGCCGGCCCGAGTGTACCGTAATACTGCATTTAAATGGACTCCTTTCGTATGGGTGGTTGGGTGGGCGAAGGGACATGTCTTTTCCATTACTATATCACGCCGGCAATGGTTTTTCCAGCCGTGCCGGACATGCCGGCCGGCCGCTTTCCCTTCCGGCGCGGGCAGTCTCGCAGATTTTGGTCTGGCACCTGTGAGGCGGAATTTGGCGTACCTGTCTGGACTCCCATCCTTTTTCGCATCTGATGATCGGCACCTGACGTTCTGTGGTCTGGCACTGGAGGGCCGATGTTTTCACTTCTCTCATACTCATCCGCTTCTGTCTGTTTCCCGGATTCTGCCGTCTGCGCTGTCTGTCATGCCGGAATCCGGGCACTTCTCTTTTTCAGGGCAGATGCCAAAATTTACCTGACAAGGCTAAAAGCATGCGTTTCCTGCCGTGTGAAAAGAATGCTGTTTGCAGGTTTCCCTGCCTGCGGCGGGCCGCACAAGCGGCATTCTTCCTCTTCGCCGCAATGCGATTCTGCCCTTAGAGCAAAAAAATATCCCCATCCAGGCGGCAGACAGAGATGCCTGCCCGGACAGGGACATGCCAACGGCTCCGGAAACGGGTCAGTCGGATTCGTATTCAATTCCGATAAATTTTTCTGAATCAAAAAAGTCTTTCAACGAAATCTCCAGCCCGCTGCACAGCTTGCTGATGGTGAACAGGCCGGGATTTTTCGTTGAGCAGTCGATGATATGCATTAACGTCGTCAGCGGTACGCTGGACTTATATGCCAGTGCATAATAGGAAATCCCCCGAAGCCTGCAAAGTTCCGAAATTCGCTCGGATAATATCTTTTGTTCGTGCATTACTGTTCCTCCCGAATATGGCACTACGGTTTTACAGCTCATGCGATGAGTATAATATAAGATGAAACGCTATTAGTACCATATAAGGTAAAAGCCGCAATTTTTTCCAATATTTCCCATATCGTTTTACAACAATATGATTTTTCACCGCCTTTCCGCCCTTTATCCGGCTGTTTGGTTCACAAAGAGCAGGGCTTCGCTGACGCACCGTCTGCCCATGGAGCGCTCCATGTTCCGGCTCCATAAAAAAAGCAGATTCCGCCGCAGTATAGAATAAAGGGCGAAATCTGCTTTTCTTATCTTACTCAAATTTGTTTCTGCTGGCAATGCATTTTTTCATTCTATCGGTATTTCCAGATTCCATGCACGGCGTAGCTGAAAAAACAGAGGCCGGAGCGCAGAAGCCCGAAGCCCATGTACCGATATACCTTGAACGTCATCCGCGCGGACTTAAGCTTGCTTCCGGACTTTCCTTTCATGCTCAGACGGTATTTTAACAGCGGTTCATTGACAGCGCAGGCATAGCCATACTTTTTTAACACCTTTAGCCATGTGATGTAGTCCTCGTGGCTGTCTTCATGCTCCATGGGGAATTCGGCCGCGGCGGTGCGCCTTATGAGGACGGAGGAACAGTTGATGCTGTTGTGGCGCAGAAGATCCCGGTAGGTGATGCGTTCCCGCACCGGGATGATTTTTCCCATGGAGGTGCCGTCTGCATGCATCAGCTCCCTGGCCGTGCTGCACAGGACGGCGCCGGTCTCCTCTATTTTGGCAAGCTGCTTTGTGAGCTTTCCAGGCGCCCACCAGTCGTCGGAATCCAGGAAGGCGACAAATTCTCCGGCTGCCAGGCTTACGCCCCGGTTCCGGCTCCCTGCGGCGCCCAGATTTGATGGATTTTCATAATAGCGTACCCGAGGGTCGGAAAGGTAGGGGCGGACGGCGCCGGCCGTGCCGTCGGATGAGCTGTCGTTGATGATGAGGAGTTCCAGCGGCACGGTCTGGAGCAGGACGGACTCGATGGCCTGACCGATGGTTTTTTCTGCGTTGTGGGCCGGCATGATGACGGATACCGTTGGTGACGGCATGGGGGTTCCTCCTTATTTTTTCTTGATGGCCTTTAGGAGTCCCGTCGCCGCAGCTGATTTTGTTAAATGCCATATGCGAGGGAATCTGAGTGCCTTTCGATGGGCATGTAGAGGTAATGTGCTTTTTGAGGCTTCTGTGCGGGCCGTAAGACCCTCGGAAGCTTAAACACATAGGGATTTTGGTTTTTGTATGCTGCGCGGCTTCTGAGGCCTCCTGGAGCGTTAGGAGCTTGGTTGAGGAAGGGCAAGCAGGTCTTTGAACGCTGAAGGAAGGAGATGGCGCCGCGATGTGGTTTTATCATAGCGGATATTGGAGGAGTTGGCAAGTGGGGAATGGGAGAATGTACAAAGTTAGCCATATGAAACGCCGGTGCTGGAAAGTGTCACACTTCTAAGCACCGGCGTCATATTCTTTTATACATAAGATGTAAACAGCTCCAATTTTCCTTCTGCCATACAAGTTCCGTATCCATACGGCAGAATCATACTGTCGCCTTTTTTTACTGGAATCCCACCAATCTTACCCCTGCCTTCCATAACATTGACAATCATAAAGGGATGGCTCTGCACCAAAGGCGCAGTGCTTTCAATTCTCCACTGATCCACAGTAAAGGCAGCTCCGGAAACCATTCGCTTGCACATATAACCATCGCCGCTTTCTATTTCCGGGCTCTGCACACTTTCCGTATGGGGACACCGTATCACATCAATGCTTTTCTCAATGTGGAGCTCCCTCGGTTTTCCGTTCTGGAGACGGTCATAATCATAAAGACGGTATGTAATGGCCGAATTCTGCTGAATTTCCAGAAGCATGGTTCCGCTTCGGATCGCATGAACGGTTCCCGGTTCAATCTGGAAAAAATCTCCTTTTTTAATCGGCCGTATCTTGATCAGATCCAGGAACCGCTTCTCCTCGATCATGCTGCGCAGTTCTGCCCGGTTTCTGGCATTATGTCCAATCACGATGTCGGCGTCCGCATCACAGTCCAGGATATACCAACATTCCGTCTTACCGAGCGCTCCGTTTTCATGAATTCTCGCATAAGCTGTGTCCGGATGCACCTGAATGCTCAAATCTGTCTTGGCATCAATAATTTTTACCAGGAGTGGGAAGACCTCCCCAGGAAGATTGCCGAAAAGTTCTCTGTGCTTTTTCCAGAGCCAGCCCAAAGTTTTCCCCTGAAAACGTCCGTTCCGAATCCGGCAGTCTCCCTGTTCATGGGCGCTCACAACCCAGGCTTCCCCTGTATCCTCACCGGGGATCTCGAAGCCAAATGCCTCCCGCATCCTGTTTCCGCCCCAAATCATCTCCTTAAATACCGGCTCCAGGAATATAGGTTCCTTTATCATCTTTCTAGCACCATTTCCAGTTCTTTAGTCAGCTGCCTTTCTAATTCGGCTGCCGCCTCTCTGTTCTCTGCACAGACCGAAAGATACAATTTCAGCTTTGGTTCCGTTCCGGACGGACGGACGACAACAGAAAGATTCCCTTCCAGTTCATATTTCAGGACATCTGAAACCGGCAGATCAATGCTCTCCTGGCTGCCATTTTCTTTCCACTTTACGGATTCCTTAAAATCACTGACGGAAAGAATTTTTCTCCCAAGCCATCCAGTCAGAGAGGTCTTTCCCTGGAAACCATAGTCTGCGCGGAACCGTTTCATAATTTCCTGCATTTTTGAAAATCCCTCTGCGCCTTCAAAGGCATAGCTGTGAAGTGTATTCAGACAGTATCCATACTTTTCATACAGTCCGTTCAGCACCTCCAAAAGGCTTGTCCCCAGACTTTTATAATACGCGAACATTTCGCTGATCATAAGAGCGCCATCCACCGCATCTTTATCCCGGACATAACCTCCGGTCAGATACCCATAACTTTCTTCAAAGCCAAGGATAAAACGGCTCTCCTCACCTTTCTTTTCCAAAAGCCCGATCTGCTCTCCTATAAACTTAAAGCCAGTCAAAACATCGACCGTCTCCACCCCATAATCTGCCGCAATCTGTTTTGCCAGATCCATTGTCACAATGGTCTTTACAAATATTGGCTTCTCCGGCATGTTCCCAAGAGCTGTCCTGCTTCTGCATATAAAATCCAGAAGTAAAAGGCCAACTTCATTGCCCGAAAGAAGAACATAATCTTCACCATCCCGAACTGCTATCCCTACACGGTCGCAGTCAGGATCTGTTGCAAGCAGCAGGTCACTTCCCAATTTCTTGGCATCCCTGAGCCCCAGCTCCAGCGCCTCCCGCACCTCCGGATTCGGGTATGGGCATGTTGGAAAATTCCCGTCCGGCTTCTCCTGTTCTGCCACAACCGAGATATTGGTAAATCCGTTTTCTTTCAGACAGCGTGTTACACATTTTAACCCGGCCCCGTTTAACGGTGTATAAACGATGGAAACATTCCGATCCATCTCTTCTTTTCCGCAAAGGGACTGGGACGAAACAGCCTTTATATAGGAATCAACTGTGTCCGGGCCAATATAGGAAATAATTCCTGAAGACGCTCCGTCTTCAAACGGCATATACTTGACATCCCGAAACATGTCAACAGAATCTATCTCTTTTTGGATCGCTTTTGCCGCTTCTGTCGTAATCTGGCAGCCATCCGGCCCGTAGACCTTGTATCCATTATACTTTGCCGGATTATGGCTGGCCGTAATAACGATTCCGCCTGAGCATGCCAGTTCACGCACAGCAAAGGAAAGAGCTGGCGTGGGCATCAGCTCCGGGTAAATAAAAACCCGTATTCCATTGGCAGCAAACACTTCCGCTGCTGTCTTCGCAAACAAATCGGACTTCAACCGGCTGTCATAAGCAATGGCCACGGACGGGCCGGTAAAATTTTTATTGATGTAATTGGAATATCCCTGTGTGGCTTTCGCCACTGTATAAACATTCATCCGATTCGTGCCTGCGCCAATCACGCCCCGCAGGCCGCCGGTTCCGAACTCCAGATCACGGTAGAAGCGATCCTCGATCTCGGGAGCGTCCGTTTGGGGAGACAGGGAGGCGAGTTCGGCGGTGAGATCAGAATCTCGCAGGCATTCGGAATTCCAAAGTTCCCACTGTACTGTTACTCTATGTTCCATTTGACTTTTCCTTTCCGTAGTTATGTTTAATACGTTTTAGTCCCTTCCATACATATCCCTCGTATATACCTTCTCCTTCACGTCTTCCAGCTCTTCGCTCCACCGGTTTGCCACAATCACGTCTGACATTTCCTTAAATTCCTCAAGATCCCGGATCACCTTTGAGCGGAAGAACTCTTCTTCCTTCATCGCCGGTTCATACACCACCACTTCGATCCCTTTAGCCTTCAGCCGCTTCATGACTCCCTGGATGGACGACTGCCGGAAATTGTCCGAGTTAGACTTCATCGTAAGACGGTAGATCCCCACTGTCTGCGGTTTCCTTGCAAGTACCTGTTCCGCAATAAAGTCCTTTCTCGTCCGATTTGCCTCTACGATTGCCCCCATGATGTTATTGGGGACGTCATGGTAGTTTGCCAATAACTGTTTCGTATCCTTTGGCAGACAATAACCGCCGTATCCAAAGGAGGGATTGTTATAGAAATCGCCGATCCGTGGATCCAGGGAAACGCCGGAAATGATCTGCTTTGTATCCAATCCCCGTACCTCTGCATATGTATCCAATTCGTTAAAATATGCCACCCGCATCGCCAGGTAGGTGTTGGCAAACAGCTTGATTGCCTCCGCTTCCGTGGAATTCGTAAACAGCATCGGAATCTCTTTCTTTAATGCCCCTTCTGCCAGAAGGCCCGCAAAAACACGGGCACGCTCCGACTGCTCGCCGACAATGATCCGTGAGGGCCATAAATTATCGTAAAGGGCGCGGCCCTCCCGTAAAAACTCCGGGGAAAACAGCAGGTGGTCTGTCCCAAACTTCTCTTTCATGGCTTTTGTATAGCCCACCGGCACCGTGGACTTGATAACCATGACGGCATCCGGGGCATACTCCAACACCTGGCCGATGACCTGCTCTACGGAACTGGTATCGAAATAGTTTTTTACCGGGTCATAGTTGGTTGGCGTCGATATGATGACAAACTCGGCCCCGGAAAATGCCTGCCTGGCATCGGTGGTCGCCTTCAGGTTCAGATCTTTTTCTGCCAGGTATTCTTCCAGTTCTTTATCCGCGATGGGAGAACGCCTTTTGTTGATGAGCTCGACTTTCTCCGGCAGAATGTCAAAAGCGGTAACTTCATTGTGCTGAGCCAGCAGGACGGCGTTGGACAGACCGACGTAGCCTGTGCCGGCGATGGTGATCTTTTTCATATCATTCTCCTTTTACATACCAGATCAAAAATGTTAATGCTTAGATACGCAAAGAAATCCCCTAAAATTGTCGACAACCGGTGCAGCAAAATCGTTGCAGTTATGGTATCTCCGGGAATTTTATCCCGAAGCATGTATAAAAGCAAAAATTCTCTGACACCAATTCCTCCTGGCGCACCCGGAACAACAAAACCGACGACCCATGCGATCACATAAGAAGCCATGATTTCCCGCCATTCCATATAAAACATTGCGCCTGGGTACAAAATACAAAAAAGCAGCAACAATGTAATGGCTCCGCACAAAAGAAATGCTATGTAGCCGAGGCTGGATACTGCATATCCGCATAAAACAGCTCTATTTAAATATCTTTCAATAAGAGCTTTGCATTTTTTTCCAAATTTCAGCCATCCAATAACCGCCAGAACCAGCATAACCAGCATTCCTGAGGCGAAAAGGAGAGGAAGCCGCGGATGCCAGACAGCAGAGACAGCTGTCTTCAGCTCATCAAAAGTAAATACGGCAGCTATTATCAGCGCCATCGCCGCAACCCCCGCCACTTCCAAAATTGAACTGACAAGAACATCTTTTTGATCCAATCCAGCTTTAGCAGCAAACAAGTTCCGTTCGACGTAATGCATCACATTTCCAGGAAGATATTTCCCAAGATTGGCTTTCAAATATACCCGGTACATTTCCCGTCCGGAAACCTTGCTGTCGCCAATGCTTCCTAACAAGTTTCCCCAGGAGCAGGCCATAAAGTACTCGGAAGCAGCAATCAGGAACATGCCCAATGTGCAGCCGGCGGCAGCGGCAAACGGACTTGTTATCATTTCCGGATCAAGTCCCAGCCTTGAAACAGCAATTACAACAAACAACAGCGAAATAGCCATAATAGCTTTGCCGGCAATGGAAATTATTGTTTTCATTTAAGTTCCTCGTTCTCTATAAATCGCCCAGATTGACAGTCATATTTCTTCTTTATGTAAAATTTCTTACTGTTTCCATAACTTTTACAATCATGAAAACAAAGATCAGAAATAGAGAAAAACTTTCCTGAGGCCACATGCCGGACAGAAGGGCTGTCCGCCCCTTCCAGGCAAACAGGCTTTGGGCTTTCGATTTCATCTTCTATCTGAAGCACTCCATCTTGAAAGGTAATTTTTCGCCGGAACGCAATATCCGTGTGCTTGTCCACCAAGATAATCTTCTTTTTCAAAAAACGAATAATTTTATTTCCTGCCACAAAAGCAACAGCACGAAGGCCCAAATGAAGAAACGGGCTCCCTACTTTTAATGTTACCAGGTTAAAATGCCCGGAAACTGTCAAGCTGTTTCCTTTCTGCTTCACTATATAGGATGGATCCTGCCAGTTCGTAACGGCAATTTTCCCCTTCCCATAATTAACACGGTACCCAAAATCTGCGAACACCTGCTCTCCTTTGCCATATAGCTTTAGAACACCCCCTTTGCGGGCACCCACGATCATATAAACAGGGATTCCTCTTTCTATCCACTCAGAATGGCTCCAGAACCCTGCATCTGAAAAATACGTACTTTTTCCCGCATGAAAAGGCAGAACCACTTTTTCTGTACACGTTGCTCCGCCCTGAATTTCCTTTTCCAAAGCTCTTAGAAAAGAATGGAGAAGGTAGTGAGAGCAATATCGGTCATCCACAGAATCCATAAAAAATCCTGTTTTGTCTGCATCTTCGAACAGCCAGTCCCTGGCCGCCTCCGCTTCCGGATACCCCAGCTGCCTCATAACTTCCAAACCATTTGGGAGAAAATACGTTGTATTTCTGGATCCATATTCCCCACCGGCTGTCCTGTCCGGATGAATAAAAAATAAGAGAAACGAGAGTATCTTTTCTAAAGGTTTTAAGACGCGCTCATCCCGGCTCATCCAATAATATTCCGCCATCATATCGAAAAAAACGCTCAAATATCCAATATCTGCACCGCCGTATTCTGGAAAAAAGCCGTCTTCCGACTGGACTTCAAGAAGGAGGAGAAGTTTCCGATTTACCGCCGAGAGAACCCAGTTTTCCTTTGTTATTGTGTAAAGAGAATATAATGCGGTTATGGAAGCCATTTCCTGATTATAGGCCTCAGTTTCCCGATGGGATGCTAAGTACTTCCCGGTTCTAGAAAATGCCTCCGTCAGTTTCGGCTCATCCATATTTAGCCTCTTATATGTTTCACAGGAAGAGTACAAGGAAAAAGCCGTCGGCGGAAATCCATGTTCGAACGGATAATACTCATTAAAACTCCCATCCTTTAATTGAATTTTTTCCCAATAATACACAGACGCTCTCGCCCAGTCCTTTACGTCCTCCCGTCCATAAAATACGTTCCCCGGATATGGCACCGTAGTAAGCAAGGCAATAGAAAGCCCAGTCTGCTGAAGGATGGCAGAAGAAAAGTCCCTGATTTTCAAATGCCAGAAATTTCTGTCGCAGCACCCGTATGTAGGAGAATGGCGATCACGATCTACCTGGGTCAGCACTTTGGGAACCGTTTTGTTTATAAAATCCATGTATTTTTGCATGATTCAAGCACCCTCTAGTTTTCAAATTTCTTTTCATGTTTATCCAAGAATGGTGTTAATAACGCCTTAAGCGGAAACCAAAAATACAACCGGCGCAGGACACGTTTCACCGCCAGTTTTCCACTTCCGTTTCTCTCGGTCGGCAGTGTGCATGTATTATAAAAAACCTGTTCCCGGAGATCCTGTTTACGTTTTTGAATCGCAGGCGTTTTATCATAATATCCAACCGTCACAAGAGCAATCGGTGAATATGTATCTGGAATAGAAAAAATTCGTCTTAAAACTTTTTTTGTTTGCAAAAAATTCACCCAGCAAGCCCCTACGATCAAGGAATATGCCATAAGCAACATGTTTTGAACGCATGCAGAGGCACTTTGAATATAATCCTGATATTCTAAGTTATCCGTACGATTATCATAGAGCACCAGGATTGCCTGGTTCACGTCTTTTAAGAAAGAAGCAGCACCATTTTTAACCATGCTTGCAAACTTCCCCTTCTCATCAATGATGATGAACTTCCAGCCTTGAATGTTGCATGCGCTTGGAGCCCATGTACCGGCCTGAATAATCTCCAGTAAGATATCTTTTGGTACAGGTTCCTGAGAATATCTTCGTATGCTGCGTCTTCCATAGATTGCCTCTTTAAGCTCCATACTTCTCCTCCCCTTCTTTGCCTGCATCGCCATACGTCAATTCCCTCACATGGTACTGGATATCCTCCAGGATTTTCCTGTTTGCCGCAATCACGTCCGCCTGAAGGCCTACGATCACGGTTTGGATTCCAATCATAATCAGAAGGCTTGCCAGGATTAGGGATTGGACATGGCCGCCGCCTGCCCCCTGGAACAGGAAAACCAGGAAACGGATCCCGAGAAGGACTCCGAGAACCAGCGGGATCGCCCCAAGGATCGTAAAAAAGCGCAGGGGCTTGTACATCATAAACGCCCGGATAATGGTCAGCATAGATTTCTTTACATAGCCGAACATGCTGCTAAAAAGTCTGGAAGGGCGCAGCTCCCCATTGGTACGAATAGGGACAGAGGTCATCGCAATTTTGTCCCGTCCAGCCTGGACAATGGTTTCCAGCGTGTATGTATATTCATTCACCACGTTGAGCCTCATGGCCGCCTCGCGGCTGTATGCCCGAAAGCCGCTTGGGGCGTCCGGGATATCGGAATTAGACGCCTTGCGGACAACCCAGCTTCCGAAATGCTGGAGTTTTTTCTTGAGCGGAGAGAAATGCTCGGTCTGGTCAATGGGGCGCTCACCAATGACGATGTCCGTTTTGCCTTCCAAGATTGGACGAACCAGTTTTTCAATATCGTCGCCGCAGTACTGGTTGTCCGCGTCGGTATTGACGATGATATCGGCACCGTTCCGCAGGCAGGCATCCAGTCCTGCCATGAAGCCTTTGGCGAGGCCTTTGTTGCGTCGGAAGTTCACAACATAATGGACACCCCAGTTTTTGGCCACCTCGACAGTGTCGTCCTTACTGCCATCGTTGATGATGAGATATTCGATTGTATCAATGCCGTCGATATGTTTGGGGAGGGCATTGAGAGCGATTTCCAGGGTTTCTGCTTCGTTGTAGCAGGGAATTTGAATAATTAATTTCATTTCTTTTTTCCTTTTTTCGCAACAGTAAATAATGTTTAACCTTTATACATTTCTACATTTGTAACTTCAAAAATTGCCCCCTCGTCAATATACAAACGCAATTCAATATTAGGGAGACTTTCTTCTAAGCAAAAATCAAGCATAATCATTCCAGAATTTATAATATCTTTTCTTCCCAATATTGTTGAGCCACTTACCACTTCAAAATATCCTTTTGAATTTTCCTGCTCGCCATTTATAACTTTAACATTCAGCTTTACTTTGTAGTTAGATGGCTCTAATATATAATATGGGCCATACAGCAAAAATCCCTTTTCTCCGTTAGAAATAAACTTGTCCTCTATTTCTGTATTACGATTTTGACTAGAAAAAGAATTTAAACTAATATCTATATGATTATTCACGCCACTTCCCTTTTCCCATACAAAATAATTTCCTAGGGAATGTTTTATTGTTAGCCCACCTGGTCTTTCTAGAAATGGAGACGCATTTGAACCCAGCAAATAGTAGTTACCTGTCTCTTGTTCCAATTCTTCAACGGTTTTTGCTATTATCTTTTTATCCTTCATTGCCATTTGAAATATAGCTTTAGAGGTACTTTTCCCCCAATAGTCTTTGTTATCTAGCAAAAAATATATTGTTTTATCGTTTAGCTCATCTTGTACATCCCCTACTAGACTATATATTCTGGAGTAATTTTTATGCACAGGAACAATAGCAGCATCTATACTCCTCAACGCATTAA
>ENA-UOJP01000476-UOJP01000476.1-human-gut-metagenome-genome-assembly--contig:-C102-NODE-476-length-75901-cov-45.715384_pt1 | contig 75901 bp, 73 predicted proteins | sample MGYA00242353_ERZ723900 | MGnify/ENA metagenome assembly ERZ723900 | reverse complement strand
AGGAAACCTGCCGCCAACGGCGGCAAGACGCCTTTACCCTACCCTACGACCTGCTCTCCAGCCGGGAAGTGGAGAACATCTTTGAGAACAGCGACTTCATCATCATGCTCAACCAGGCGGCGGGGGACCGCGCCATCCTGGCGAAGCAGCTCAACATTTCGCCCCACCAGCTCTCCTATGTGACCCACTCCGGCGAGGGTGAGGGGCTGCTGTTTTTCGGCAATGTCATCCTGCCCTTCGTGGACCGTTTCCCCACCGACCTGGAACTCTACAAGATCATGACGACCAAGCTGACGGAGGTCAGGAAGCGGGAGGTGGACAATGGCTGATAAGGCGCGCCGCCTCCATTTTACGGAGGATGAGCTTTCTGACCGGGACATCCGCAGGGCGGCGAAAAAGGCGGACAAGGCCGCCGATAAAGCGGACCGGGCGAATGAGAAGCTCCCGACCAAGAGGCGTGTGCGTATCATCCGTGACAGTGGCAGGGCGGAGGCCGTGGACGAGCGGCTCTCGGATAAGCTCCACCAGTCCCGGCAGTCCTCCAAGGCGGACCGGGAAAAGGAGAAAGCCCCATCCAAAAGGAAACCCCGCACCACCGCCAGAAGCGGCAAGGTGGAGGCCACCGCGGAGCGGCTCTCGGACAAGCTGCGCCGGTCGCCGCAGTCCACCATAGCCGCAAGGGGCAAGCTCCGTATCGAGGTGACAGAAGTCACCGCCCAGAAGCCGGGGGCGGGTGGCCGGGCGGCGGTGAACGCCCCCGCCGCTGCCCTCTACGCGGCAAGGAACACCGTCCGGGATGCCGTGGGCCGGTCGGACGATGACGGTGAGGGCAACTCCGGCGCGGACGCCCTGCAAAGCGGGGAGTCCACGGTGCGGAACGCCGGGAACGTCGTGAACAACCGCCATTACAGCCACAAGCTGAAACAGTACGACAAGGCGGCGAGGCTGGAGCGGAAGTCGGACAGCGCCAATGTGGAGGCCCTGTACCAGCGGGAGCGCCACAATTCCCCCAACCATTCCTCCAATCCCATCTCCAAGTGGCGGCAGAAGCAGGAACTGAAAAAGCGGTATATGGAGGCCAAGGCCAGCGGCAAAGCCGGGGCTTCCGGGGCGGCGAAGGGCGGAAAAAAGGCCACCGAGGGAACGAAGTCACTGGTGGATAAAGGGATTGAGTTTGTAAAGGAGCATCCCAAAGCCATCCTTATCGCTGGTGTCCTGGGGCTGCTCATCATGCTCATCGCCGGGATGTTCTCATCCTGCACCGCCATGTTCGCCGGGAGCGGGAACGCGGTGCTGGGGACCTCCTACACGGCAGAGGACGCTGACATCATCGGAGCAGATGCGGACTATTCCGCTCTGGAGACTGCCCTCAATCACCAGATAAGCAATATCGAAAGCACCCACCCCGGCTATGACGAGTACCGCTACGACCTGGCGGAGATCGGCCACAACCCCTATGAGCTGGCCTCCTACCTGACCGTCCTGTTCGAGGACTACACCAGGGCGGAGGTCCAAAGCACCCTGCAAAGCCTGTTCGCCCAGCAGTACACCCTCACCCTCACGCCGGAGGTGGAGGTGCGCTACCGCACAGAGACCCGGACGGACAGCGAGGGCAACGACTACGACGTGGAAGTGCCGTACAACTATCATATCCTCAATGTGAAGCTGACCAACAAGGGGCTGGGGGCGGTGATCCGGGCCTCCGGGCTGACGACGGAGCAGGCTGACCGCTATGATGTGCTGATGACCACCAGCGGCAACCGTTCGGAGCTGTTCGGGGAGGATGTGTACGGCGTGTCCGGGGGTGAGTACACGGACTATGACATCCCCGGCGAGGCGCTGACCGATGAGAGATTCCGCAGGATGATAACCGAGGCGGAGAAGTATCTGGGCTACCCCTATGTGTGGGGTGGTTCCAACCCGTCCACTTCCTTTGACTGTTCCGGCTTCGTGTCGTGGGTCATCAACCACAGCGGCAACGGCTGGAGCGTGGGGAGGCTGGGGGCCAAGGGACTGAAAGGGATATGCGACATCATCCCGCCCGACCAGGCGAAACCGGGAGACCTGATCTTCTTCCACCACACCTACGACGCCCCGGACCCCAGCGACGCCACCCATGTGGGCATCTATGTGGGCGATGGGATGATGATCCACTGCGGAAATCCCATCTCCTACGCCAGCACCGAGAGTAACTATTGGCAGAACCACTTCCTATGCTTCGGGCGCATCAGGTGAAAGGAGCAAAAATGAGCGAGAAACTGGACAGGATCGGGGCCGACCGGGACCGCGCAAAGGAGAAGCGCGACCAGTGGGACGCCCGCTACAAGGAACTTTGCCAGAAGTATATCCAGCAGGAGAACACGGAGATCCATGAGATGGTGCGGGCGCAGAACCTGACCCCGGACCAGCTTGCGGAGGTCCTGAAAGCCCTGCAAGGCGGGCTGTTCCCCGCCCCGGCTGCCATGCCGGGTGCGGGCGCGCCGGGGATGCAGGCTGGCCGTGACAACAACACTTCTGAGATCAAGGAGGATGAACAGGATGAAATTTAAGAGCATGATCGCCGGCCTTCTGGCTGGCGTTCTGATGATGGGGAACCTCTCCGCCGTCTGCTTTGCGACGGAGGGCGCCCCGGCCCCCACCAGCGGGGCCACAGAGACGGAGGCCGTGGAGACTGCCCCCGCTGAAACGGATGAGACTGCCGGGGTCGCTTCGGAGGACGGCAGCCCCGCCCTGCCTGACGGCGTTACCCTTGGCACAAAGGTCGTCCTGCCGGAGGGCGTGAGCATCGGTGAGGATGGGAAGATCACCTTTTCCGCCCAGGGCATGGAGCAGATCATGGCCGCCCTGATGGGCGGCGAGGCCGGTGGGGACACCGATACCGCCCCCGATACCGAGCCGGAGACTGAGCCGGAGGCCGTCACCGTTGGCACAGTTAATGTCCGCAGCGACACCTACCTGAACCTCCGCTCCGGCTCCGGCCTGGAGCATTCCGTGATCGGGCATCTGCTCCGGGGGACCGAGGTGGAAGTCGTTGGCGAGGACGGCGACTGGTATCAGGTCGTGATCCCGGAGGCCACCGGGTATGTCTACAAGGACTATCTGGATGTGACGGAACAGGAGGCCCCCGCCGCCCCGTCTGAGGAGGACGGGCAGGATGCGCCTGACCCCGGCAGCGGCTTTGACGAGGACACCCTGATGATGCTCCTGCTGATGATGAGCATGGGCAATACCGACACGGCAGAGCCTCCCTCCACCGCCCTCACCCCGGACGGCAACCTGACGCTGGTGGACGATTATGACGAGGCCCATGCGGACGGCTCCGGCAAGCAGTTCATCACGCTGGTGACAAAGGCCGGGAATACCTTCTACCTCATCATCGACCGGGATGACGAGGGGGAGCAGACCGTCCACTTCCTGAACCTGGTGGACGAGGCGGACCTGCTGGCCCTGATGGACGAGGAGGAAGCGGCAAAGTACACCAAGCCTGAGCCGGAGGTCCAGCCGCCCGCCGAGACCCAGGAGCCGGAGGATGGGGAGGACAAGCCGGACGAGGAAAAGCCCGCGCCCAAAGCGAACCCCCTGCCCGCCCTGCTTCTTGTGCTGGCACTGCTGGGCGGAGGCGGCTTCTTCGCCTACACGAAGTTCTTCAAGGGCGGCGGGAAGAAGGAACAGGCAAAGCCCGACCCGGACGCGGATTATCTGGATGATGACGAGGACTACGGCCTCCCGGAGGACATTGGGCTTGACGATGAGGACGAGGATGGCTTTGACGGGTCGGACGATGAGCCGGTCTAAGCGGAGCCATCTGTATCTGATGGAACAGTCTGCGGCTGGCGGCTGAGACCAGCCGCAAACCCTTTTGTAGAACAGGAGGTGCGGCTATGCGTATTGACCCCCGAAGGTTTCTTGAACTTCTGGTCCTCCTGATGATCTGCCTGTGGCTGATGGTCATTTATCTGGCCGGCTTCCCAAATGCCTATGGCGGATATGCCGCATCCATGTTACAATGGGTGCAGTAATGTCCGGGAGGTGATGGCGTGGGCGCAAGGGAATGGAAAGACCTGAAAGCAAAACAGAAACAGAAATTATCCGAGGTCATGTTCGGCGTGGTCTGCGCCCATTACAAGGAGCATGGGCAGATGCCCGCCGGTGCGGAACTGGAGAAGCTGGCAAAGGCGGCCTTTACCAAGATACAAGGCCGTGGGCTGGGGCTGTCCTATGAGACCGTCCATGATGTTTTCCTGAAAAAACAGGCCAGATTTACGGAGCGGATCGAGAAGAACGGCCTCCCGGAGCCGCCGAAGCCCAGGGTGAAGAAAACCGAGGCGGAGAAGCTGGCGATCAAGCGGGCCGCCCGGAAACGGAAAAAGGCGAGGCTGGCGGCGCAGGAGCAGCAGAGCTTGCCGGAGCAGGACGGCCGCTTCTTTTATATCGCCGGGTACACCTCCGGGGGCGCCCCCTATGGCGTCACCTGGGAGGAGATGGGACTGGAACCCTGGGAAGAACTGGAGTAGGAGGTGCGGATATGGGCCGCTACACGGAGCAGGAACTGAGGGACATCTTTTATGACGCCCTGGACTTCTTCAACGAAGCCCTTGACTCCGGCATCACAAGGGACAACACCGTCCTTGCGTTCTTCACCCCGGAAAACGGGCTGGATGTCTATGAGCAGTTCTGCCGGGAGCATTTTCCGAAGAACCTGGACGAGGACTACAAGGCGGAGGGCTATTTCCAGACCTTTGCGGCACAGGCTTTTTGGGGCAAGGGGCAGTACGGCGTGATGATACGCGCAGACATCGACTTCCCCCTGCCGGAGCTGCACCGTGTTTTCCTCCATGAAATATCCCACCTGTTCTGCTGTGAGAACGAGATCGAGGGCGGCGGCTTTTTTGACCGCTACTGCATGGGCAGCGGGGCGGAGGATGGCATGATGAACGCCGGGTACGCGGTCTGGCGGGAGGCTGTGGCTGACATCATGGCCGATTCCATCCTGAGCGAGTACACGTCCCTGACGCTGGCGGATGTCCGGGAGGAGGTCGGGCGGCTCTACCGTATGCTGTCCCCGGCAGACCCGGACTCGAAGAAATGTATGTCGCTGATCCTCGTGTATGTCATGGCTACAAGGGAGGTCGGCGGCGTGACGGAGTGGGCCGATGCGGAGGCGGGGCTGAAACAGCGTCTTGGGCTGGAAGACCCGGCATTGTATGCCGTCCTCAAGATGGCCTTTGACAATCTGCACCGCTCCCCGTTCTGGTCCATCACCCCGGACTTTATCATGGAACTGGGCGAAGCCTACCTCTCCCTCCTGTCGCACAAATTCCTCCGGGAGAACCTTTCCTGAAACAGGCGGCGGGCAAAACTTTATAAAAACCGTAAAGCGGACAAGGATCACACATCTTTGCCCGCTTTTTTTGATGCCCAAAATCGGGCGAAAACAGTTGATTTTTTCAGAAAGGAGCAACTGCCTATGAGCAAGTTAGTGATCTGCGAGAAGCCCTCAGTGGCGCAGAGCATCGGCAAGGTGCTGGGCGCCTCGAAGCGGTGTGACGGCTATCTGGAGGGCGGCGGGTATATCGTGAGCTGGTGCGTGGGCCATCTGGTGGAGCTGGCCCAGCCGGAGGCTTACGGTGAGACCTACGCCAAGTGGCGGCTGGAGGACCTGCCCATCCTGCCGGAGAAGTGGCGGTACCAGGTGTCCCCGTCCACCAAGAAGCAGTTCCAGATTTTGAAGGGGCTGATGGGCCGGGAGGATGTCGCCTCCATCGTGGAGGCCACCGACGCCGGACGGGAGGGCGAGCTGATCTTTCGGCTGGTCTACCACCAGTGCAAGTGCAAAAAGCCCTTTGAGCGGCTCTGGATCTCCTCTATGGAGGACGCTGCCATCCGGGAGGGCTTCGCCCGCCTGAGACCGGGAACGGAATACGACGCCTTGTATGAGGCTGCCCTGTGCCGGGAGCGCGCCGACTGGATCGTCGGCATCAACGCCACCCGGCTTTTCTCATGCAAGTACGGCCCCACCCTCAATGTGGGCCGGGTGATGACGCCCACGCTGGCGATGGTCTGCGGACGGGAGGCGGCGATCAGCGGCTTTCAGTCCGAGCCGTTCTACACGGTCCAGCTTGTGCCGGAGGGCTTTGCGGCGAACGGAGAGCGTATGAAGGAAAAGACCGAGGCGGAGAAGGTGGCGGAGGAGTGCCGCAGGGCTGGTACAGCCACCGTGGTAAAGTCGGAGCGTAAGGACCGGACGGAGAAGCCCCCGGCGCTTTATGACCTGACCTCCCTTCAGCGGGACGCCAACCGCCAGTTGGGATATACGGCGCAGCAGACCCTGGACTACACCCAGAGCCTCTATGAGAAGAAACTCGTCACCTACCCCCGGACGGACAGCCGCTACCTCACGGAGGACATGGCGGGGATGCTGCCGGGGCTGGTGGAAATGGTGCAGAAAAAGCGGGACATCTCCCCGGACGCCCCCGTCCCCGTGAACGCCGCTCAGGTCATCAACGGGAAAAAGGTCAGCGACCACCACGCCATCATCCCCACGAAAACGCTGGAGTCCGCCGACCTCGCCGCCCTGCCCTCCGGGGAGCTGGCGGTGCTGGACCTGATCGCCCTGCGCCTCGTCTGCGCCGTGGGCGACCCCTGCCGCTACTCGGAGACCACCGTCACACTGGAGTGCGCCGGACACCAGTTCAAGTCCAAGGGCAAGACGGTCGCGGACCCCGGCTGGCGGGCGTATGTCTCCGCCGCTGACGGGGAGAAGGACGGGGACGATGCGCCGCCCATCCCCGCCCTTTCGGAGAATGCGGAGCTGCCCCTCGCCAGGGTGGAGTTGAAAGAGGGCAAGACAACGCCCCCCAAACGGTTCACGGAGGACACCCTCCTCCAGAGCATGGAGACAGCCGGGGCCGAGGAGATGCCCGAAGATGTGGAGCGCAAGGGCATCGGAACCCCTGCTACCCGCGCCGCCATCATCGAGAAGCTGGTGCAGAAGGGCTTTGTGGAGCGCAAGGGGGACAAGAAGGCCAAGGCGCTGGTCCCTACGGACAAGGGCCGCGCCCTGGCCGCCGTAGTGCCGGAACAGATACAGTCCCCCTCCATGACGGCGGAGTGGGAGGAGAAGCTGCTGGGCATTGAGAAGGGCGGCTATGCGCCTGACGATTTCATGCGGGAGATCGCCGGGATGGTGACGGACCTCGTGAAGAACTATGAGACAGTGAAAGGAGTGGAGATCAAGATGCCGGGTAACAGCAAGGTGATCGGGAGCTGCCCCCACTGCGGGGCGGACGTGGCGGAGCGTGACAAGGGCTGGTTTTGCACTCATAGGGTTCCCACAAAATCGTCAGATTTTGTGGGAGAAGGAGGAGCAACGGAACGGAGCGGATGCTCGCCGCAAGGCGGGCGCAGCGGAGTGGAGTTTGTGACGACGCAGTGCCGCTTCGTCCTCTGGAAGGACAACGCCTACTTCAAGAAGATCGGCAAGCACCTGACCGCTGGCATGGCCGAGAAGCTGGTGAAGGAGGGGCGCATCAAGCTGAAGGACTGCAAGAGCCAGCGGACGGGCAAGACCTACAACGCCGATGTCCTGCTCACCACCGAGGAGGACGGCCGGGCGAAGTTCCAGATGGAGTTCGACAACAGCGGGAAGAAAAGCGGAGGAAAGAAGAATTGAATAGAGGGCAGCTTACACTCGGTTCCCTGTTCGACGGCATAGGAGGTTTCCCCTATGCCGCCTCTTTTTATGGGATTCGCGCCCTCTGGGCCAGCGAGATCGTCCCTGAGTGCGTCTCCGTGACGAAGAAGCACTTCCCGGAGATGGAACACATGGGGGACATCACGAAACTCGACGGCGGCAAGCTGCCGCCCGTGGACATCATCACCTTCGGCTCCCCCTGCCAGGACCTGAGCGTGGCATCGGGCAAGCGGCTCGGACTTGCGGGGGAGCGGAGCGGCCTCTTTCTGGAGGCCATCAGGATCATCAGAGAGATGCAGGAGGCTACCAATGGAGAATACCCGAGATTCGCGCTGTGGGAAAACGTCCCCGGCGCTCTGTCGTCCTCTGGACGGCGTGACTTTAAGGCTGTGCTTGAAGCGTTCGCAGAAACCGAAGTTCCAATGCCTCGTTCTGGACAGTGGGCGAACGCCGGGATGGTACGAGGCCGAGGCGTTGACCTCGCTTGGTGCGTGTACGACGCCCAATATTTCGGAACAGCACAGCGGCGCAGGCGTATCTTTCTTGTCGCAGATTTTAGAGGCGAACGCAGCGGAGAAATACTCTTTGTCCCCAAAAGCCTGTCAGGGTATTTTGCGGCGGGCGGAACGCCGCGGCAAGGACCTGCCGCCTATGCTCAAAGCGGCGCTGGAACAGCAGGCGCGGGGATAGACGGCTACAATGCCCAGATGACCGGCCATGTGGCGGCCACGCTGGGGACGAACTGCGGGATGTCCACCGGGCGCAACGGCGTGATCGAGATGCCGGATGGCATGGGAGCGGCGGTCCCCGCCATCTCCATGCGTATCCGCTGCGGCTGTGAGGGCGGCGGCAAGGGGCCTCTGCTCCAGATAGAAAAGAGCGGCACTCTGGCGACCGGGAACGACCAATACCTCTTTGCGCCGAAAAATGCGGTGGAGATACTGAACGACCAGGGCGGAGATTCCCTCAGTGTGGAGAAGGGCGGCGTATCGCCCACCCTCCGCAGCCAGACCCACGGCAATCTGCCCATCACCGCATACGCCATCCAAGGCTCCATGATCGGCAGGGCGGACGGGAACGGGCCGCAGGGGGATGGTATCAACGAGAATGTGTCCTTCACCCTCAACACCATCGACCGCCACGCCGTCTGCATGGCGACCGGGCAGGATGAGCAGCCGCCCACTGTGGCCGCTGGCTTCGACCTCCAGCAGATCACCAGCAAGACGAACCGCTCCACCCTGAAGCCCGTCCAGCCCACCCTCTGCGGGGCGGGCAGCCCCCATGTTGTCACGGCTCCGCTGTGCATGGCGACCGGGCAGTCTAACGCCGAGATTATGGAGGAGAAGTCGCCCACGCTGGTGGCGGGGCATGAACAGCCCATTGTGACCCACCCCCAGATCGCCGGGACGCTCTGTGCCTCCGGCGCGGGGCTTTCCCGCCCTGCCGGACAGGGGAACGAGCTGGACTTCTGCGTGGTGAGCGCGGGCTTCAAGCACAAGGCCGGCAGCCAGTCCGGGAGCATCGGCTTCCAGGAGGAGACCGCCCCCACCCTTCTGGCGGGCCAGCAGAGCGCCGTGATGAAAGCCTATGTCATCGGCGCCTACCACTCTGGCGGGATGCTCTCGGACAATCCCCAAAGTGGCTTCTATGAGGCAGATACCTCCCGGACGCTGGACCTGAACGGCGGGAACCCCTGCTGCAATCAGGGCGGCATGGCCGTGGTGGAGGGCGCTGACGGGCCGGAGGCCGCCGCCGTGGACTGCCGCAACCTCCGGGAGACGGATGAGGTCAGCGGCACACTGCTGGCAAAGGCGGCATCAGGCGGCTACTCGCTGAACTACCAGAACCCCGTCCGCACCGGGCTTTGCGTGAGGAGGCTCACCCCCACCGAGGCGGAGCGTTTGCAGGGCTACCCGGACGGCTGGACGGAGGCCGGCGCGGACGGCAGGGCCATCAGCGACACGAAGCGTTACCAGATGCTCGGCAACAGCGTGGCCGTACCCTGTGTGGCGTATATCATGCAGGGCATCCGTGACGCCGTGGGCGGTGAGTGATATGCTGTCGCTGGTCCCCGTCTCCCTGCGGGAGGCGAACGAGTTCGCGCGCCGGCACCACCGCCACCACAAGCCCACGGTGGGACACAAGTTCTCCATCGGCGTCCAGGAGGACGGGCGGCTCGCCGGCGTTGCCATCTGCGGCCGCCCGGTGAGCCGTTTCCTGGACGATGGCTACACGCTGGAGGTCAACCGCCTCTGCACCGATGGGGCGAGGAACGCTTGCAGTATGCTCTATGGCGCAGCGGTCCGGGCGGCGCGGGCGATGGGCTACAAGAGGATCATCACCTATATCCTGGACAGCGAGTGCGGCGCGTCCCTGAAAGCCTCCGGCTTCGTGTGTGAGGGGCCTGCCGGGGGCTTGGAGTGGACGGGCAGGCGTAGGCCCAGGGACAGCGGGCAGTATCCCCGCCAGATGAAAACAAGATGGGTCAAAATTTTGAGACAGGAGGACTGATAGAATGGCTGATACGGAACTGAGCAGCAAACTGTATGAGAAAGCGTCGGCGGAGCAGGACAAGTTCAGGGCATGGCTGGTGGACCAGCCGCCCGCCGATATCTTGAACCACGCTGTCGAGTATGCGGTGCGGGAGGACATCCTGATGGAGATCGGGGCGCTGGAACTGCCTGACGATCAGGCGAGGGCGCTGCTGGCCTCCCCGGACACGATGGCGGACATCTACAAGACCTTCTCCAAGATGGTCGATACCGGGCATATGGATGTAGTCCGGGAGAGCATCGAGGACCGGGCGGCCACTTTAAGTATGGAACAGGCTGTGCAGGAGGCTGTCCAGATGGAAATGGAGTCGCAGGGAAAACAGGAAGGCGTGTACCTTGTTGACCGTTCCTCCCTGCTCCACCTGAAAGAGGTCCAGGGCGGGGACTTTGAGTACACTGTGTTCGACAAGCAGACCAAAGAAAAGACCGCCGAGGGCAAGATCAGCCTGGACGATGTGCTGGACGGTATCGACCCCACCCACGACCATCTTGCGGCGGCGCGGGCAGCCGCTATCGGAGAGGCGGGGCTGCAAAGCGGGCCGCTGGGTGGCAGCGATGTGGCGCAGGTGGGCCTGACCTCCCTGAAAGATTTCCGCGATTCGGACATCCGCCGCCGCTCCGTCTGGGAGCCGGAGACACTGCCGAAGGATGACATCCGCTTCATCAACAGCGGCTATGAGGAGCAGTTCCGCATCCCGGACGGCGGTACGATCCAGGTGGAGTACCCGGACAGGACCTTCTCCGCCAAGTGCGAGTATATCGACGACTACCACACCTATGTCGGGAGCGAGGTCTACCATATCTGCCAGTTCGCCGAGGTGCTGGAGCGTGGCGGGGGCGTCTGCCGCCCGGAGCCAGAGCTGGATGCGGAGCAGGCGGCGTGGAAGATCGGCTGGAACGCCTATCTCGCCGTGGAGTGTGGGGCGGGCCATTGGGACTACCATCTGTACGATGAGAAATTCAACGAGACCAAGAGCGGCGAACTGGAGGTCGTGGGCTGCTCCATCAACGAGGTGCGGGATATGGTCCTTTTTGATAACAAACTGGAGCGCCGCTCCATGACGCCCACCGATTACGGGATGCTCATGGACAAGGCGGCTATGCAGGAACAGGAGGCGCAGGACGAGAAGCGGGAGTCCGTCCTGGGCCAGCTTTCCGCCCTGAAGTCCAGCGCAAAGGAACACCCCGCCCCCGCCCCGGCGAAGAAGCGGGACGAGGCCAGCTTATGAGCCGCCAGAAGCTGACCCTTGCGGAGCAGGAGACCATCATCCTGTGGGACAATGAGCTGGACACGGCGGAGGTCTACACCCATGACGCAAGGCTCATCAATAAGCTCCGGGAGCTTTCCCAGCGATTCCCGGAGGACTATGTTCTGGAGCGTTCCGGGCCGGGGCGGTCCGTGACCTATCAGGTCCCCAAGCGGTGCGTGGGCATCCGCCCACCGTACAGCGAGGAACGCAGACAGCGGCAGAGGCAGGACGCAAAGGAGAACGGCCTGCCTTTTTTGAGGAAGGAGGAACAGAATGTCTGACATCAGGAAATGGGACGAGGTGAACGGCGTGGACGAGGCCCCCGGCCACCTGGCGGCGTTTCTGGAGAGCGCCACCGACTCCTACGCCATCTTACAGCTGCGGCGGACAGACGACACCCTCTATGAGCGGTTCGAGTCCTATGCCAGCCTCCAGCGACAGGGCAAGGAGCCGGACATCGACCACTACGAGGTGGTCTACCACGGGGAGCTGCCCAAGGTGCCCGATACGCCGGAGGCGGTGATGGCGCAGCTGGAGGCGTTCTATGTGCAGTTCAACACCGCCCGCCCGGAGGATTTCCGGGGACACAGCCTGTCGGTCAGCGACATCGTGGCCTTGAAGGTGGGCGGCGTGGTATCCTGCCACTATGTGGATTCCATCGGCTTTAAGGAGCTGGAAAACTTCGCCCTGCGGGAGAACTACCTGAAGAACGCTGAGATGGCGATGGAGGACGACTACAACTCCATTGATGGGATCATCAACAACGGGAGAAAGGATGAGCCTGAAACGGAGCGGCACTCTGTCCTGGACGCGCTGAAAGCCCTTTCCGGCGCGGAGCAGACAAAGCGCAGGCCGCCCCAGAAGCAGGCCGGACGGGACGAGAGATGAAGGACTTTACACGGGATGAGCGTATTATGATGATGCTCTACAACCCCGGCACGCGGGCGGGGCTGGTGGCGGAGCTGGAGGCCATGCGCCTCCAGCTTACGCCCTCGGAGCGGCGGCTGGGCCGTCTCTCCAAAAGTGTCCTGGAAAAGCTAGAGGGCATGACGGACACGGAATTTGACAGCCTGGACCTGTACCCGGACATCTGACCCAAGCACACAAATCTGAAAGAAACGGAGGCAACCTATGGCATTGAATGAACCCTTACAGGCGGACGGGGCGGCGGTCGTACCGTTCCCCTCGAAAGCCGCCTACTACACCCAGATGGCGGAAGAAGCCGCCAGACAAGTGACCGGGAGCCGGGAGCAGTGGACAGCCTTCCTTACCACTGCGGCCCGGCTCTACAAATACCCCTACAATGAGCAGCTCATGATCTACAAGCAGCGCCCGGACGCCACGGCCTGCGCCGAGTATGACCTCTGGAACAAGACCATGCGCCGCTATGTGCGCCGCGGCTCCAAGGGCATCGCCCTGGTGGACAACACGGGCAGCCGCCCGAAGCTGCGCTATGTGTTCGATGTGTCGGACACCGGGGAGAGGGAGAACTCCCGCCCGGTCAACCTCTGGTCCATGCGTGAGGAATATGTCCCCGCTGTGCAGGATGTGCTGGAACGGGCCTACGGCGTGGGGGCCGGCGCGGGGCTGGAGGAGCAGATCGGGGGCATCGCCTCCCGCCTCGCCGCTGAATATTGGGAGGAGAACAAGGACAGCATCCTCGGCATCGTTGACGATTCCTTCCTCTACGGGTATGATGAGTTCAACGTAGGGGTGTCCTTTCGGAGGGCGGCGGAGACCAGCATCAAGTATATGCTCTGCTCCCGCTGTGTGGAGGACCCGGAGAGCTGTTTTGAGCCGGAAGATTTCATGGACGTGTTCGACTTCAATACCCAGGCGGCGTCCAATGTGCTGGGTGCGGCGGTCAGCGAGGCATCCTCCCAGGTTTTCCGTGAAGTGGAACGGGCCATCCGAACCTACGAGAGGACGAAACAGATCGAACAAGCGGAGGAAAGGAGCCGGAAAAATGACAGAACTGACTTACACGAAGGCCGGGGATTACCTGATCCCGGACATCCAGTTGGAGGAAATGGAGGACCGTCTGCTGGGCAAGTACGGCAGGATGCGGAGGGCGTACCTGGAGGAGAACAACAAGCTCCTCTACAACCACCTGACGCTGACCGGGAAGCTGTTCCCGCACCTGTGGGAGGTGCAGGAGACGGCCACCGCCCGGATGAAGCAGTTGATGGAGGAACTGCTGGCGGCGGACCCGGCGCCGGACAAAAAGACCCGGCAGATGGACTGGGTGCGGCACATGAACGCACTGAAAGCGCAGGCGGAGGAGATCGTGATGGCGGAACTTATCAACAACTGACGCTGGAGGGGCTGTTCCCCTCCGAGATGGAACAGATCTCAATGATAGACCGACAGGCGGAGAGCGAAAAGCCCTCCGCCTTTGCTATGCCCAAAAAAGAGGAACAGGCCCCGGCAGAGGCTCCCGCCCCCGCTTTTTCTATTCCTGACGCGGAGATCGAGCGCATCCTCCGCCACGGTTCCCCCTATGACGGCGGCAAACTGCGTATCGCTGCCCTTTATTCGCAGGAGAACACGCCAGATGAGCGTGTGGAGTATCTGAAAGGCGAGTATGGGACCAACAGTGGGCAGAGCTGGCAATTTTCCGATGGCAGCCGGGGCGGTGTGCAGACCCGCCCTCAGGGACTGGTGATCCGTGACGCCAGCCACAACGCAGAGGTGCGCCTGCGCTGGTCCGAGGTCGAGAAGCGGCTCGGCGCGCTCATCCAGAACGGCCAGTATCTGAGCGGCCCGGACAAACAGCGGTATGCCGCCCTTGAGAAGAATTACGCCGAGTTCGGCGCCGTCCCTCTCCCTGCTCCCGGACACGGTTTTCCCCCTACCCCGGCAGACATCTATGAGCGGTATTACCCTGTCATCCGGGACGCCCTCCTGCGGGACACGGCGTATCGGAACGCTTGTGACAACAACGACAAAGAGACCGCCTATGTGGAGGGCGGCAAGGCCATCGAACAGGCGGCGCTCACCATCCAGGACACGGGCTTCATGCGGCTGTATTTCGATGTGCCGGAGTACCGCAGTCGTCTCCACCAGTCCCTGCTGGACGAGACCTATGAGGCCATGACCGCCGCCCCGGAACTGCCGGACCCGCCCGACCGCACAAGCGAGATGCTGACACAGGCGGCGCGGATGGCGGACGGCAGCAACTATGCCGCCCCGGAGCGGTTCTTCCTGATCGAGACCGAGGGCGGCTATGCCGTCTGGGATGACATCCGGGATGAGATATATGTTGACCCGGAGGGCGTCTCCGAGGAGTTCACCAGCGAGTGGCAGGCCGAGGACTATCTGCTCCAGGTCAAGGAGGATGTCGCAAGGCGGGAGGCCGCCGACTGGCTCAAAACGGAGGAGGCAAAGCTGCCGCCCCTGAAATATGGCATCGGGGACCCGTTCACCATCTATTCCGAGGACGGTACAAAGGAGATCGTCCTGACGAGCATCACGGATGGGGATGTGTTCTATGTCTACCCTGACGAGCCGGGGCGGGACCAGGTGTTCATGGACCGGGAGATGTTCGAGCATAGCCTGCGGACTGGACACATCCGGGACGCCCAGCCGAAAGAAGCAGTGCAGACTGCCGCCAGCTACCGCAGCGGCGATGAGGCTATCGTCATCCAGCAGTACCCCAACGGGCAGTTCTACAACCACTACGGCTACGATGAACAGCGCCGTTTTGCTATAGCTACGGCTGGCGGTTTCGCTACCTTTGAGGAGGCGGAGACGGCGCTCCGCTCACACCGCCCCAAGGCCGAGAGGGTCATGGAGGAGCCTATTCCCGGCACAGAAGCGGGGCAAACGCCGGAGGGCATGGCCCATGAAGGAGCCGGGAAGGATATTACCCCTGCCGCACCTGGGACCGATGCAAAAAGCACTGCCGCACCGCAGGAGCCGACCTATCAGGTGGGCGATACCGTCTATCTGGAGGACACGGCTTATATCGTGGAGGAGATCGGCCTGTTCGATGTCCAGCTCCGTGACCCGACGCTGGCCTATCCCGTCCTCCGCGCTGAGAGCAAGGAGAGGCTGGAGCGGATGCTCTGGGCGGATGTCAGGAACAACGCATTCCTGCCCGGTGCGAAGATCGAGGTCACGACCCCCAATTACCGGGTGAAGATCACGGCGGAGGAGGCCCCCGTCCTGGAGGAGCAGATGGGCGAGGCCGGCATCTCCACGGCGCGGTTCGTCCATGAGAACGGCGATGTCACATTCAGCTTTGCGGAGGCCGACCGGGATGCGGTCGAGCATATCCTTTCCGCACAGAGGGAAGAAGATTCTTTTGCGGATGTTGAAAAATGGGCGGCGGACTACCAGCGTCAGACGCAAACGGCCATTGCCGCATTGGAGCCTGGACAGCGGCGTATCGTGGATGCCATGCAGACGGCAGGATTTTTCTATGACCCGCTTTCCAATACCGCCCTGGACCCCCTTATCTTCCGCGCTGGAGACCTGACAGGCGGGTATCCTACCTCCTTCAAGACATGGGACGAGGCGTATGCGTTCATTGACGGGGCCGAACTGAAAGATACCCCCGGACTGCGGGAACAGGTCCAATCAGTTCTCCACCCAGACCCAACTTGGGCGCAAAACGCGCACAAGTTAGATGTAAGGCCAGCTTCAGACCAGGTTGGCCCGAAGCCGGAAGTCACCGCCACCGCCGAGACCATCTATCCCGGCGATAAGAACGGCCTGCCCTTTGATGTGGTCGTTGAACGGCTGCATTTCGGGGAGCCGGAACACGGACAGCCGGAGCAGACCCAACAGCCCGCCGCCCGCAATTTCCGCATTACGGACGACCATCTGGGCGAGGGCGGACCCAAAGCGAAGTTCCGGGCCAACATGGACGCCATCAACCTCCTGCATGAGCTGGAGTTCGACGGCAGGGACGCCACGCCAGAGGAGCAGGAGGTCCTATCCCGCTATGTGGGCTGGGGCGGTCTGGCGGATGCCTTTGACGAGAAAAAAGATAGCTGGGCAGGCGAGTTCAGGGAACTGTATGCCGCCCTCTCCCCGGAGGAATACGCTGCCGCCAGAGCGTCCACCCTCAACGCCCACTACACCAGCCCCACCGTCATCAAGTCCATCTATGACGCTGTGGAGCGGATGGGCTTCCAGACGGGCAACATCTTGGAACCTTCGATGGGCGTGGGCAATTTCTTCGGACTGCTCCCGGAGTCCATGCAGGGCAGCCGCCTCTACGGTGTGGAACTGGACTCCATCACCGGGCGCATCGCCCAGAAGCTGTACCCGGAGGCGGACATCAAGGTGGCCGGTTTCCAGACCACCGACAGGCGGGACTTCTTCGACCTCTGTGTCGGGAATGTCCCCTTTGGTGACTATAAAGTGAACGACAAGCCCTACAACAGGCTGGGCTTCTCCATCCACAACTATTTCTTTGCCAAGGCCATCGACCAGGTGCGTCCGGGCGGCGTGGTGGCCCTTGTCACCAGCCGCTACACGATGGACGCCAAAAGCCCTGATGCCCGGAAGTATATCGCACAGCGGGCGGAGTTGCTGGGGGCGGTGCGCCTGCCCAACAACGCATTCAAGGCCAATGCCGGGACGGAGGTAGTCTCGGACATCCTGTTCCTGCAAAAGCGGGACCGCCCCATCGACATCGAGCCGGACTGGGTACACCTGGGGCAGACCCCGGAGGGCCTTACCCTCAACAGCTATTTTGTATACCATCCTGAGATGGTGCTGGGCGAGCTGACCACCGAAAGCACACAGTACGGGCGGGAGGAATGTACCGTTGCCCCCACCCCCGGCGCCGACCTTGCGGAACAGCTCCGGGAGGCTGTCTCCCATATCCACGGCAGCTATCAGGCGGTGGAGCGGGACGAGGCGGACATCGCGGACGAGGCCGCCGAACGGGGCGCTATCCCTGCCGACCCGGATGTGAAGAACTTCTCCTATGCCCTGGTGGACGGGGAGGTCTATTTCCGGGAGAACAGCGTCATGAAGCCTGTGGAGCTGAGCGACACGGCAAAGGGGCGCGTGGCCGGGATGATCGGCCTGCGGCAGCTCGTGAACGACCTGATCCAGTACCAGCTTGAGGACTACCCGGACGGGGACATCCAGGCGAAGCAGGCGGAGCTGAACGCCGCCTATGACGCCTTTTACGCAAAGTTCGGGACCATCAATTCCAGCGCCAACGCGAGGGTCTTTGACGAGGACTCCTCCTACTATCTGCTCTGCTCCCTGGAGAACATCGACGAGGACGGGCGGCTGGAGAGCAAGGCGGATATGTTCACAAAAAGGACCATCCGCCCGGAACGCCATATCACCAGCGTGGACACGCCCAGCGAGGCGCTGGCGGTCTCCATCGGGGAACGGGGCAGGGTCGATCTGCGGTTCATGTCCGAGCTGCTGGGGACGCCCGGTGAGTACGGGCGCATCGCCGAGGAGCTGCAAGGCGTGATCTTCCGTGACCCCCGTGAGGCTGTGGCGGACGACCCCCTCCGGGGCTGGCATACCGCGGACGATTACCTCTCCGGCAATGTCCGGGACAAGCTGATGGTGGCGAGGATGGCGGCGGCCACCGATCCAGCCTACGCAGTCAATGTGGCGGCGCTGGAACAGGCGCAGCCCAAAGACCTGGATGCTTCTGAGATCGATGTGCGTCTGGGCGCCACCTGGATCGACAAGGACTATATCCAGCAGTTCATGGAGGAGACCTTTGATACCCCGTGGCGGCTTCGGAACGCGGTACAGGTGAAATATTCACCCTCCACCGCGGAGTGGCAGGTCACGGGCAAGAACGCCACAGGGCGGCACGATGTCATGGCGTATATGACCTACGGCACAGACCGGGCCAGCGCCTACCGCATTTTGGAGGACACCCTGAACCTCCGGGATGTCCGCATCTACGACACCATTGAGGACGCGGACGGGAAACAGAAGCGGGTGCTGAACAAGAAGGAGACCACCCTCGCCCAGCAGAAGCAGCAGGCCATCAAGGACGCTTTCCGGGATTGGGTGTGGCGTGACCCCAGGCGGCGGGAAGATTTAGTCAGGACCTACAACGAGCTGTTTAATAGCACCCGCCCCCGTGAGTATGACGGCAGCCACATCGTCCTGGGCGGCATGAACCCGGACATCACCCTGCGGGAACACCAGCGGGGGGCCATCGCCCATGTGCTTTACGGCGGGAACACCCTGCTGGCGCACGAAGTGGGCGCGGGCAAGACCTTTGAGATGGCGGCCTCCGCTATGGAGGCGAAGCGGCTGGGGCTGTGCCAGAAGTCCCTCTTTGTTGTGCCGAACCACCTGACCCTCCAGTGGGCCAGCGAGTTCCTGCGGCTCTATCCCAGCGCGAAGATACTGGTGGCTACTAAAAAGGATTTTGAGACGGCCAACCGCAAGAAATTCTGTGCGAGGATAGCGACCGGGGACTATGACGGCGTTATCATCGGCCACAGCCAGTTCGAGAAGATACCCATATCCGCCGAGCGGCAGGAGCGCATCTTGCAGGAGCAGATAGACGAGATCACCGACGCCATTTCCGAGATGAAGGCCATGCGGGGCGAGAGCTTCACCATCAAGCAGTTGGAAAAGACCCGCCGCTCTCTGGAGGCGAGGATGGAGAAGCTGCAAGCCGCCGAACGCAAGGACGATGTGATAACCTTTGAGCAGCTTGGCGTGGATCGGCTCTTTGTGGACGAGGCACACGCTTTTAAGAATTTGTTCCTTTACACGAAAATGCGGAATGTGGCGGGGCTTTCCACCTCCGAGGCGCAGAAGTCCTCGGATATGTTCATGAAGTGCCAGTATATGGACGAGCTGACCGGCGGGAAGGGTACGGTCTTTGCCACGGGAACGCCCGTGTCGAACAGTATGACAGAGCTTTATACCATGATGCGCTATCTGCAGCATGGTACGCTCCGGCAGAAGGGGCTGACCCATTTCGACCAGTGGGCCTCCACCTTTGGCGAGACCACTACGGCCATTGAGCTGGCCCCGGAGGGGACCGGCTACCGCGCCCGGACAAGGTTTGCCAAGTTCTTCAACCTCCCGGAGCTGATGAATATGTTCAAAGAGGTGGCCGACATCAAGACCGCCGACCAGCTCCGCCTCCCTGTGCCGGAGGCAAAGTTTGAGACCGTAGTGGTGCAGCCCTCGGAGATACAGAAGGAGATGGTGGCGGACCTGTCCGAACGGGCCGCCGCTGTCCACAGTGGGAATATAGACCCCTCGGTTGACAATATGCTCAAGATCACCTCGGACGGACGTAAGATCGGCCTCGACCAGCGGCTGATGAACCCGCTCCTGCCCGATGACCCCAGCAGCAAGCTGAACGCCTGCGTCCAGAATGTCCTCCGCATCTGGGAGGAGGGGCAGGCGGACAAGCTGACCCAGTTATTGTTCTGCGACCTCTCCACGCCCAAGGGGGACGGCACGTTCAATGTCTATGAGGACATCCGGGACAAACTGGTAGCGGCTGGCGTCCCCCGTGAGGAGATCGCCTTTATCCATGACGCCGACACCGAGGCGAAGAAGAAGGAGCTGTTCGGCAAGGTGCGGACCGGGGAGGTGCGCGTCCTGCTCGGCTCCACCCAGAAGATGGGCGCCGGGACCAATGTGCAGGACCGTCTTGTGGCGGTCCACCACCTGGATGTGGGCTGGCGTCCCGCTGACATGACCCAGCGCAACGGGCGCATTATCCGGCAGGGCAACCGCAACAAACAGGTGCAGATTTTCCAGTATGTGACCGAGGGGACCTTTGACGCCTACCTCTATCAGACGCTGGAAAACAAACAGAAATTCATCTCGCAGATCATGACGAGCAAATCGCCCGTCCGAAGCTGTGACGATGTGGACGAGCAGGCGCTCTCCTATGCGGAGATCAAGGCCCTGTGCGCCGGCAATCCGCTGATCCGGGAAAAGATGGACCTTGACGTGGATGTGGCGAAGCTGAAAGTCCTCCGGGCCGACTACCAGAGCAAGCACTTCCGGCTGGAGGACCAGCTCCTGAAATACTTCCCCGCCGAGATCGAGGCCCAGCAGAGCCGCAACCGGGGCTTTGAGGCGGATATGAAAACGGTGGAGGCCCACCCGCTCCCGGAGGAGGGCTTTGTGGGGATGGAGGTCGGCGGCAAACACTACACGGAAAAGGCGGACGCCGGGGACGCCATCCTTGCCCTGTGCAAGGAGATCAAAAGCACCGAGGGCATCCCCATCGGCAGCTACCGGGGCTTTCAGATGGAGCTTTCCTACAACACCTTTGAGAAGCAGTTCCAGATCACGATGAAGGGTGAAATGAGCCACCACGTCAGCCTGGGTACGGACGCAAGGGGCAACCTGACCCGGCTGGACAACGCCCTCGCCGGTATCCCCGGACGGCTGGAGCGGGGACAGGAGCAGTTGGAGAACCTGCGGAACCAGCAGGCCGCCGCACAGGTGGAATTGACAAAGCCCTTCCCCCAGGAGGCGGAGCTTGCCGAAAAGAGTGCGAGACTTGCGGAGCTGGACGCCGCCCTCAGTATGGACGAGAGCATCTCCCAGGATGAGGCGGAGGTCAGTGAGGAGGTCGGTGAGGGCGAACGGCCCTCTGTTCTGGAGGACCTGAAAAAACGGGCGGCGGAGATACCCCCGGACAAAAAGCCCGGAAAGGAGCTGGAGCGCGAATGAAGAAAGAGGAAGAACTGAAGGTGCGTATCTCCCCCGAAGATAAGGAGCGCATCCGCTCCAAGATGGAGGAGGCCGGCATCCTGAACATGAGCGCCTATGTCCGCAAGATGGCTCTGGACGGTATCTGCGTGAGGCTGGACCTGGTAGATGTGCGCCAGCTCATTGTCCTGCTCCAGCGGTGCAGCACCAACCTGAACCAGTACGCAAAACGGGCGAACGAGACTGGGAGCGTCTATGCGGCGGACATCGAGGACCTGCGCTCCCGGCTGGACGAGATATGGGAGCTTTCCAGACAGTCCCTTGCCCGCCTTGCCAATATCCGATAGCGGCTGGGGGCTTAAAAAGTTTTGCAAAAGGGCGCGGAGCGGTTCCGCGTCCTTTACATAGACGGCATCCTTGCCGGACAGCGGGCCAGCGCGGTAAACTGTACTCAGGAAACAGGAAAGGACGGGACAAAATATGAGGCTTCTGAAACTCCCTTTGAAACTGCTGGCGCTCCCCTTGATGCTGGTACTCTATACATTCCATGTTGTAGGCAGGCTGGCATCCAACCTCTCCGCCTATGTTGTCGGGCTGTTCATGCTGGTGATCCTGGCCTGCGGCATCTATCAGGTGTGCGTCCGGGACTGGCTGAATGTGGCGATCCTGTTCGGCGTGGAGGCGGTCTGTGTGGCACTCCAGTTTTCCGCCATGCTCCTGGTGGAACTGGCCGGCGAGTGGGCCGGCAGCCTTGGGGCTTTCCTCCACTCATAAATCTTTGAAAGGATGTGCGAAGATGGATTTTCCGAAGAACGAGGCTCAAACCTTGCTTGACTGGATGAGGGAGCAGATGTACGGCGATACCGTGACCGAGTGGACCTATGGGAACGAGCATGACCGCATGAGCGGAGCGGCGGATTTTCTGGGCGGTCTGCTTTCACGGGAGGGCGGCGATACAGAGATTTACGAATAAGACAATTCCATAACCAACGCGCAGGAAGGAACGGCTTGCCGCTCCTTCTTTTTTGCCCCTTTACATACCGAGGAAAGGGGGCATGACAATGAATTTATTTGAAGCGGTCAAGGACGCCATACCAACAAGGACAGCGGCGGAGCATTACGGGATCGAGGTCAAGCGCAACGGCATGGCCTGCTGTCCGTTCCACGATGACCGAACGCCCAGCATGAAGGTGGATAAGCGGTTCCACTGCTTCGGCTGTCAGGAGGACGGGGATGTGATCGACTTTGTGGGCAAGCTGTTCGACCTCTCCCCCAAGAGGGCCGCCGAGAAGCTGGCGGCGGATTTCGGGGTGCGGTATGAGGGCCTGCAAACATGGCAGCCCCAGAGGAGGCCGTCCGTCATTTCCAAGCTGGCGGCGGCGCAGGAGTACCGCAAAAAGGAGAACCGCTGTTACCGTGTGCTGTGCGAGTACCTCCATCTGCTCCGTGACTGGAAGGAGCAATACGCGCCGCAGCCGGAGGACGAGGACTGGCATCCCCTGTTCTGTGAAGCCTTGCAGAAAATGGACTATGTGGAGTATCTGCTGGACGAGCTGATTTCCGGCACTCTGGAGGAGCGCACCGCCATCGTGAAGGAAAAGGAGAAGGAACTGTCCGGCCTTGAAAAGAAGATCGCCGCTTTCGACCGCAGGGAGACAGCCGACCCGCAGAGGGACAGCTTCCCCGGAAAGATGAGGAGTACACGGTTCCCGGAGGAACTGGCAATGTAAGTTTTTGAACGAGGGAGGTGGGCTATGGCGGCGACACGGCTGATCGCGCTCCACATCAATAAGGGCAAGACTATCGCCCAGACGCTGGCGGACAGGACGGACTATTCCAAAAATGAGGAAAAGACCGAGGGCGGAAAATATATCTCCAGTTATGAGTGCGACGCCCGCACAGCGGATGAGCAGTTCCTTCTGTCAAAGCGGCAGTACGAACACATGACGGGCCGCCGCCAGGAGCATGATGTCATCGCCTATCAGATACGGCAGTCCTTCAAACCGGGCGAGGTCACGCCGGAGGAGGCCAACCGTATCGGCTATGAGCTGGGGATGCGCTTCACCAAGGGGAAACACGCTTTTATCGTTGCCACCCACACCGACCGGGCGCACATCCACAACCACATCATCTTCAATTCCACCGCCCTGGACTGCACCCGGAAGTTCAGGGATTTCTTTTTGTCCGGGCTGGCCCTACAACGGGTCAGTGACCGTCTGTGTTTGGAGCATGGGCTTTCTGTCATAGAGCCGCGCCCCTACCGGGAACGGAAAAAGCGCACCGAGTACCCCAAGCGGCCTTCCAACCGTGATGACCTGCGGGCCATCATTGATGCGGCATTACAGAGAAAACCAAAGGACTTTGAAGAACTGATCTCTTTCCTGAAGGAGGCCGGGTGCGAGTATAAACCGGGCAAGCGGCCATCTATCCGATGCAGGGGGCAGGACCGTTTTGCCCGGTTCAGTTCGTTGGGTGATGGCTATACGGTGGACGATCTGAAAGACGCTATTGCCGGAAAACGCAGAGAGCGGTCTGCGGGGAAAAGCCAGCAGGTCCACGACAAGAAGTTCTCCCTTCTCATTGACATTCAAGCGAAGCTGAACGAGGGAAAGGGCGCCGGATACCAGCGGTGGGCGACCCTCTTTAACCTGAAACAGATGGCACAGGTCATGTGCTTTTTGCAGGAGAACGAGATCGACAGCTTTGACGAACTGGCGGCGAGGGCGGATGCGGCAGTCACCCAATTCAATGGTCTGGGGGACTCCATCAAGGCGGCGGAACAGCGGATGCAGGAGATCGCCGCATTGAAAAAACACATCATAAACTACTCCAAGACCAGGGAGGTCTATGTGGCCTACCGCAAGGCAGGGTACAGTAAAAAATTCCTTGAAGGGCATCGGGAGGCCATCACGCTCCACAAGGCGGCGAAGGAGGCTTTTGAACAGCTTGGCTTGAAAAAGCTCCCCCGTGTCAAGGAATTGAACGCCGAGTATGCCCAGCTTCTGGAACAGAAACGGGCGGCGTACCCGGCGTACCGAAAGGCAAGGACGGAGATGCAGGAGTACCTTGTGGCGCAGAAAGTGGTGGCTGTCCTTCTGGAAAAGGAGAAGGAACAGGCGGCTATGGAGGAGCGGCGCAAGGAGGAACAGCGCACCGATCCGCACAGATGATCTTGGCGGGGCTGGCTTACAGGAATGTAGGCCAGCCCCGCTTTTTTCTTTTTCCCGGAAACACCGAGGCGGTCGTTTCCGGCTCCACGCGGGGCGCAAGCCCCGCCTGTCCCTGCAAAGCAGGGACAACAGCGTTCGGGAACCGAACGCGTAGCCAGCCCCGGCTACGGGGCTGTTCACGGGGTTTGGGGTACGGCCCCAACGAGCAAAAATGGACTTCCAGCGGTCACGCTGGAAGTCCATTTTGAGCATTTGTGGGAACAAATGCACTGCTCGCCAAGTAGCGCAACTGCTGATTCTCAAGCGTTATTGCTGATCATTTTCCTCCTGCTGTTTCATCAAAGTGGCATAACGAAGGAGTTGTTTCCGGGACGAAACTCCCAGTTTGTTGTAGATATTCTTGTTGTGAAACTTTAATGTATTTTCTGTAACTCCTAAGATCGCAATGATCTCTTTTGCGTTTTTTCCCTCAAGATACAGATCAAAGACCTTTCTTTCTGTTGGAGTAAGTTGACTAATCCCTTCCAAAAAATATTGAAAATCGTCGGGATCGATCTCTTGTTTTCTGGAATAGGCAAGTCGGGCAATTTCTGCCTGCGCGGACCCAAGATCACTGCTGGTCTGTTCCAGTTTGCTTTGTAGCCGTTCTTGTCTGCTCTCAGCTTCCAGTCGCTCCTGGTTCAAAGCGGATAAAGCTGCCTCGTGTTCTCGGTCCTGTTCTGCGAGGAAAGCAAAGAGGTCCTCAATCTCCAAAACATGAGACTCGCTCTGCGTCCGGTCTGTGTTAGTTTTAATCTGTTCCAAGTCTTTTATTATGGGTGCAACATATTTTTTGCTGCCCCAAAGAATGGAGGCCAAAATGGCAAAAGAAGCGATAAACAAGAATGCGGCAATTTTGAGCCGCACCGTCTGCACAAGCGCCTGATATTCTGTGGCAGGGAGCATGGCAGCAACCATATGGGCAGTAGTCCCTATTGTTAGTTCCTGGGTCTTACCAACAAATTCAGTGTCTCCGCTATGGAAGGTAGTCAGGCTTGATCCGTTCTCAACAGAAAAAGAATTTTCAATTGGTGGGAAATAACCAGATTGATTCCCGGCGATCTGCCCTACATAACAATCCGAATCTTCCGTCAGCAAAGCGCAAAAGATATGTGCTTGGCTGCTTCCCATCGTCTTATGGGAAAGCGAAAAATACAGACTGCTGATCTCAAAGCCGCACACACCAATCGTGTTGCCACCAGAATCTAAAACAGGTATACAGAGAAAGCGCACACTTTCCCATGTGTCAGGCAGTTTATAAACGGATGTAAGAAAGAAGGCGCCGGAGATGTTCTCGCTTTTGCCGGACATCTCTCCGTCGATTTCCGGGAATAACCCCTCTTGTGTTTCCAACTGCCATGTACTATGGAGATTGATGTTTTTTTCTCGTGCGACAGTAGAAAATCCACGAAAAAGACAAACATCATTATGGATTGTGTTTTCCGCATAAAGATTTGCAAACTTTAGATACAGCCCATTATAGCTTTTATCAGGCAGTGCATCGTTGACCGTTGTTTTCAAAAAGCAAAATGCTCCGCTGCAAGGTGCAAGTTTCATATTGCTGCTGACGATATCAAAGAGCCTGTTTTGCATGGACTCCAGTGCGTCAGGAGTATTGCGAAGTTCGTTGAAGGTAATCCCAGCATCTGAAAGTTCGTCTTTGACTGCCGCTGTTATCTGTTGGGAAAAGGCAAGCACATAGGCTGCCTGATCATTGCTTTGATGCTCTATGGAGTTTACAGAGTTCTCAAGTTGATTGCTTAAAGCCCGCTCAATTTCATATCCAATAGGATCGATTGCACCGAAAAGGAACAATAGCATAGCAATCAAGAACGCAAAAAAGAGCATTATGGTAAAAAGATAGAACATCAGGCGGCGGCGCATGGAAACGCTCTGCGTCTGAGCCGCCTCCAGTACGGATCTGATTTCTTTTAGGCGTAGTATCATGGTTTTCCCCCTTTTGTGTCACCGCTCTACGGCCTCCTGAATTTCCGAAAGCGAAGAGTCAAGGAGTTCTGACATCACTGTCTCCGGGTCATCCCCGCGCTCTATGCGGCTGATATAGTCCCGGTGGGCAGCAGACAATATGCTCTTTGCGGTCTCCTCAAACCTGGATTGCGCTTCGCCGGAAGCGTCATACAGCGGCAAAGGGCAAAAGGAGTAGGAGCCATACATTTGGTCCACCGCACCATAGAGCATATGGGATTTCTCATTCTCAATCATATCTATATTTGAAAACAGAGCAGAAAAGGCATTTTCCGTAACCGGCAAATAGCCGGAAGCAATCACAAAGTCCAGATTGTGTTCTTTCTGTGTGATCCATTTTCCAAAAATGGCGGCGGCTCTATTTTTTCGCTCGTCCTCACTTTTCATGGAAAACAAACCAGTTCCCCTTTGTATAACCACTGGCGAGGCATCAGAAAAGGTGGGGTAGGGATATACCGCTGTTTCAATTTCTTCGGTGGTATTGTCCTGGTAGGTTACATAGTCCCTCAGATACAACATCCCTGCTGTGGAACCGATATTGCTGATAACCTCGGCTGTTTTCCAGCGGTCGGAAGCATAACCGTCACCAGTACAAAGTCCTCCATGGATCGCCGCACGGGCCATTGGCAGATAGGCTTGTTCAAATTCTGCACTGCACAGGTCCGGCTTTCCATTCCGAATGAACTGTCCGCCCAGCCCGGAGACATTGACCAGGAAGTAGTGATAGAAGTCGTTAATTTGGAACATCTCTGCGCCGCCTGACCAATCGTAGTATTGGCAGCACAGAGCAAAGAGAGATTCAAAATGGAGAAGCTCTTCTTCCGATACTCCTGTGTCAGCGGCAAAGCGGTCAAATATCGTCTTGTTTAAGAATAACAGTTCTGTTGATTTGGCGATGGGCAGCATAACCAGCCGTCCATCTATAACGCCTTCTGCCAGAAACTCATCCACATAAGCAGAGCGTTCTTCCTCTGAAAGATAACCACTCCAATCCAAGAGCCGGTCAAGCCCAATCTCTTCCGCCACCCTCGGATAGGCCGTGAACAGATCCGGCATGGGAACCGCCCCCGGTTCGTTATTGGCAGAGGCAATCAGCGCATCGTCAATAGCGGTAGAATTTGTGACGGAGACAACAGAAATAACAATACCGCTTTCTTTCCCCTTCGTTTGGTTAAACTCATCGATCATTACATTGAGCGGCGATTCTGTCTGACTTCCATAGACGTGCCACATCGTCAATGTGATGGGATCGTTTGTAACCTTATTTCCACAGCCGGTCATGCCCACCAGCAGTATGATGGTGAGAAAGAAAATACATAATTTTTTCATTTTGGTGTCCTCCTATACCCTGCATGGTCCTCACCAGCCTCTGTCCTAAAGTGCGTCAATGACAGCGGAGAGATAGCTGGAAGAAACGGAACCGTAAATAAAATTGTCTACCAGACCATCCTTCTTGGCCTGCCGCACCCTGTCCGCCAGCTTTTTCTCTGTGTTTTCATCCACCACCAGCACGATCTTGCAATCTGGCTGAGCCTTTTTCAGAGCGTTTCGGATTTTTAGCCGCTCCTCCAGTGTCCAGGATGTGTATACGGTAACTTCCATAATCAGAACATTTGCAAGCACAGCATCACATAGCGACAGAGTTTTGTCCGGGCTCTCGCTCATGACTGGTTCCAGATTGGAATCAAAGTTGCGTAAGGCTTCGGCTACTGCGTCCGCAAACAGGACATTCTGCATATCAATCACGATTCTTCGCATAAGGCGGCCTCCTATCAATCATTTTGAATCCTTTGATGATACCAGTATAGCGAAGAAGCCATTTTCTCGCACTGTCCCTGAGTACAGTTTTTTGAAGTTTTCTCAAAAAAATTTCCCGGCTTCATTGAAACCGGGAAATAAAGCTGTGTGCTCTGTTATTTGGTTATGTCAAAGTCCAGATCCTCCGGGAGGCTCGGAATAATAAATTTTTTGCCTGTAACTGCTATGGCAAGGCGGGTCTTGTTGGCATAGCCTGTTTTTTGCAGGATGTTGGAAACATGATATTTCACGGTCCTCTCTGTGATAGAAAGAGTCTGGGCGATCTCGCTGTATTCCAGACCATCACATACAAGGCGCAGTACCTGGATTTCTTTTGCAGTCAGATCGGTGCTGCTTACAAGACCTAATTTCACTTGTGGCGTTTCATGGGGAAAGAGATGTTCTCCTGCCATTGTGCGATCAATGACATCGATCAGGTCTTCGGGACTTAAATCTTTGTACCAAAAGCTGTCTACCTTTGCGGCTTTGGCTCTTTCTAAAAAACCGACCTCGACCATTGATGTGACAACGATGATCTTTATGTTTGGGAACGCCACTTTGATCTCGGCGGCAGCTTCGATGCCATCCTTGTTTCCAGCAGTACAGACATCCATCAAGATCAGGTCGATCATCTGACGCTTGCAATAGGCAAGTGCAACATCCGCGCCGCTTATACTGGCTGCCAGGGCATATTTTTCACTGTCGGAGATCATTCTCTCCATATATTTGCGGGGCATCCGCTGATCCTCTACAATTAACACCTGTTTCACTCTGCCGCCTCCTTTTCTACGGGCATGACGATTATCAGCGTAAAGGCTGGTGACCACTGTATTTCCATCGTACCTCCTAAGTTCGTAACATGGCGGTGAAGGTTGAGTAACCCGCCTCTCGGCACAATGACGCTTTCAGGGGGCTTTCCGTTATTTGTGATACGCAGGGAAATGTTGTTTCCGTCCTGCCGGGCGGTGACATAAAGGGCCGTTGCATCCGCATGGCGGACGCCGTTGGTGAGACATTCCCGCATGGCGATCACAAATATGCGATATATTTCCTCCTGCTTTGGTAATTCGCCAGCCATTTCTACCTTTACGCCGATGGTACTGGCATCCCGCAAAAATTCCGCAAGCTCCCCGCGCTCCTGGGGGTATTCATTGTCATTTTTAATGGTCCTGATTGCTTTTTGAAACAATAGAAGGCTGTCTGCGGCCTCCTGGGATACCTGCTCTTGCTGCAAAATCTGCCGCATAGCAATGATCCCCGCCCCCATCTGGTCATGCAGTTTGGTTTTTGCCGACAGGACTTCCGTTTCCTTTGTCAATGTCAGTACATTATCCGAAAGAATCTTTAAGTCACGGGAGAATTTTTTGAGCTGCTCAGTCTGTTCCTTGAGTCTCAGTCCCTTTTCGTAAAGTTCAGTCACATCTGAGAAGATCGCCTCTGTGTAAACTGTGCCGTCTGGTACCGTTATCTCCGTCTGGGAGTAGCGCCAAGCCTTACCATCGGGGAACAGATAGGTTTGCTCTTCATCCGGTAGCCTTACAACACCGCTTTTCTTATCACACTCTGTAAGTGCCTGCCGCAATTCATCGAAGTGCTGGAGATCGCTTTGCGCCAGTATGTGGAACAAGCGGTGCATTTGTAGATTGCACAGTTTGAACTCACCCGATGGGGTGAAATAGCAGATCGCGTTGGGCAACATATCGATTGTCTGCTTCACGGAATTGTGGCTAAGTGTCCGGCCTTTCCGATGGATCAACACAGCGGTTTGACCAAGGAGCAAAGTACCCACCATGTCAGCGATGCACCACAGCGACCACATTGGAAATGGCAGCAAAGGATTGATAGGAAGTCCATCGGCCTTTTTGTCAAAGGCATCCCCGGCAATGCACAGCAGGATCAGCAAAGCGATAAATACCCCGGCGTTCAGAAGCCTGCACCGTCTGCTCCCACCTCGGTCAGGGGATGCAAGAAAAAGAAACACATCCAATATCAAAGAAAAGAACAGGCAAATCATCCATACGGACTGTTCCATTTCGGAGGATAAATAGAATGTTGTCACGTTTGTCCACCTGCCTTTCCGATGCGGAGGATAAAGCGCCATACGCCATCCTCAAAGGAGCAGCTTTCACAGGTATCCCGAAAATCTGCAAGGGAGCTTTCGCATTCCACCTCCAGACGGAGGATGATCGAATCTGCAAGAATACGCGCTTTCAACCAAACAAAGCTCATATCATCTATAGCGGTCTCCATCACCTTCTCAAAAAAGTCGTAGACCAGGATTGTGTCCTGGGTAAAGATTTTGCTGCCCTTCGGAATGTCTGCTTCACATTCGACCCCCATCAGTTTCAAATTTGAAAAGGATTCCTCCATGCAAAGGGCCAGTTCTGTGGTATCGATGGTTTCCGTTTTTTCACGGATAAAGATCAGGTTGCCTCTGCGTTTTATGTAAGCGCCGATTACAGTGATCTTCGCAAGCAGACTGCGGCGCTTTTCCGGATTTTCTTCTTCGTCATATAGATAAAACAGGTCATTCAATAAATCGATCTGATGAGCGGTTTCTTCCTGTAAAAGGTCATAGAGCCGATTCTTTTCCCGCAAGGTGTGGATCTCCAGCTTGATACGATAATTTTCCTGTTCCAGATGGTTGCTTTCTGCAATGGTTTCCTTGTTCTCTTCTAACTTTTTGAGCAGTATGGTAATATCTGTTATATCTTCCTGCCAATACACATGACCGCCTTCGATAGGGTAACTTTTTAGCAGGGTATGTTTATCAAGGTTAACAGCGCCCGCCTCTGCCGTACACATGATCTGTTCAGAAAGCACAGGCGAATTTGCGGAGGCGTAGCGGACCTTATGGTCGTGATCAGCAATCTGGGCGCCGAAGGTCCCGGCCTTAAACAGCTCATCATAGCCAGTATTGGTCTGAATCAATCCGCACTGGATACAGCTTTCCAGTATGGCGGTAAACATCAGGCACTGCACCGCTGTAATATCTCCGCCTATCACTTGCATCCACCTGGCTCCGCTGGCGTAGATAAAGGCATATAGAATGGAGCAGGACAGCAGAAGCGCCGGTAAGTATTTTCTCCTTTGCGCCAAACGGCATTTGATGAGCATGATCACAAAGGCGGCCAGCGCACAGATGATCTCCCACCCGATAACAAAATAATATCCGTACTCGTATCCGTTATCCGTATCGCTCCAAACCGTTCCGGTCGGGAAGGAGAAAACAAGCTGATGGAGATCGTTTGTCAGTACCAGCAGCAGAAAGAACAGGGTGGGAAGATAGAGCAGTCTTGTCCATTTCGGCAGATGGTAGCTTTCCGGCTTACCCAGCGACATGGAAACAAACACGGAAAGCAGAGGTATGAACAGCATAGGACAATAGTACCAGTACCATAGATGCCGGATCGCATCAGGAGCGACCACAAAAAAATATTTTATTGACCGTATAACAAACCAGAAGACGGTCAGACATGAAACGCCGACCATATAGCGGCGCACCTGTGTTTGTAAAATGCGATGGCTGACAGAGAGACCCCAGCCAATGTACAGACTGATATAAAGGATCGTGCGGACCAAACCCAGCGGTACGGGAAAAACATCAAACTTTCCCAAAACGCGGGCAGAGATAGCACAGACGATCAGCACAGCTACCAGGACTCCCGTTCTTTGATTCTGCTTAGTCATGCGTGGACACCTCCCCGCGAAATACAACTCTCATCACCGTATCTTCCTTGGTATCTCATTTACAGCATTTCCAGTCTTAGCCTTGAAAGAAACCTGATTTTTTGTTTCCCCTACCCATTTTTCGGTTCGGGGTGGCAAGAAAATCAGATTTTTTCTTTTCAACCCTACCCTTTCGGGGGTTTGGGGTGGGGACAAAAGTGTGGAAATCGCTTAAATTATGGGTGCAGGCAATGCCGAAGGAGGGTATGGGCTTTGTCTCCAATGAAAAGCCTCTGACTACGTTGCCAACAAACAGAGGCCGCTCTCCTTTGATTCCTATTATACCATATAACCATGACTTAATCGAGGGTCAAAGAAAAGAAAGGAGGGATTTGATGGCGCTTACCCATAAAACAGCACGCTACAAGGTGATCGCCGACTCGGGAGGAAATCGGTACAGCTTCTTTTGTGACATCACAGGTGCTTTGTTACATACGACCGATCCTATCCAAGCAGAGACACAGGAGCAGGAATTGGAGACCGCATGGGAAGACGCACGGAAATATTTTAACCGATGTCACAAGTGCGGCAAATGGGTATCGAATGCCATGTATAACGCTGATGTGGCGGAATGTGTGGAATGTGCGCCGTGGGAAGATCCGCCTCGTTACTGCTCCCACTGCGGCAAAGAGATTACCTCCGCAGAAATATTTTGTCCACGCTGCGGCAAACGGCTTCAATATGGAGGAGAAGGGTTATAAGATGACACGGCAGCAAATTGAGCAGATCCGTCTGGAAAGCATGAAGCAATATGGATTTGGGCCAGAAGCTATGAAGCTGCTTAAAGTCTGCGCTAATTGCGGTGCAACCGTCTCTGCGGAGCAGCAAACTTGTGGAGAATGCGGCAGTGGACTTCCCCAGGAAACTCTTTATCAGTTCTACCTTAATTTACACCATCGCTGTCCAGTATGTGAAACAGCGCTTTCGGACAACGCAATCTTTTGTCCTAATTGTGGGGCAATGCTCACAGCAAAGCGCAAAGAAAGAAATGAAGGATTTTAATCGTCAGTAAAGAGAAATAAATCACGAAAGGAAGGATGTAACTATGGGACTTATTAAAGCGGCATTAGGCTCTGCAGGCGGCGTGATGGCCGATCAGTGGAAGGAGTATTTCTACTGTGAGGCAATCCCCGCTACCGTGCTGGCGGTCAAGGGGCGGAAACGGGCCTCTGGGCGCTCCAGCAACACCAAAGGCAGCGACAACATTATCACCAGCGGCTCCGTGATCGCCGTGGCCGACGGCCAGTGCATGATGATCGTGGAGCAGGGCAAGGTGGTGGAGGTATGCGCTGAACCCGGCGAATTCACCTTCGACGCCTCCACGGAACCCAGCATCTTTTCGGGCGACCTGGGGGAGAGTATCGGGCAGGTGTTCCAGAACATCGGCAAGCGGTTCACCTTCGGCGGCGAAGCGCCCAAGGATCAGCGCGTCTACTACTTCAACACCAAGGAACTGATCGGCAACAAGTACGGCACGCCCTCTCCCGTCCCCTTCCGTGTCGTGGACCAGCGGGCGGGGATCGACATTGATATCGCCATCCGCTGTTTTGGGGAGTATTCCTATCGGGTGGCAAACCCTCTGCTGTTCTATACCAATGTCTGCGGCAATGTGGAAGCGGATTTTGACCGCAGAGCCATTGACGGCCAGCTGAAAACCGAGTTGCTGACCGCGCTGCAGCCCGCCTTCGCAAAGATCAGCGATATGGGCATTCGATACTCTGCCCTTCCAGGCCACACCACAGAGCTGGCAGATGCTTTGAACCAGGAACTGTCCGCAAAGTGGCGGGATCTTCGGGGTCTTGAGATCGTATCCTTCGGCGTTTCCAGCGTCAAGGCCAACGAGGAAGACGAAAAGATGATCAAGGAGCTGCAGCGCAATACGGCCTTTATGGACCCCACCCGCGCGGCGGCGCATCTTGTCGGCGCACAGGCCGGCGCCATGCAGGCGGCAGCCGCCAACCCCAATGCCGGTCCCGCTATGGCTTTCATGGGCATGGGGATGGCCGGTCAGGCCGGCGGCATGAACGCCCAAAGCCTCTTCCAGATGGGTCAGCAGCAATCGGTACAGCAACCCGTTCCGGCGGCTCCTGCCATGGAGGGATGGGCGTGTTCCTGCGGGCAGACCGGAAATACCGGCAAGTTCTGTGCGGGATGCGGCGCACCCAAGCCCGTCCCTAAACCCGCAGGGGATAGCTGGACCTGCTCCTGCGGGGCCACAGCCACCGGAAAATTCTGCCCGGAGTGCGGGAAGCCCAAGCCTGCGGATACAAACGGCTGGACCTGTTCCTGCGGAGCGGTGAACAAAGGAAAGTTCTGTGCCGAGTGTGGCAAGCCTAAGCCTGCCGGCGTACCGCAGTACAAGTGCGACAAGTGCGGCTGGGAGCCGGACGACCCCGCCCATCCGCCCAAGTTCTGCCCGGAGTGCGGAGATCCCTTTGATGACGGAGACATCCAGGGATGAAACGAGGCCGAAAAGCTATAGTCTGACCCTACGATTGCTGGACGAACAGACATAACACCTAAAACGATTAACAAAACATAAAACAGGAGGATTATACACATGAAAGGTCAAAAATTTTTGAAGGTCACTTCCATTCTCATGATTATCGGCGGCGTCATCGGTGTCATCGCGGGCATCATCGCCATTCTCGGCATCAGCGCCTTGGCGGCGCTTATGGAGACTGGCGAAGGTACCGGCCTGCTCTATGCCAGTTCCATTATTGTAACGCTGGCATCTGTCATTCAGTTTATCGCGGGCATTAAGGGCATCGGTGCCTGCAATGCGCCGCAGAAAGCGGCAGCCTGCATCAAGTGGGGCATCATCATTGCCGTTTTGAGCATCATCTCTATGATCATCGGTCTTGTCGCAGGGGGAGAGTTCAGCTTTACCAGCCTGATCCTGAATTTGCTTGTGCCCGGCCTGTATATCTATGGCGCCATCCAGACGAAGAATGGCCCCCTGGAGTAAACACCATAAAGGAAAGAGGTGGCGTACACCGAGGAGGTAGATTATTATGGCACTGTTCGGAAAACTGTTTGAGAAAAAGGAATGCGCCATCTGCGGCGGCGAGATCGGGCTGTTGGGCAATCGGAAGCTGGAGGATGGGAACTGCTGTAAGAACTGCGCGGCAAAGCTCTCCCCCTGGTTCAGTGACCGGAGGCAGAGCACCGTGGAGGAGATCAAAGAGCAGCTGGCTTACCGGGAAACCAACCAGGAGAAAGTGGCAGCGTTCCGGGTGACCCGCACATTGGGCGAGGGCATGAAAGTCCTGCTGGACGAGGATGACGGGAGATTCATGGTCACATCCGCCCGGAACTGGCAGGAGGCCAATCCGGATGTACTGTCCTTCTCCGATGTGACTGGCTGCAAGCTGGACATTGACGAGAGCAAGACAGAGATCCAGTATAAGGATGCGGAGGGGAAACGGCAGAGCTTTTCCCCCAGACGCTACGCCTTTTCTTATGATTTCTACATTGTAATCAATGTCAACAACCCATACTTTAATGAAATTCGCTTCAAGCTGAACGGTTCTTCTGTTGACAATGATGAGGAAACCCTTTTGGACGGGCCGGATGCACAGCCCAGCGTCAAGGGCGGCGGTCTCCGCACCGGAGGCGCGGGGCCAATCCGCCCCGGTATGCCTGGAGGCTCCCGCCCTGGCGCACGGCCCTTCATGGGCGGTTCCCGGACATCCAATGCGGATGAGGTCCGTTCCAGTATGGAGTACCGGCAGTATGAGGAGATGGGACGCGAGATCCGGGATGCATTGCTCCAGGTTCGGGAGCAGGTAAGGAATGAAGCGGTCGCAGCCGCAGCTCCTAAGACGGCGCTGACCTGTCCGTTCTGTGGAGCCACCACCACACCAGATGCCAGCGGCTGCTGTGAATTTTGCGGCGGCGCTGTCAATGGATAGAACAAATACACAACACAAAGGAGCATGATAATGAAAAAATTAAGCAAGACTTTGGCGCTTCTTTTAGCGCTCACGATGGTTCTGTGTTTGGCCGCCTGTGGAGGCAGCAAGGACGCCCTCTCCGGCACATGGTCGGCCGACCTGGGTGATGACGGCGTTATCACATGGACGTTCGATGGGAAAGGCAAATGCACCATGGAGAATTCCTACATGAAACAAAAGGGCACCTATACCATTGACGAAGACCAGCTTACGGTAACGCTGGAAAGCTGGAGCGATCCGTCTACCTACACGTTCTCTGTGGATGGCAGCAGCCTTACCATGAACGAAAATTCCGGTTACGGTATCAGCGGAACTTTCGCAAAAAAATAGCAGCTTTGTGTTCCGTAAATTTTGGAGGGAACTATGAAAAAAACAAAGACCAAACTTTTGTGCCTGCTGCTTGCGGCGCTGATGCTGCTCAGTCTCACCGCCTGTGGTAAAAATAAGGAATCGACAGATAAGGCATTGGCAGACTCCAATTTGCTCAAGCTCGGCGATTATGAGCTGCTCTATAAGGGCGCGTGCATCATGGAGGATTCGGATGGAAACGACGCGGTCGTTCTGACGCTGGATTTTACGAACAACGGCGAGGACAGTCATTCTTATCTCTGGTCGATCTCCGAAACAGCCATGCAGAACGGTGTGGAGCTGGCGGTTGCCATCGTCTATTCCAATCCGGACTCCTATGATGCTACGGTGATCGAAGATCAATTTACGGATGTCGCGCCGGGTGTGACCCTTGAGATCCGCACAGCCTTTGTGCTGGCGAATACGACCAGCAAGGTCGAAGTGACATTTGAGGAGGCGTTCGGCGACAAAAACGGTAAAATCACCATCGATCCGTCCACACTCAGCCGGGAATCAGCTGGGAGCGGTACGGCACAGTCTGCCGGGACCGGAGACGCGCTGCTCGACTGGTGGAATGGCGACTGGTACGGCTGGTGGATTATGACGGGCTGTTCGGGCTACTACGAGGATAAGGGTATGGAGGGCGCTTGGTGGGATATCTGTGGCGCCGTTGACATCGGTGCAGACGGCATGGGCACCGTCATCCTCTGGGATGGGGACTACACAAAATCGGAGCCTATGGTTTCCGCATCGGTCAGCCTCAGTGGCAATGGGACCAGTATATATGGCACTATGATGTCCGAGGGCGGCTCCTTCACGGATATTGCGCTTGAGCACGCGGACTGGATTGTTGATCCGGGGCTGGCGGACTACGGAGACATGATCCACATTGACGGTGATTATGAAAACAGCGGGGATGAATTCCACTATGATATCTATCTGCGCCCATGGGGAACCTATTGGGTCGATGTGGACGAGGAGGATTTGCCTGATCTTTATGATACCTGGTATCTGCCTCTGATTGAGGCGGGCAAGCCAATGCCGGACAGCCTTGATTCAGACGCTCCGGAATCGAATTTGGGTGGAAACACAGCCGGAGGGGACGGCATCGTGACAGAAGAACAGGTGCAAAAGGGCTATGTCTGGATGAACGATGTCAATAAAAATATTTTCGACACCACCTACGAGGAGGTTGTCGCTTACTTCGGCGTGGAAGGTGAGTTTGTCAAGGAAGAGTACAGCGACCACATGAAGGCAAACTACCGCTACTATAAGTGGATCTCTGCGGACAATGACTCGCATTTCATCTACGTCAATTTCAAGGAAGAGGAGACGGGCGTTTATGAGGTAAGCGGTTTCAACACCAGCGGCTTCTCCGGCAAGGAAGCCATCGCGAAGTATCTCGACATCGTGAAGGCAGAGGCCGCCGAAGAGAACAAGGCCGCCTCTGCGAACGCTGCGATGAAGGACTTCTCCGCGAAGGTTGCCATGTTTGCCCACGATGAGATCAACATAACAATCAAGACGACCGTTCCGGATAGCGGGTGGTCGTATGACGAGGGGAAGTGCTGTCTGGTGGAAAACGACGATCCCACCGCGTTCGGCGCAGGCAGCATCCGGTTTGAGGTCAGGAAAAAGCTGGAGGACTTCGACTTCTACAAGGAGAAGTTCGAAAACTATCAGGATATAGAAGACCGCGTGATCGGCGGCATCACCTTCCACGGCCGCACCTATAAGTACATCGGCTACGAATGGATTGAGTATATCGCGCAGATTGACGACACCCGCGCCCTTTCCATCGGCCTGCGGAATATGGACTGCGTCCAGGGAACGATGCCCGACATCATTCTCACCAACATGAAGTTCCAGTAGCGCGGGTCTTCGGCGGACGGCGGTATGTGTCCTGCGTCACTCCAAAAAGCGGCAGGAAAAAGCGGGTAACAATCGTATGGGATCGGCTCCCGTCCCAATTGGGGCGGGAGCCGTATGGCTATTTTAGATGAGGAGGTACTACCGTGAAATTAACCCCGGGTTTTGCCGCGATAAGTATTCTGATGGGTATGCTGGGGCTTGCTGCCTGCGGACAGAACAGCAATCAGGTCGTGTATCAATATCCGGAAACCGCAGTCCTGTTTGATAATTTTCATATCCTGAAAACTGTATACACCTCGGGCGAAATGAAACTCTATTACCGCGGCATGAATCTGGACGGGTGTCAGATCGAGTGCTACGATGCGGATTTCACGAAGCTGAGTGGCGAATTTGAGCATATGTTCGAAGACGGCGTTCTGACCATAAAGGCGGATTTTGCGGAGAAGGTCAGCGGCCTGACGATCGGTGACAGAAGAGGCGACGATACGATTTACTGTCTGCGCTATCTGGATTCCTCCCAGTTTGCGTGGCTGGCGGATACATTTTGGTATGACTATGGCTGGATGGAACTGGGCGATGTAGAGCGGTATTATAGCGAGGAGGAATTGGAGGTGGGACAGCAGCCTGTTCCCGCTCCGAAATCCGCTCGTGAAAGCTGGACCTGCTCCTGCGGAGCGGAGAACAGGGGAAAGTTCTGCACCGAGTGCGGCAGACCGTTTCAATCTCTCAGGGGTGAACTATGAAAAAGAAAAATGTATGTAAAGTGATGATTATCGTGTCAGCCCTCTCGATGTTCTCCGGACTTTTCGGATGTAGCGGAAGCAAAAAATATACTGCCGATGAGGTTGTTTCGTTCTATACCTCTTATTCTGGCATGGAAAGATACCCAGTGTATTCTTTTGCACTGCGAAAGGAAGACGAGAACTGGCTCTTTTCTGCAAGCTGCTATGTGGGAAGCCGGAAGGAGCATTACGCATCGTTCAGTTCCGTCCAGATCCCGCCTGAAGATGCAGAAGGATTCCTTGAGATCATTCTTGAGGAAGGCGAGATAAAACGGCTCAGAAAATACCGTGAGCCGATACACTTTTTTCACATATCCGATGCGCCGATGCGCATCTCTGGAATGACATTCACTGATGGAAGCAGTATAGACAAAGAAACCGCGTTCGGTGATAAGACGCTCGATTATCTCTATGCGCTTGCCGACAGGCACTATGAGGCAGCTGAGAAAATTGAGATCAGGGCTGTTTCCGTCCACAGCAGCTGTATGGATCATTCCTCTTCCTATTCGTTTACCATCGAAAAAGAAGGAGATGATTGGTTCTTTTCATTTGATGCTGCACTCAACCGCAGTGGCGCTCACACGGAAGTGGAAAACCAGCGGATTGGAGAGAGCGATGCGGAGGAGATACTCCGCATCGTAAAGGAGCAGCAGCTCGTTACAAGAGTGAAAGAGTATGAAGAGCCGCCGGACAATGACATATTCGCCCTTGATGAAACCACATACCAGACGTCATTTGAGTTCGCGGACGGCAACTCTATATATGCCCCGATCAATGCGGGTAATGAACTGATTGATGCGTTCTATCGTCTTGCGGGAGTGAGAATCTATCAAAGATAAGCTGACACTGCCGCACGAAAGGAAAAACGGTCAGGGCTGACAGGCCGGCGGCAACCGTTGAATAGATAGGAGTGAATACGAAAATGAACGACTTTAACCAGCTTGCGGCGTTATGCCACGGCAAGCATATCTACATACAGACCCATAATTTCCCAGACCCGGACGCCATTGCCTCCGCCTTCGGCTTACAGCGCCTTCTGGCCCAGCATGAAATCCCCTCTACCCTCTGCTACGATGGAAGGATCGACAAGTTGAGCGCGTCCAAGATGCTGGAGGCGTTCCAGATCCAGATGTTCCCCTATGAGCAGCTGCGTCCGGACATGGCCGAGGAAGACTATGTGATCTGTGTGGACGCGCAGAAGCACAGTGGGAATATCACGGATTTTGTTGGGGATGAGGTGGCCTGCATCGACCACCACCCCATTTTTGTGCCAATTGAATACCGCTACCAGGACATCCGCCCCACTGGGGCCTGCGCCACGATCATCGCCCAGTATTATAAACAGCTTCCGTGCCTGCCGGACAGGCACACGGCGACTGCCCTGCTCTATGGCCTGAAAATGGACACGCTGCAGTTTACGCGGGGCGTGACGGAACTGGATATTGAAATGTTCGCATTCCTGTTCCCTCTGTGTGACCAGGAAATGCTGGCGCGGCTGGAGCGCAACAATATGGAGTTCAACGATCTGAAAGCATATGGCGCGGCCATCGAGAGCATTGAGGTCTACGACAAGGTAGGCATATCCAATGTCCCCTTTCCCTGCCCGGACGCTTTGATTGCGATCCTCTCCGATTTCATCCTGGCGCTGCAGGAGGTGGAGGTCGCCGTGGTATTCTCCAAACGGGAGGATGGGATCAAGTTTTCTGTCCGCTCGGAGGATCCGGCTGTCCATGCGGGGCATTTAGTCCGTGATGCGCTCCACGGTTATGGAGATGGCGGCGGCCATGCGGAGATGGCTGGCGGGATGATCCGGAAAGAAAAGGAGTGTCTGCTGGGGCGGTATCCAAAAGACACCATCCGGGACTCGTTTTTACGGGTCCTGTCGTGAACAGTTTGATTGAGGAGGTTTGATATGGAGCTTTACCTGACTGAAAAAGTTCGGCTGGGCTACAGGACGGGGGAACTTATCCGTATGGCGGCATTCGCACTTTTGGGCGTGATTATTGCGGCATCGGTTTTCGAGGTGGATCTGGAGTTTGACCTGGGCAGTGTGCTTGCGGAGCTGTTCATGCTTTCAATGGGTGTCCTATGTATCTGGAAGGGTACGCTTGGCCCGGTCCGCCGCCAGAGCGCCAGCCGGCTTGCCCATCGGCTTGCGGAATGCTTCTTCGCCAGCCCTGAGCCAGAGATTTCCTTTGACCAGCTTTCCAGAGCCATTGGCGGAAAGAACGTGGAACGTAAGGTACGCCATATGATCCAAAAAGGATACTTAGAAAACATCAGTCTTGATACGCCTAACAAGCGTATCATGCTGACAGCCTTTAACAAAGTTGCCCAGAAAGAGCAGTACGAAACGGTTACCTGCCCCCATTGCGGCGGAGAGAACGTCATACGGCCCGGATGGGCTTCGTCCTGCCAATACTGCGGATCCAAGCTGATCTGAAGAAGATAAACCAGTAGGAGGAGAGATAAAAGATGCCTTCACAAGTAACAAATTACCAGTGTCCGGCCTGCACAGGCCCGCTGCACTTTGCCGGGGACTCCGGGAAACTGGAGTGCGATTACTGCGGGAGCGCCTACGAGATCTCCGAGATAGAGGCGCTGTACCAGCAGAAAGAAGAACAGGCCGTGAAAGCCCACGAGGACGCTCAGACCAAAGGCGCGGAAGATGACGGCTGGGACACCTCCGGCCTGAGCGGTGACTGGGGCGCGGATGCCGCAGGGATGAAAGCCTATAACTGCCCTTCCTGCGGAGCGGAGCTGATCTGTGATGAAAGTACCGCCGCCACATCCTGTCCTTATTGCGGGAACCCCACCGTAGTGCCAGGGCAGTTCGGCGGTACACTGCGGCCCGATTTTGTGCTTCCATTCAAGCTGAGCAAGGAGGATGCGGTCGCGGCCCTTAAAAAGCACTATAAGGGCAAGGTTTTTCTGCCAAAATCCTTTACCGCCGGGAACCACATCCAGGAGATCAAGGGGGTTTACGTCCCTTTCTGGATGTTTGACGGCGAGGCGGAGGGCGATGCCCGGTATGCAGCCACACGTTCCCGTACCTACCGCTCCGGCGATTATGAGGTCACCGAGACAGAACATTATGACGTTTTCCGTTCCGGTTCCGTCGCGTTTGAAAAGGTTCCGGTGGATGCGTCCAGCAAGATGCCGGACGACTACATGGATTCCATTGAACCCTATGACTATACAGAACTGAAACCCTTTTCCACGGCATATCTGCCCGGTTTTCTCGCTGACAAGTTTGATGTGACGGTAGAACAGAGCCGGGAGCGGGCTGACAAACGCTGCGAGAACACGCTGGCCGCCGCACTGCGGGATACCGTGAAGGGCTACAATACCTGCACGTCCAAGGGGGGCAGTACTTCCCTCAAGCGCGGCAAAGTCCACTATGCGCTCATGCCGGTCTGGATGCTTAATACCAAGTGGAACGGAAAAGATTTTCTGTTTGCCATGAACGGCCAGACTGGCAGGCTGGTGGGTGAGCTGCCCGTGAGCCGCGGCAGATTCTGGGCGCTGTTCGCCGCCATCGCTGTGCCGCTGTCGGTGCTGAGCTCAGTCTTGTTCACGCTTTTGTAGATAAGGGGGATCGGATATGAAGAAATTTGCGAGTTTTGTGCTGTCGGTGCTACTGGCACTGACCTTCTGTATCCCGGCTGCGGCAGCGGAAGATTACGGCGTGATCTACGATGAGACAGGGCAGTTAGGGTCGGAACCGCTGCGGTATGCAGGAGAGGTCACGCTTCCCGCGCTCACAGAGCGGTATGGTGTTGACCTGCGGGTAGATATTCTGACGGAAAGTGATTATGATACCGTGCTTGACGCAGCGGAAGGTATTTACGAAGAGTATGAATATGGCTATGGAAAATACCACTCCGGTATTACGCTGACCCTGCTGCTTACGCCCTGCGAAGACGCCTATACAATGGCCGCGGATGACTGGTGTGTCTATCTGGGCGGTACGGATGAAAATCTGCTTTATGGGGATTGGCTTTACGATCTTACCAAGGCAGTGGAGCCTTATTTGTCAGTGGAATCCGGCATGGAGTCTGGGGCATGGTCCGGCAATATGGATATGAGCGCCGTGGCGCTTTCCCAGGCGGTGGGCGCTATGGCGGAATTCGTGGCGGACTTTTTCGCACCGGGAGACAGCGGCTATGAAATGACTGGAGGGCCGTCCGGTCAGGATGCGGAGGAACCGGACAGCACCTCGATGTACTATATTTTTGACATCAGCGACCTGCTCCCTTTTGACCAGTGGGAGGAACTGGAGCAGTGGGCCGGGGACATTTCCCGGCGGCACGGCTGTGGCGTCTATGTGGTTCTTGTGGACGACTATGAGGATTTTGGCTCCGGGGATGTCTATGATGTGACCACACAGATCTATCACTCCGAACAAAACGGCTTCGGAATGGGCGATGGGCGGGATGGCATCATGATCCTTCTGAGCATGGCGGAACGTGATTACGCCATGTTTGTCTACGGTAAAAGTGCCGGATACGCCTTTAACGAATACGGACAGGAACAGCTGGAAGAGAGCTTTTTAGGCGACTTTGGCAATGATGACTGGTATGGCGGCATTTCCCATTACCTGGACTCCTGCGATGAGTATCTTGCCAAAGCGGATGCGGGGCATCCGGTGCGGGCCAACCCCTTGTGGGGAATTGGATTGATGACGTTTTTGTCCTGTCTGGCGGCGCTGGCGGTCTGCATGGTGCTGAAACGGAAGATGAACAATGTCCGGCAGAACGCGCAGGCCAACGAATACATTGTTCCTGGCGGGCTGCGCCTAGCAGACAGTTATGACCGCTACACGCACACCACCAAAACCCGTACCAAGATCGAACAGAAGAGTTCGAGCAGCAGTAGCAGCAGTAGCAGCAGTAGCAGCTGCAGCGGTGGCGGCGGTTCGGGCCGTAGCGGGAAATTCTAAGGAGGAACAAATTCATGAGGAGAATGATAATGCGGACCGCGTCCGCCCTTCTGGCGTTTCTGCTCCTGTTTGGCCTCGCCGCCTGCGGCAGTAAGTCGCAGGACGGCACCGGCAGCGGCGATGCAGCGTCCATACCAGCCGATGGAAGTACCGGCAAAGGAGTGCTGGCTGACGGCAGACAGCCGGATAAGGATATGTCTGCTGCACCAGACGAGGGAACGGAGCAAGAGGCACTGGCCTGGCTGCGGGAATTTATGGCGGAATACGCACCGCAGGCAGCCATAGCTGCAGCATACCTTGGCTGTAGGGGGGCGGATGACACCACTTCTCTGACAGAATGGCTGTGGGACAACTCGCCCGGATTGATGGATGAGATGCCTTTTATCCGGACGATCCCGCCCGTGCGTATTCTGGGTCCCGGCTATGGGGACCTTTACTGCATCGTGCCAAGAGATGACAGGACCACCCTTTCAGTGAATCATGTCACATGGAAATCCACAGGCAACGGAGTCTGGCCCGAGCCGGATGAAGTCCTCTACCGGGAAGAGTATGCCCAGCCGGTGCTGGTATTTGTAGGTTATGAGGAATTTCGCGATGAGCCGGATATAGAGATCATTGCCAGTGACAGCGGTGGCGCAGGAGGTCTGGTAACATGGTATCCGGTATGGGACGTAGAGGTTGGGGGTGATATGATCGTTCCCACAGGCGAGGACTATGCCCCCCTGGTCATGGACTTCACCCTCTTTGGCGATATCACGGGTCTGGATTATTGGGGCGATCCGGACAGCTGGGAACCGACAGGGGATGACTGGTGGGTGCCGCCCACGGAGGAAGGACTGGCGGATACCTGCTGGGTGTGCGATGGATGGTCTCTGAACCTGCTTGGTGGAGGCGGTGATCCGAACTGCGCGGGCATTGCCGAACTGTATTGCCAGTTCGAGGATGGGCAGGAATATCAACTGCTCTATTCCGGCGTCTGGCGGATGGTGGATGACTGTCTACAGCTAATTGTCTCCACGGGAGCAGGAAATCTTCCCAGCGATGCCAGCGGCGTCTTTCCTGTCCTGATTGACCCGTCCGGGGACTACCTGCATATCCAGCAGGACAGGGACAACGGAATGCGTCCGCCTTTCTTTGATAATGACATGAGTTCCATGGAGCTGATACGCTCCTATGGATAAATAAACCGGAAAGGAACAATGGCATGAAATATAGACGCATATTTGCACTTTTATTCGTTTTGATTCTGTCCCTTACCGCCTGCGGCAGGGAGCAGGTTCCGCCAGGGAACGGCCCCCTGGATCAGGACAAGAAAATACCCGGTAAAGGAGCTATCAATACCCCCACAGAGGATGGCGGAGCATCCGGTTCCGCCGCCAGTGAAGGGGCAGCCGCCTGGCTTTCTGTCGAAGGAGGGAAAGTATTGGATGACCTGCGTGAAGGGGCGCAGGCGGACGGCTGTATCTGTTCCGTAGCTTTTTTGGGCGCCGCCCTAGAGCCTGGGGAAGATATTGCGGCCTTTCTGGCATCAGAGGAGGCGGAGCAATATCTGGATGCGTATCCATTCATCAAGGAGATACCGCCTGAACGGTGGATTGCCCACCCGGAGGGTGGATATGAGGTCTACTGTATCGTTCCTACAGACCCAAAAGCTTCCACAGCGGTCAATACATGGGACATCAACGAGGACAACGATTTTCTTGGCGAAAGCGACCAGGTACTCTACCGCAGCGACTGCGGGGATCCTATCCTCCTTTTGGGCAACCTCAGCGATATTATACCCAGCCTGGATGTGGAGATTGTGGACAGTACAGGGAGAAGCCTGAGTTACCAGCCCTCTCTGTGGCTCTACGATGGTTCGCTGTCAGGCCCGTCTGAAATTTTTGATTTTACCATGTATCATAATCCTGACCTTATTGGTATATGGTCCGCCGTGATTCCGGCGGAATTAGGAGGCGGTATCTCCCTGAACCTGAATATCGGGCGCGGGGGAAATCTTACCTACAGCTATGGCCGCGGTAACAGCGAACCGATTGCTCTGTACGAAGGCACCTGGAGCAGGCCGGATGAGGCGATGGTCCAGTTCGGGCCGGAGTGCGTGGTTTTCGAGCTGTGCCTTGTAGAGGGCATTGAGGATAACGATCTGTGGGGACAATATGGTCCGGGAGAACTCCATGATGAGATATGCGGCGTTTGGATCTGTGAGCGGGGGGACGGGCCAGGCACATCCTCACTCAGATTGACCCATGTTCAAGGGGATCCTTTTATTGATGGATGTGGAGGATGGGCCATTGTATTTGAGGGCGAAGACCAGGGCGGAAACAATGGAGGTATGGAACAGGGAGCAAACGTCAACCCTCATGTGCTTACCACAGGAGGACCCGCATTTACCCACATGACTGTCCTTCAAACGGAAAACTATCCTGATGGGGGCTATTACTATGAGGATATGACACAGGACGGTTCCATATTGATCATAAACTGCGCTTATCCAGGCGGCCGCAGGAATGGAGTGTCCATGGAAGAATACGCAGTAAAAAGTATCGAGCATCTGACGATGTATGAGGCAGAAGATCTCTCTGTCGAAAAGAACAGCGGCTACAGTGAGGCATTGGGACACCCCGTCTATATTTTGACGTATACGACAAGTGAAAATGATCACACATTTCACTGGAAAATCTTTATGACGGAGGCGGATGGCTATACCTATCTCTATGCCTTTGACGTGTGGCACGAGGTCTACGCAGATATGGAGGATGTCATAGATGATGTTTTCGGACAGCTGTTCTTCCTTGAGATGTAACCGCCCGATGTTATACGCACGAACGAAAACATTTGCAACTTAAATGTATAACGAGTGGATGAAAAGACGTGGAGGATAGATATGAGAAGCAGTAGATTTGCGGCAGCGTTGCTTTGTCTGCTGTTGCCGCTGGTACTGGCATCGTGTGGGAGAAACGGGAGAAAAATGGGTGAGAACGGCCCATCCAGTGCGCTGCCGCCTATCAATAAAGAGAGCAGCACATATTCGGATGCCTTGCCCGAAAACACTTCGGAACCGGAAGATACTGAAGATCCGTGGACGAATACCTGCTGGCAGGCTGTACGGTACATAATGGCAAAGGAAGGCCAGACGATGGAAGGGACTTTGCCGGAGGATGATTGGGTTATAGAACTGTACCTGTTGGAGGGCGGCGGTGCCCGGTATCGGGAATGGAAGCCCCGGAGCTTTGACTATATCGGTGTGTACCACCTTCTGCTCGGAATCGGCCCGGACTGCTTCTGGTATTCGGATGGCAGCGGTGGCTTTTTTCTGAGTACGGAAGCTGACGGGACAAACGAAGACACGGTTTTTGCCCAAGGCCATATGGCGGATGGCCAGTTGATGCTGGATTTCTTGGGCGACCAGTTCTGGATGGAGCGGCAGCCCATGCCGGCCAAGGGCGGGGAATACTGCATGGCGGACCTGTTCGGCCAATGGCGCATGGTTTCCGGCGAGACTGTCACAGAAGGGGATCCGGAGGTCTGGAATTTCACGGCCAGCGAAATGGAGATTGACCGCAGATTGACTTTTCACAGTTCTTGGGACGAGACTGAGCCGGACGGTGTGGACTATTATGACGAGTGGCATCCCGGTTATCTCAGGGAGGCACAGGCCATGGCGGTGGAATACCAGGAGACCCCAATTTATGAGGGATGCGGGAACGAGGCATGGCGTCTCCAGCTGTTCAGCGTTGAGACGATATACCAGAATTACGCAGAAGAAGAATTTTACGTCACAGTATTGGATGCGGATACCCTGCTGCTTCAAGTGCGTCTCAAAGATACAGACGGAGTCCACACCACCAGTACGCAGATTTTTAGCCGTTTTTGAAAGAAAGGAGACAGAAAAATGCCAGTCACATTAAACATGATCCCCGCTACTTTGCAGGAATTCCAAACGTGTCCGCAGATGGATCTTTCCAAGCCGGAAAACACCTGCGCCATGTTCCTGTGTGCATTACAGCTATACATAAAGGACAGGGATGCCGGGGTGAAGGCAATGAATATGCTGCGGGGTCCCAGACCCATGACTCCCTACGACAGCCAGTTTCTCCGGGACCGCCTGCGGGATAAGCCTTATCTGCCCCTGGCCTACTTTGAGGGAGCGGCGCCTAAAAACAACTATACCCCGGCACAGCCCTATGTACTGAATGTGCTTCCGGATCCACGTCCCCAGGACATAGAAGCCGGGTATATCCGGGTATTCCTGAAAACAGCGGGGGCGGATTCTCCCAGGCCGGTCAAGCTCCGGCAAAAGGGCAGCCTGTGGTATCTCTGGGAGTATTCCAGCATCCTCAGCGGGATACGGTCCCTCGCGGAATGCGATCCTTGGGGGTGAGAATATGAAACAATGCTGGATAGGCATCCTGCTGGCGCTTCTCCTGATTTTTAGTCTGACTGCCTGCAAAGATGCAAATAATGCCGCACAGCCGCTTCCAACAGCCGGAAGCGGCGGGAAGCTGCCGGAAATATCCAAGACGGAGACGGGTGATATGAACCGAGACAGTTCCGAAAGCAGTGCGGTTCCGGATGGTAAGCCAGATATGATTCCTCCATCTGACAAGGAAGCTGCCGCAGTTTCCGTTAGTGGTTCGGGCGCGGAGTATCCGGCCTCCGAGCAGGCATTTGAGCGTCTGCGGGAAACCGAGATTGTCCGGTATTACCTCGAACTTGGCATGGTTATGCTGGACACAGGGCTTCAGGAGACTGTCAACGGGCAGAACTGCCGGATCATCTCCCTGGGTACTGACCATGAAACTCATTTTGTGCAGGAAATTTACTACGCTGTCAGCTGCGACACAATCTATACCTATGACCAGATCAACGATGAATGGCTGGAGTTGGGTAGTGAGCCTTCCATTCCGGGCGCGGAATTTGCCATGTCCGATCTGGAGGGCAGCTGGCAGATGGTCGAGGGAGAAGTCGAGGGGTGGCGGTACAGTGCGGCGGATGAGGGCATTGTCTCGACGCTGTGCTTTACCCGCATCTACGACAGCAATATTCCAACCACGGATCTCACTGCGGATTTTGACAGAATGGATGAAAATGGAAACGAGGCGCATGAGCGGAATATGGAGGTCAAATTCTTGGATGAACTGTTGTACTACGGCTGTCCCAACGAGGCCTGGTCTGTTCAGCTACTATGTGAGGAGGAAGGGGTCTCGTATTTCGTTGCCATCACCGATCCTGATACGCTGGAATTATACTTCTCTTTTGAAAAGAACGGCAATTCAGGGGCTTCTCTTGCTTACTACAGGCGGATATGAGACCGCCCTGATGTCTAAAAAATTGGGATGGCAGCAAAAAAACATATCGAAAGCATTCCTATGAATAGGCGGTGTTGTCCATGAAAGAGCAGGAACAACAAAGCTCCCATTGGGTGCATTGTCCAATCTGCGGGGCTAAAACAAAAACCAAGGTAAATGAGGATACGATCCTTATCAGATTTCCTCTTTATTGTCCGCAGTGCAAAAAAGAATTTCGTGTTGATATTGTACAATTGAAAATGGTTATGAGCAAATGAGCCAGACGCTTTAAGCGGAGAGCCTGCTTCCTCTTTATAGGGGCGCAGTCTCTCCGTTTTTATTTTATGTAATCGCACCGACCAGAAGATCACTTTGATTCCGAATGGCCGATAAGATGGCTCTGACTGCGGGAAGAAGGATTTGAGCTTCCTGCTCACTGCACTGGGCGATCAGCAAACCCAGTTGCTCCACAGTGGGCGCATCACAGTTTTGCTCTGGGTAAAAAATCTCCCGCGGGTCAATTTCAAGGGCACGGATCAACGCATAGAGCGCCACCATTTTGGGGTTGTCTTCATGGTTTTCGATATGCATAACCGTTCGGACTTCAATATCTGCCATATCAGCTACTTTGCGTTGGGAAAGCCCCTTGCTTTTTCGGGCTTTCTTAATGGTATCGCCAAGAGGGCGGGAAAATTCATACATTGTATGTCACCTCAAAGGTATTTTACAATATACCATCTTTGAGTGAAATTCATTGTATAGCCATTAAATGATACATTACAAAGCACCATTCTTGAAGTGTGGTGGTTCATTAGAATGAACCACGCAGATATATCAGAATTTTATTGCAACAAATTTGACTTATAAATACTAACTCATTCCTGCTGTTGTTTGGCGCACCATTTGATCACGGTGGCTCATCCCTTATGACAGCTAATTGAATATCGAACAGCTTTCCAATGAGCAGGACAGTTGCAATCTGGAATGGAGACCAATTTTCCAGGACTGCGGGGTGGAGTATACTGCCATTTTTAGCTGTTCTCAGAAAACACCTCCATTCTCCGAAACGAATGGAGGTGTTTTTGTGGGCAAGCACTGCTGGTATTATGCCCGCTTTCCATAATCTCCAAATCTTGGAAATCAGACAATTTGAAACGGCTATCCGTTCTGAAACTCACAAATGAAATGGAGATTTATGCTATGCATTACAACGCGCTTAATACCGGGAAAAGGATTCAGAAACTCCGTAAGGATAAAGGACTTACACAGGAACAGTTAGCTGAAAGGCTGAACCTCAGCACAGTCCATATGGCCAAGATTGAGACTGGACAGCGCAGTTGCTCTTTGGATGTCCTGACCGAGTTTGCGATGTTTTTTAACGCCAGCTTGGATTATCTGGTACTTGGAAAAATCACGGAAAAAGAACTGCGGGGAGAGCTTGAAGTTGCTATCCACACTCTGGAGAGCCTACGGGATAGTCTTTAACTGATACAAAGAGTATCAGCGAGTGGTACTCCTGCGCCATAAGAATACCGCCCGTTTTCCACTAAACTTAAACCATCAGCCGGGGCGACCCGCTGATGTGGACTTTGAAAACTGAATATGCAGTCATCAGGAAGTCTTGGAGACAAGACCACGTTACTGTCTGGAATAGCCTGCACAGCGGAGCGCCACGATCCCCGGTTCCGGGAGGAGCGATCCATCCGACTGAAAATGCCAAGTTGCTCTTGGTTTGGCGATGACAACGGACAGCGATCATGATACTTCCGTAACTCGCGGCCCGGCCACAAAGAAGGCGGGGAGGTTAGACGCCTATGAGAGCAGCTTCGCAAGCTGACGAGCCTGATGATTCCCGTGATTCCGGGGTGTCGGGGACAAATAGGGATCAAAAACACGCTTTATGAAATTTGAGGGGCGGTCTGGAGACGGCATTTGCCGCGCTGGGTCGCTCCTTTACATACCAGTAGAAGGAGGTATCCATATGGACCGTAATTTTCACGATTTCCACCGCGGCGAGGTCTACTACGCCGACCTGGACCCAGTAATCGGCCACGAGCAGGGCGGCATCCGCCCAGTGCTGGTCATCCAGAACGACACGGGCAATTACCACTCTCCGACCATCATTGTGATCGCCGTGACCAGAAGGACCTTTAAGAAACCCAAGCAGCCGACCCATGTGGTGCTGGATGATGCCCAGGGGCTTGCGCCGTCCCTGTTTATGTCGGAGGTCGTCCGCACCATCGACAAGCGGCGGGTGCAGAGTTATGTGGGCAGACTCACCAAAGAGCAGATGAGGCGGGTCAACGCCGCCCTCTTGGTGAGTGTCGGGCTTGATAAGGACTACGCGCCCATTACGGGAACGGAGGTGTCCTGATGGACAGGCTCATCATCGACCCGGAGTTCCGGGACAAGATACCGCCGCTGACGGAGGACGAGTTCTCCCTTTTGGAGGAGAATATCCTGTCTGACGGGGCGGTCTTTTCACCGCTCATCGTCTGGGACGGCACGATCCTGGACGGCCACAACCGCTATGAGATCATCCAGAAGCACCCGGAGCTGACCTACGCAGTCCACAGGCTGTCTTTCGCCAACCGCTATGAAGCACTTTCGTGGATATGCAAGAACCAACTCGGCAGGCGAAACCTGACGCCCCAGCAGAAGAAATACCTGATCGGGCAGAGGTATGAAGCGGAGAAGATGGCGCATGGCGGTGAACGGGTAGCAACGGTTCAAAATGAACCGTTGCCCTCCTCCCACAAAACCCGCGCTCAGATAGCGAATGATACCAGCACCAGCGAGAGTTATGTCATGCGGGCTGGCTGGTATGCCCAGGGTGTGGATGCCGCCGAAGAAGCCCTTCCCGGCATCAAACAGGAGATACTCACAGGCGCGATTAAGCCCACAGAGACAGCGGTAGCCGCTGTTGCCAGGGCTGGTCCGGAGGAGCGCCCCAAACTTGCCGCCGCACTGAAAAAGCCTAGGGAAAGCGGAAAGTCCGCATCCGAGAAGCCCCAGCCCATTTATCACAAATCCGCACCGGCAAGCCCCAGGCAATCCACGCTGAAGCAGATACGGGAAATATCGGCAGAAATGGAACACCCCAAGGAGCTGGTCGCAGAGGATTCCATACTCCGCTCTATCGAAGCGGAGATTGTCTCGTTCACCGAGCTATGTGACCACTTCTTCCAAGAGTACCCAAGGCTCTTATCGGATGGCCGCTATAAGCAGGAGGTCATCCGTATCATGCAGACAATGAAACAGTATATCTCAAAGATCGAGGGAGGATACACAGAATGAACACGAAAAATCTCTTTTGCCGGGAAATCGTGCTGGACAGCCGGGAGCTGGTGATCCCCCGCACTACTTACCAGCGCACCTTGAACGAGGACCGGGTCCGCAGGATCGCCGCCGAGTTCGATGAGCGCATCGCCAACGAGCCGAAGGTCAGCAGCCGGGGCGGGCGCTACTATGTCTTTGACGGCCAGCATACCATCGCCGCCCGGAAGTTCCTGAACGGCGGGAAGGACCTGCCCATCCGCTGCAAGGTGTTCTACGGCCTGACCGAGAGCGATGAGGCGCTGCTGTTCGCCCAGCAGACGGGAGCCTCCGCCAGCCTGACCGCCGGGGCGAGGTTCCGGGCGCTCATTTTCGGCGGGGATGAGGACGCTATGGCGTTCCTGAAAGCAACGGAGGCCGTGGGCCTCTGCGTGGACTATAAACAGACCAGGGGCGCGAAGCGGCTGGCCTGCATCAGTACCGCTTTCGGCCTGTTCCAGAAGGTCGGGGATGGGGTGTACCGGGAGGCGATGCAGGCCATCGTGGACGCCTGGAAGGGCGACCCGGACTCTCTCCGGGCGGAGACGGTGCAGGGCGTGGTGGAGTTCGTGGACCTCTACCGTGGGGAGTACAGCCGCAAACGGCTGGTGACGCGACTGCGCCAGATGGACCCGGTGGTGATCTTCCGGGAGGGCCGGGCCATGACGAGCCTGCCGGGGTACAAGCGGTATCTCTACCAGGTGTACCGCATCTACAACGGCTCCAGCGCAAAGACCGCCCTGCCCATGAAGTTCTGAGACAGTTGACGGGAGCGTCTGCCCTCCGGGGCGGGCGCTCTCTGCTATTCCACAAGGAGGTGGACTTTTGAAGATCGGGCTTATTGATGTGGACAGCCATCGGTGGCCGAACCTGTGCCTGATGAAGCTGTCCGCCTGCCACAAGGCCCAGGGGGACGATGTGGAGTGGTGGATGCCGGAGGGACGGTACGACCTCGTTTACAAGAGCCGGGTGTTCACGGACACCTACTCCAAGGACAGGATCACCGTCACCAACGCCGACAAGCTGGTCTGCGGTGGCACCGGCTACGGTCCGGGGCCGAACCTGCCGGACGCCGTGGAGCATACCCGCCCTGACTACGGCCTCTATCCGCAGTTCCCGGATACGGCCTACGGTTTTTTGACAAGGGGCTGCCCGAACCGCTGCGGCTTCTGCGTGGTGTCCGGGAAGGAGGGCGCAGAGAGCGTCCATGTGGCCGACCTCTCCGAGTTCTGGGACGGGCAGAAGGAGATCAAACTGATGGACGCCAACCTGCTGGCCTGCCCCGACCATGAGCGGCTGATCGGGCAGCTTGCCGAAAGCCGCGCCCTGGTGGACTTCTCCCAGGGGCTGGACATCCGCCTCATCACGCCGGACAACGCGGCGCTCCTGAACAGGGTCCGCACGAAAACCATCCATTTCGCATGGGATAACCCCAATGTTGACCTGACCGGCTGTTTCCAGCGGTTCTCCGAATTGTCCAAGATCAGGGACTTCCGCCGCAAGCGGGTCTATGTGCTGACGAACTACAACAGCACCCACGAGCAGGACCTTTACCGGGTGGACACCCTGCGCCGCATGGGGTACGACCCCTATGTGATGGTCTATGAGCGGCCAACGGCGCCGCCCGTCACAAGGCATCTCCAGCGGTGGGTGAACAACAAGCGGATATTCCGCACCGTGGAGCGTTTCGCGGACTATGAGCCGGTGAAGAAGCTGGGTGGTGACAGATAGGGCGGCCTGCTCCATATCGGGGCAGATCGTTGTCATTTTCGGGCCTGTCCCTCCCATAAGATGTTGAAAGGCTGAAAAGTTCTTTCAGGGAACTGGAGGTGTTGCCATGACAGAGGCGATGAAGAATATCGACCTCCGCAAGGTGGATAAGGCGGCGCTCCGCGACCGCAGTACGGTCCATATCGACCCGGAGGCTCCCACCGAGGAGCGCATCCGGGCGTGGATCGAGCAGCTCGGCAATCCCTATGTCTATCTGGACGGCGGGGTGGTGGTGAAGCTGAGCTTCGCGGACAGGGGCGAGACCATTGAGGAGCGTATCAACTCCCTCTACCTTGCCGGGGCCTGACATCCTTAACAAACAGGCGGCCCGGCGCTACAATATGCCTGGGTCAAAAAAGGGACAGCATCACAAGGCCAGCGGCTTTGTATTCCGTTCCCATACGGGACAGGGCCTTCGGTTTTCTGAAACACAGACGACAAGGAGGTTCAAAATGTCCAACAAAATCTATAAGACCGGCATCTATGCCCGGTTATCCAGAGAGGATGCTGACCGGCTGGAGTCCAACAGCATCCAAAGCCAGCGGGCCATCTGTCTGGCTTACATAGAGGGCCACGACGACCTTGAGCTGGTGGACACCTACATCGACGATGGTGAGACCGGCAGCAACACGGACCGTCCCGGCTTTCAGAGGATGATCCAGGATATGCGTTCCGGGCGCATCGACTGCGCCGTCAGCAAGGACCTGAGCAGGTTCTCACGGAACTATATCGATGCCGGGAACTACCTGGAGAAGATATTCCCGGCGATGGGCATCCGCTATATCGCCATCAACGACAACTACGACAGCATGGCGCCCGGGAGCAGCACCGATGTCATCACCCTTCCTTTCAAGAACCTGGTAAATGACATCTACTGCCGGGACATATCCATCAAGATACGCACCAGCCTGGAGGTCAAGCGCAAGAAGGGCGAGTATGTGGGCAGCTTCGTCCCCTTCGGGTATCGGAAAGCCCCGCAGGACAAGAACCGCCTGCTGGTGGACGATGACGCCGCAGAGGTCGTGTCCATGATCTTCGGGATGTATAAGGACGGTTTCCCCATCCTGAAAATTGCCCGGAGGCTCAACACCAGCGGCATCCCCACGCCGATGGAGTACAAACGGATGCAGGGCGTCCGCTTTGAGACAGCTTTCCGCACAAAGGAACGGCCGGAGTGGGAGTATGTGACCGTGAAGCGGATACTCTCCAACATCGTCTACACCGGGGTACTCATCCAGGGGCGGCGGGGGACGCCGAACCACAAGGTACGGGTGACGCGCCCCAAGGATGAGGCGGACTGGGTGCGGATAGAGAACGCCCATGAGCCGATCATCTCCTGCACCGACTTCGAGGCGGTGGCGGAGCTGATGCGCCGGGATATGCGCTGTGCCGGGGACAGCGACAAGCACGACCTGTTCTCCGGCTACCTGTTCTGCGGGGACTGCGAGGGGGCCATGATCCGCAAGACCCATAAGGCAAAGGGCAAGGCGTATGTCTACTACAACTGCGGCAACAACAAGCGCACCCACCAGTGCAGCCCCCACTCCTTCAGCGAGGCGAAGCTGGCGGACATCGTGTTCCACGCCATCCACGACCAGATTGAGGTAGTGCTTCACCTGGATAAGGTGCTGTGCTTCATCGACAGCCTCCCCCAGCGGGACCGCAGGGTGTTCAGCTATGAGGCGCAGATGACCCGTCTGGAGGAGGAGATACAGCGGTACAAAAAGCTGGAGCTGGGCCTCTATGAGAACTTCGTGGAGGGCATCATCAACAAGGCGGAGTACACCGACTTCCGGGAGAACTACCGGGGGCTGATCGAGGAGAAGCAGGAGGCTTTGAAGCGGCTGAAACGGGAACAGGAGGACGCCGCCGCGATGGGCAGCCAGAACCGGGCATGGGTACAGGTCTTTGCACAGTATGAGAACGTGCAGGAGCTTGACCGCCGCCTCCTGCTGGCTCTGGTGGACAGGATACTCATCTATGAGGACAAAAAGGTGGAGATTGTCTTTCGGTATCGGGATGAGTTCGCCAGGGCGATGGAGGCAGCGAAAAACTACAAGGACTGTCCGCTTCCGGCAGTGGGCTGAGAGGGAGAGAGAAAATGGCACGAAAGAGCAGAAAAGCACAGGCCCAGCCTGTGGCAGAAGTCAAAAAGGAGGCAGCGGCGCTCCCCACCGCCATCTATGCCCGCCTGTCGGTGGAGAACAGCGGCAAGGACGATGACGGGAACTCCCTGCAAAACCAGATCGCCGTCTGCGAGGACTATCTGGACGGATGCCCCCACCTCCGGCTCACGGAGGTCTACTCGGACAACGGCAGGACGGGGACCGTGTTCGACCGTCCGGCGTGGAACCGCCTGATGGACGATGTGCGGACGGGGAAGATACAGTGCATCGTGGTCCGCGATCTCAGCAGGTTCGGGCGCGACTATGTGGAGACCGGCAGTTATCTGGAGAAGATTTTCCCGGCGCTGGGGACACGGTTCATCTCCGTGAAGGAGAACTTCGACAACTTCACCTGCGGCAACGCGATGGAGTCCCTGTCGGTGAGCCTGCAAAACCTGGTGAACGCCATGTACTCGCGGGACATCTCCAAGAAGGTCTCCACGGCGCTCCGGGCGCAGATGGAGACGGGGAGGTTCCGCAACCGCAACCTCCCCTACGGCTACCTCTGGAACGGGGATAAGACCGCCTATGTGGTGGATGAAGAAGCCGCCGCTGTTGTCCGGCAGATATTTGAGTGGAAACGGCAGGAGGTATCGGTCTACACCATCGTTGAGCGGTTGAAAGCCGGGGACATCGAAAGCCCGGAGCGCCACAAGCGCAGGGCCGGCACCCGGAACGGCGACAACATCCAGGGTGAAGGCTGGTGTCCCTCCACCATCCGGGGCATCCTGCAAAACCGGGCGTATATCGGAGAGATGATCTGCGGGAAGTCCGAGACGGCGCTCTACAAGGGGCTGAAAAAGCACGTCACCGAAACGGACAAGTGGATCGTAGTCCCTGACGCACACCCGCCCATCGTATCTATTTCGGACTTTGAGGCGGTGGAGCGGCAGATGCGGGAGGACAGCGCCCACCGGGAGACCGCTATGGAGTGGTCGGCGGACATCCGGGCGGGCATGATCGACCTCTTTGCCGGGAAGATATTCTGCGCCGACTGCGGAAAGCGGATGTACTACAAGCGGCAGCGTATCCAGTGCAAGGGCGTTGTGTTCCGTGGGGTCTACGATTGCAGCACCCACTTGAGGCGGGGGCATGGGACCTGCTTCAAACACGCCATGCGGCAGGACGCACTCAATGAAAAGGTGTTCAACGCCATCCGGGACCAGCTTCAGGTGGCGCTGGACTATGAGAAGCTCCTGCTTGCCATGCGGGGCGGCTCCGGCGAGGCCAGCGTCCGGGAGAAGCACAAGGCGGCGGTGGCGAGCGTAAAGCTCCGGCTGAACGCCCTGAAAAAGAAACGGGCGGGGCTGTATGAGAGCTATGTCGAGGGCATCCTGAACGAGGAGGAATACGCCTTTGCCAAACAGACCTATGAGGAGCAGTACGAAGCCCTGAACCGGCTTTTGGACGAGGCCGTGGAGCGCCGGGAGCGGTTCCTGGCGTCCATCTCCCCAGACAACAAATGGCTCACCATGATGCGGGGCGCTGCCGGGATGACAGGATTGACGCAGGAGCTTGTGGACGCGATAATCGAGAAGGTGCTTGTCTACGGCGGGGGCCGTATCGAGGTCGTGTTCAACTACAACGATGTATTTTACGCCATGCTGGAGTGCGTGGAGCAGATAAAGGAGGCGGGCGGCGATGACTGACTACCGGGTGGGCATTTATATCCGCCTTTCCCTGGCGGACGGGGACGGGAAGGCCGAGAGCGACAGCATCGGCAACCAGCGGGAGCTGATCCATCAGTTTTTAGACCGCCATCCCCAACTGAAAAATGCGCCCCGGACGGAGTTCGTGGACGATGGGTACACCGGGACCAACACGGATCGCCCGCAGTTCCAGGCGCTGATGAAGGAGCTTCGCGCCGGGGCCATCAATGTGATGGTGACGAAGGATTTTTCCAGATGCCACCGGGACTATACCCAGATGGGCAACTATCTGGAGTGCGTCTTTCCCTTCCTCGGCGTCCGCTATCTCTCCGTCAATGACAGCTATGACAGCGATGATTACAAGGGCATGACCTCCGGCATGGATGTGGTCCTGCGGAACATCATCTATGAGGCGTACAGCAAGGACCTGTCCGTCAAGACCACCACGGCGAAGATCATCATGATGAAGCAGGGCAAATACATAGGCAGCTTCGCTCCCTATGGCTTTCAGTTCCATCCCACGGTCCGGAACAAGCTGGTGATAGACGGGGACTCGGCGGCGGTGGTGCGGCGTATCTTCGATATGACCTTGCAGGGGATGGGCAGCACCGCCATCGCCCGCAGGCTGAACAGCGAGGGCGTCCTGACCCCCGGCGCCTACTTCCGGCTGAAAAATCCGGGGAGCGGACGGTTCCGCAAAGCCTCCGAAAAGAACGGCTGGACGGCGGCCTCGGTGCTGAACATCCTCCACCAGTATGAGTACACCGGGGCGCTGGTGGGGCGCAAGCGGTACAAGGCCAGCCTCCATGAAAAGCGGACCGTCCCGCAGGATAAGTCCGACTGGATCATCTATGAGGGGGCGCATGACGCCATCATCAGCAGGGCGGACTTTGACCGGGTGCAGGAGATCATCCGGCAGAGGCCGAGGCGGGCAAAGGGGATACCACAGGAGTATCCGCTGAAAGGGCTTCTCAAATGCGGCAACTGCCATAGGACACTGAGCCGTATCCACAGTTCTGCCGGATACTACTACCGATGCACAAAGAGTAAGGCGGATGAGAACAGCGATTGCCCGAAGGGAAAGCTGTTCTCCGAGAAGGAGATCGAGGGCATCATCTTCCGGGCGGTCATGCAGATGCTGGCGATGTGTCAGGAGCGGAAAAAGCAGAAGTCCTCCCTGATGCTGACCCGCAAGGAGCGTATCGCCGCCTGTGTTGCGGAGCTTCAAAAGCTGGAACAGCAGCAGGAACGGTACAGGCAGGAGAAGTTCCGGGCCTACGAGGATTACAGCGGCGGGGCGCTGGCAAAGGACGCCTACCTGAGACAGCGGGCGGACATTGACGGCAAACTCGCCGCCGCCAAAGCCGAACAGGAGGCGCAGGAACAGCTTTTGTCTGAACTGGAGCATCTGGCCTTTCAGGATAAGGCGCAGGAGGATGATGTGTTCACTTCCTTTGCCGGGGCTACGGAACTGACGGCGGAGCTGGCGCAGACATTCATTAAGGAAGTGCTGGTATCCTCTCCCACCGAGATCGAGATCGTCTGGAAGTTCCGGGATGTGTTTGGAGGCCATTCTGATACCAAAGAGGAGGAAGGACATAATGGATAAACCGAGAAATGTTGCGGTCTATATGCGGGTCGCAAGAGCGCCCAGGGTGTGGATATACTGCCGGGTGGCAGCGCCGGACGCCTTTGCGCTGAGGACCCAGCAGGAAGAACTTATGGCCTTTGCCAAGGAAAATCACTATGAGGTCATGGGCTGCACCGCCAAACAGGAAACCGGCACAACAATGGTCCGCTCTGGGCTGGCGGAGATCACCAATGCCGCCCTCCGGGGTGAGATGGATATTCTGCTTGTCCTGAACGCCACAAGGCTGGGGCGCGACATCTGGAGAACGCTCGAATATGTTGGCTGGCTGGGAGAACATAATGTGGAGGTCGTCTGCCTGAACGGTGAGCTTTCCAACCGGGAAGTGGGGCGACTCCTGCGGACAAAGCAGGCTATGCAGGGCGGGGCAATTTGACAAGTGAGTTTCCCCTTTCGCATGAAGCGGATGCCGGAGGCGGTCTTTCAGAAGAAGGACCAACAATCACCTCCGGCATCCGTAAAAAATTTGGTGTTTAGTTGACACAAGGAGATATGAGCCGCTTCGGTCGAGACTATTTACAAGTCGGACAGTACACGGAGCTGGTTTTCCCAAGCTATGATGTTCGTTTTATCGCCATTCATGATGGTGTGGACAGTGCCAAGGGTGACAATGATTTCACACCTTTCCGTAATCTGTTCAATGACTTCTATGCCAAAGATACCAGTAAAAAAGTGCGCTCTGTCATGCGAGCGAAAGGTAACAGCGGAAAGCATCTGGGCAGCCCGCCCTACGGATACCGCAACGATCCGGAGGACAAGCATCACTGGCTCATCGATGAAGAAGCAGCTCCTGTTATCAGGAGGATTTTCGATTTGACCATTGATGGCAAGGGACCGACCAAAATCGCAAGAATTCTGGAACAGGAGCAGGTGCTTACAACCAAGGCGCTGTATGCCAAGCAGAAAGGCAAACCACTTCCGGATAAACCGTATCGCTGGAATGAAAATTCTGTTGTCGGTATTCTGGAAAGAATCGAGTACACCGGATGTACCTGTAACTTCAAGACTTATTCCAAGTCCTACAAGCTGAAAAAGCGGATAGCGAATGATCCGGAAAATATGGCAATTTTCCCGAATACGCAGGAAGCTATCATCACGCAGGCTCAGTTTGATCGAGTACAGGAACTGCGAAAAAATAAACGCCGCCCTACAAAAGCAGATCGGCAGGGGTTATTCTCTGGACTGCTGTTCTGCCCGGATTGTGGAAACAAGCTGCACTTCGCAACCTGTAAGAGTTTTGAGGGCAAGCAGGATCACTATGTTTGCTCCAGCTACAAGAGCAATCGTGGCACCTGTACTGCACACTATATACGGGAAGAAACGCTCCGTGATCTTGTTCTGGAACGCATCCGGGCTGTCTGCGATTATATTCGCAGTGATGTAGATGGTTTTCAGGAAGAATGGCTGCAATGCCGTCGTACAGATCAGGAGAAAAGCATTCTGGAGGATCAGCGGAAAATTGCCAAAGCAAAGAAGCGTCTTGCTGACCTGGATGTTCTGATTACACGTATTTATGAGGACGCTGTTCTGGGAAATCTCAGTCAGGAGCGGTATCAGAAGATGTCGCAGAGCTACGAGGAAGAACAGGAGCGTCTGAAGCTTGAGATTGAAGTAACAGAAGAATGGGTTGACCAGCAGATGGAACTGGAGGACAATCTGGATGCTTTCCTTGCTCTGACAGAAAAGTATGTGGATGTCCGAGAACTGACACCGACGATTGTAAACGAGTTCATCAAGAAGATTCTCGTTTACGCACCGGACAAGTCCAGTGGAAAGCGTCAGCAGCGTGTCCGCATCTTCTTTAACTTCCTTGATGAAGTGGAGATTCCCACTGTATTTGAACCCATTATCTATGAAAGACCTACGAAAAACAGAAAAACGGCGTGACCTTTCGGTCACACCGTTCTTCTGCAACTTAAATAGTTACTTATCCCTATTAAGCCTTTGATGTTAGGGTTTTTTTATATCTTTACGATGATTATCAATCCATACTTTTTATGAAACTACGATAAGGAAATGCAGAAAGGAGAAATGCTTAATGACAAAACAAGAGGCTTATAAGACGTGCCAATGCAGACATTGTTCTTCCCTCGATTATGACACCGGCGAATGCATTTGTGGTGATCCAGAAAGCGAGATTTGCCCCAAAAGTTATAGTGAAGAGGAAGACGAAGATACGGGGGTGATTGTGTTATGAAATATCTTACGCAATTGTCAGAAGAAGAAATCAAAAAGCTGATTTCATTTTATACTGGAGATGCAGAAATTATTGAATTCAGCGTCGAGACTGATACCAATAGTGTATATGTTGATTGTCTTATTCGTATATGCATCGAGCCAGATGGAGAAATGGTCACGTGCAATGACAGATATGAGCTCAATGATTATAACGTAGCAGTCTATGATTGGGGAGGCAACGAGTCTGAATGCCTTTACAATTACAGAAAATGGTTGTTACAGCGATTTGGTCCGCAATATGCTGAAGACTATTTACTATGTTGCTTGCACAAATGAGAAAACAAAAGGAGAAGGAATCGTATGCATTATACAAAAAATGATCTTGCAAACATCATTGCAATCGCCGAGCAGGATGAAGTTCATTCCGAGATAGCAAGTAATCTGACAAAACGTGCACAAAAAGCACTTGCTTATAGGGACTGCAGTCTTCATTTAACGAAAAAGGACCAGGTTTTTTTGGCACTCCATTACGATGTTGATATGGATGCCGATGCCAAAGAAACATTGGACAAAATATTAAAAGGAAGAAAGGAGTAGCATGATAACCTATATTGTAGATATCGCGACAAAAAATAATCTTGCCATGTGTGATATTGTTCCAAGAAAGGGCGAACGTATTGCATTGGATATTAATGGTAAAACTCTTGAGTACGTTGTAGGCTGTATCCTTTACGATCTTTCAAGCAAGAGCGTGATCGTGTTCGTATCCATAGTGCCTTCGTATTATACGGAAATGGAAAAAGACATTAAATGGAATCTTAAAAAAGAATGAGAGAAAATCATATGACTAATGAGAAATATAACACAAAATTCAAAGAACACATCCTTCTGCGCCTTGAAATGGAATACGGATACAGTAAGGAAACGTCCATGTATACATACCAAATGTATGATTCCATTGCCCGTATTGCAAGGCTCAGGGCAAAAGCTGAACATGGATTTTCAAAAAAAAACATAATCAGATTATTAATGAAGAAGAATACCACCTGCTCATCGAATATGCGGATAGCATTCTTCCACCGATTGTAAAAGGAAGGGGATAATGCAATGTCACACAAATATAAACTGCAATTAAGAGGAATTCTCCCGGAAGGGGTCATCCTCGAAACAGAAAATGAGATCGAAACAAAAACAGAATGGTATGGCCGCTCGTATGGTATGGAAGTAGGAAGAATATATGCTGATGGAAAAATGGAATCTCTTCTGAAGCATGACGGAGAAGGCAGCGAATGGTTTGATAGGCTTCTTCATTCTGACATTCTTCTTTGTCGAACCCGCAATTTACTGAATTTCGACACAGGTAATTCCTACACATGTAGATCATATTATCTGATGTATGATAAAAAGGGCCATCCTTCTGCGCTTAGTACAGTGACAGATGACTGTCTGGATACATGCATCAACGTACAGTACAGATATACATATGAAATTCTTCTTGTGTAGGACGAATGCGAAAGATACATATATCAGGATATCACCACAGATGGACCATACACGAGTGGGCTTTTTGATCAGATCGAATCTCTTGAAATCCAGATAGAGGAATGGGCGGAAAACGAGGAAAATGGTTTTTCATTTGATGAAAACGGAGATATCTGCTGTAAGTTCTATGATAGAATAGGCGAGACAGTCAAACTGTCATATCCGACGATTGACGAATTGCTCATGAAAATGAACTCAGCAAGAATCATCAAGCTTAATAAAAGTGTTAAAAGATAGAGAAGAACAATTATAAGATTGAGAGGTTGAAGATGGAGAAATTTCTAATTATCGTTGCTAACAATGTGACGGCAATGCACCTTAAGCAAATTCTCGATGTAAAGGGGAGCTATTTACCATACTCTACTGATATTGCAGTGACAAATAATCAAATAGTCGATGTAATGAAAAAAAACGACAACCTTAACGCGACTTCAAAAGCAGAAAGCGAGGCATTGAGACCGTTGCTCATTAAGGGAAACAAAGTCTCGGATTTCTATAAAGTGAAAGTTGACGGGGAATGGAAAGAGAATGGAAAAAAGATCATGACTCTCATTAAAGCAAATTCTTATACGAAAATATTGAATGGATGCGGAAAAGGAGAAGCAGCATCTTATTCATTCCAGTATATGGTGGACTCCCTGAATCTTTACAAATATAAAAGAGACGAACTTGATTTTACTAATTCGGGCCAAGGTTCAATCCTCGCTGCCATTGATGCAGTTAGGGAGCAGGTGGAATACAAGCCGTTGTGTCGCAGCGTTACTCTGAGGCCATTATGTGAAGGGGATATCATAGATATTGATGAGTATCTGGAAAAGCTACTCTTTTTTAAAAAATACAGCAAATTTGGAATACATGAGTCATGGAAAAGTGATGGAACTTACATCACGGAACGCTCATATCAACAGTATTCCGATCGTGGGCTACATTATTATAAATTTGATACATTGATCAGACACTTAAATGATTATAAAGGAAAAGAACCAGTGAAATATATGCTGGTATCATTCTCAGAAGATCACAAATTGTATTTTCAACCATTGAAATAAGCATCATCCTAAGCACTCCATTATGGGGTGCTTTTTGCTGCCACCGAAGTGAAAGTATGCGCATACTTATTGTGCACGGATCACTAAAGGAACAAGAGAAAGGAGAAAATGTCATGGCAAACCAAAACATCGAAAATATCTTCCGAGAACTTGCGAAATGTGAATTGGAAGAAATATATCAGAAAATTCTGGAAGGAAGGGAAAGCGGAATGCGGCCTAGAGCATTAGACCCATATATCTATCGTATCCAGGAGAAATATCTGCTTTCCACACGGGAAGCATGGGACTACGCGGAACGAAGCTTCTGGGAAGAAGTAGCAAGGCGATATTTCCAAAATATACAGTGACAAGGAGGATATAAAATGCTATCAATGTATCAAAATGGTGTTCGGGTGGGGATTCTTCCAGATGGTGCACAATGTCTGGCGGATAACGAAAAACGTAGCCCGTTACAACTTGGGGAATGTCCAAACGGCATGGAAACATGTGATGGAGATTGTTTCTATTATCAGGAGGAAGGTTGAGATGAAAAAAAGATGTTTCTGCTGCAATAAGGCATTTTTCGCAGCACGATCGGATCAACTGTTTTGCTGCCCGTCATGCAGATACCAGTATTATCATAATGGACCGCTCATTTTGCCGATAAAAAAGCAATGGTTCGATATGATTTTAGCAGGTATCAAAAAAGAAGAATATCGAGAGAGGAAGGAATATTGGAAAAAACGTTTCGTACGATATTTCGGTTATGGATACAGCGAACTTCCGGATGGGAGTTTCGGATGGCGTTTTTTACCCGGGACCAAAGAGGTCATATTCCGAAACGGTTACAAAAAGAATGCTCCAGAAATTACAGCTCTCGTGTCGATTTCCGAAAAAGAAGGAAATCCTGAATGGGGCGCCAAAGAGGGTGAGATATATTATACCCTCAAAATTGCGCAGATTATCAGCAAACAGAACATACAAGAATCTAAATAGCCAGTACAAAGTAAAGTGGTGTTCACGGTGAACACCACTTTCATATAAGATAACAACATGCCTAACAAAAGCAGCCTATACTGGCTGCTTTTTTATTCTAAGAAAAAGCTCCAACTTGATTTTTTACGTCGCATCCATTTTCTCTGTTCCCATACTACTATATGAAACTAGAAATTAAGGCATAGAGAAAGGAAAACACATGACAGCAGAAACTGCAGTAAAAGAAAAGAAAAAACAGGAAGACATTCCACGCGAATATGTAGAAATGACTTTCGTAAAGGAAACAGCCACTGGACGTGGCCGGAACGAAATCTTCATCATGGAAAACATGCACAATGGAACGATGAAGATTACAGAAGGGCGGATAGGTATTACAGTTGGGCGTTATAAACCAAAGTTGACCTTCCGGCCTATTAGCGATTGGGACAATGTATACCAGTCCCGAATTGGAAGAGGGTATATGGCAACTAAAACAAAAAAAATGGAGAAGGTGGAAGTAAAGAAAGGCGTTTCCGGAAGCAGCAACGATTACGACCCAATCGCAGACCCCAAAGTTGAAAATTTCGTGAATGAATTGCTTGCGTACGCTAAAAAGGCATTTGAAACATCTTACACCGTACATGTGGACAACATTTCGGATGAGATGATTGAACTCGGCGATAAGATTCTAAAAGAGCTGGTGAAGGGGAGTGATGCCATGAGTATCGCGGAATTCAATAATAAGCTCAAATTGCTTTATGCAGTTATTCCGCGGCGTATGGATAAACTTTCTTCCCATTTAGCCAGACATAAGGAAGAGTTTGCAGGCATTGTCTCAGACGAACAGGATCTGTTTGATATCATGGTGTCGCAGGTAAGGAATGGACAAAAGGCAAAGCAAGCAAAAGGTGAAACGATCCTGGATGCCAATAAAGTGTCAATCCGCCCTGTAACAGGCCAGGAAGAATCATTCCTGAAAGGCCTTCTGGGTTCCAACTCAACCCGGTATCTGGAAGCATACCGATTAAAAAACGAAGCAACAGAGGAAGAATTCAATGATTTTGCTGATATTATGGGTCTCACCGAAGAAGACGGAATTGCACACCTGTTCCATGGAACGCGCCATGAGAATGTATGGTCCATCATAACAACAGGCATCAAAAACCGGCCTCCGAAGGATACGGTCATCACAGGAAAAGCCTATGGTATGGGCTCTTATTTTGCTGTTGATGCTCAAAAATCGTTAGGATACACTTCACGTACTGGAGCAAAATGGACAAACGGAGGAAGTGATTACGGGTTTCTTTTTGTATGCAAGGTGGCTATAGGTCCTGAAGGCACTTACTACGACGGTCATTTAGGCTGCGATTCGTCCTTAAATGCAGAAAAATTGGAAACAATCGCGCCAGGAGCATTATGTACGTGGGCAAAAGCAAGATATTCAGGCTTCCGTATGGATGAGATCATCGTTTATCAGGATTGCCAGTCTACAATTGAGTATATCATCAAAATGGCTTAGGAGGAAGACATGATCGACACCGAATATATCACAGTTGGAGAAGACATATTCCAAGTCATCCGTTTTCTGCCTCTAGGATATGAGGTGTGGAACATCGGCGCCAATATGACACCGGGATACATTCCTCTTTGCTGCGTAAGCACTCATCAGGACTTTATTGGAGGCAGGAAGATTGATACGGACACACTTCGTGCTATACGTTATGATGACGCCAGGAACTGTTTGGCAGAAAGAGCCCGTTCTGGGCTGCCAAATCTTAATCTCCATATCCAGGCTGAGAAATGGCTGGAAAAATACAGCAATCAAAGAAAGGAAAAATAAATGGAACAGAATGAAGAAGATAAAAGACTGGCAACTGCCGGGCTGATACAGAAAAAAAGCTCGGAATTCAGAGGCAGTGAGCGTTGCTCCGTGCTGCGTAAGTATGACAGGCTGAATGCACTTCTGGATACCGTAAAAGAATCGAATTATGATGAAGCGATCCTTGTGAAAGACATCATGAAGGGGTATTTGAAAGGAGACTTCCATTTGGAAGACTTCATGGGCCTCATCGAAGAAGGCCTGGATGATGGACAGATGCTCCTTCCGGAACAAAGAAAACGAAAAGCGGAACGTTTGTTTTCCATTTTAAAACGTGCAGCCCTTGGGGAAACAAGACCTGCTGAATTCATAAAATCAGGAACTGTTGTTGCTGGAGGATATGAAGTAAGAGTATCTCCGGATGTTGTTTTCCGAGGAGATAATGAAATCGAATTCGTGCTTTACCGCGTCGGAAAACCAAGTGTAACGCAAAATGGAAAGAAACAGGATGCCTCCGTAAAAAACTGCCTGGAGCTTTATTTCCTCCTTAAGTATGCAAGGACAATGGTGCCAGAAGGAAAGACCTGGAACATAAAGGCCTCCTATTACTTCATGCGTAAGTCTAACGATACGGCCACGGATCTTGTCGATCAGAACTTTTTTTCCGGCAAAGGCGGCAATGTTGTCACCCTGGAAGAAATGTATACCGGCGGAACCAATTTTGCATCTAAAGTTGATGAAGCCTTTGAGGCGCAGCTGGAAGAATTTACTCAGGGAACAGAACACTGCTCTGAAGACGCCTGCAGGTTCTGTAAGATGCACACACAGTGTTTCTGGCAGAAAACTCCGGAGAAGTATGAAGCAAAAACCCTTGAGGGGAAACAGGGAAAAATCATTCCGTCAGATGCACAACAGGCCATCATCGATTTCAGGAAAGGATACTGCAAAGTCAATGCGGGAGCTGGTACCGGGAAAACGGAATGCATGACGGAACGCGGCGCCAGAATGTTCGAAGAAGGCGCGGAACCATCGAAGATGCTGTTCATTACATTTACTGAGGCTGGAGCCACAGAGATGAAGGAAAGGCTTGCAAAAAAAGCAAAGGCACGGGGGCTTAACATCACGCCGGAAAATATCATGGCAATGACGTTTAATTCCTTTGATTTCCAGATCGTCAAGGAAAACTATAAGGAACTGGGATTTGCCCATGTGCCACGTGTTGTAGACAGGGTTAGGAGCCGGGTACTTATTACGTCGCTCCTGGAAGAAAACCCGATTGGCGGCCTTGATTATTTAAACTATACTATGGACCATGGAGCTCTCGTCTGTGTCGAAAAGGCATTTGATATCATCAAGACTGAACAGATTGATCCAAATGATCCATCATCTTCTGACCTGCTTTCAGCAGGTCTGTCCGAAAGCGGCCTGTCAGCATTTATGTCCTCTGTTGTTATGCAGGATATTCTCGATCTTTATAAAAAATATGATGATTCCCTGAAAAAGGACTGTCTGGTTCAATTTGCAGATCAGGAGCCGCTGGCAAACCAGTTTCTGGATGCAAATCCCGATTACCTGGAAAAACGTTATGGATTTGAACATATTGTGGTTGACGAATTCCAGGACAGCAATGATGGTCAGCTGGATAAAATCAAACGTCTATGCAACACCAGTACGTTCAAAAGCCTTATGGTTGTCGGCGATGATTCACAGGCGATTTACTCGTTCCGGCATACCTCACCGGAAAACATCATCCACTTTTTTGAGAAGATGGAAGTGCAGGGAACTGAACTGTTTCTGACGGAAAACCGAAGGAGCAAGAAGGAGATCATTGACCTTGCCAACGCCGTAAACGACCTTAACAAGGAGAAAGTCAACAAGACTATGATTGCTACAAAAGGAGAGGGCGGCAATGTCGGCGTAAAAGGATTCTTTAAAAAGTCCGATGAATACACAAACATTGCAAATAGGATACGGGACCTTATTGATATCGGCATCGACCCGGAGCAGATAGCGTTTATTGCATTCCGGAGGGAAGAAATTGCTGAAATGAGCGCAGTTCTTTCCAGAGAAGGGATCCCATGGATCATGAAAAACCCGCTTCTGTTGATGGACAACAGCCGCGTCAATGCAGCAATCTCTCTCGCTATGGCATTTTACGACCCAGAGGCAACCAAATGTTATTTCGATTACCTGGTTGCAAAATACGATGGTGACATTGTCGGAAATATTGATGATGACCGGTTATCGGACGAAGTTGATATGCTTCAATCTGAGTTTTATGCAATGGAGGACCTGCCTTTTGCATCACAGCGTCAGATTTTTCATCAATACTTAGAGGCAATTAAGGGTGAGGACGAAATCTATGCATATTTTCTGGAGCTTCTTTACGAAAACGAGGACTTACAGAGCGAACTGGAGTACATTATGAACTTCAAACGTTTTGGTGCCAAGGAAGAGAAGAAAATGGAGCAAAACTACAAAGGGGTTGTCCTGACTACAGCCCATTCATCCAAAGGTTTGGAATGGGACTATGTTTTTAACAGTATTTCAAAGTACGACACGGAATGGCTTCACAAAAAATCAAAGAAGGCACAGGCAAGAATCGAAGAGACCAGAAGGCTCCTCTTTGTTTCTATGACCAGGGCAAGAGAGGAGCTGTTCATAACCGGGCAGTACATTGCCTACGGTAGCAAAGAAGAGGGCTATACCCAAAATCAATTTTTGGAGGAAGTATATCACCTGCTTGGAGAAAACTACGATCCTGTTGATCATGAAGCTGAAAAAAGTAAAGCAGAAAAAGATGCAGCGAAAAGCAAAAAGAAGAGGGTAGCATGATAAATAGGAAGATGGCAGGTAGGGAAGGCGGACTCACTGTTGCCATGGTACCGTTAAAAGTACGGTCAAATGATATGAAACCAGAGGACAGTCGAAAGAGTACCTTGCCTGTCGCTGTAAGTCATTTAAAAACCGCAGAAGAGTATTACAGGAATAATCCTGAAAAATAACAGAGGCAGGATTTTTCCCTGCCACGTAAAAGAAAAGGAGAAAACATTTTATGATCTGGACTACTATTAAGGACGGAGTCAGGAAAAACGTGGCTGTGTTCAACGAAATAAAAGAAAAATATCTGTTCATGCCAAGTTATTCGGAAGTATCCGACCCAGATGAGTTTGACAGCATCTCTGTCATTATTAAGCCAATGTCTAAACAGGGAATAAGCGAAGCAACCGCTATTCTGTACCGTAAGGTGCCGGGAACCAGTGAATTTCTTTTAGATCTTTATGATTTGGATTTTCTTTTTGAAAGGAAAGAACCAGAACGGATCATCGCCGCAACACTCCCAGAAGCAATTAATAAAGCAACAGAAATGATCGAGAGTGTATTAGCTGATGCCAGAAGTCATTTGGAAGACGTAGAAGAACGTTATAGGGACAGTTCCGAAAGAAATATCATGCATAGCGTTCCTTTTTACGGAAAGGAATGCAATTACTGTTTTTCAATCGATAACGAAGAGGACTTTGATGTCTTCTTTGTAGAAGACCGTGAAGACTTTGAGAAAAATATCATCGACATGGTGTCCGACCACTGGAATAATGTTGACACCTGTGTGCTTTGGGCAGCCTATAAGGCCTTTGAAGGAAATGAGCGCGTTGATCACTGGGAATCTATCAAGATTCAGAATGCTGATGCGGAACTCGTCATGGAATTAACTACAAGCGATGAGCTAATTGAAGCGGTATGGATGACGCTTACGGATGTTAATATTGATGAAAATGAATGCATCGAACAGAACTGGTTTGTTTTCCCTAAGGGAACAGACCGAGAGACCATCTGGCAATGGTTCGATGAAAAACACAGTAAGGCGGTTTACTGGCTACTCTATGGTTTCGATGAAACTGAATGGTTAAGAAAACACCAGACTGTTGCAAAACTGTAGCATCTGCCATGTACAAAGAAGAGCTTGGATTAATTCAGGCTCTTTTTTATATTGTCCAGATTTTTGCGGATAACATATTTTTCGTCAACGCTCTATAATTCTTTCCTGATGCTCCCCATGGCTATAGCCAGGGGGTTCCTTATTATTGGTTTTGTACTGCATAAGAACATCATACTATGTAATGCCATATGATGCAAGCAAAAATCGAACAATTGTTCTTTACTCTTTATATATATGGAAACGTGCAACATCACCGCTGCCAGTCGCTTATATCCCCATGGCTATAGCCAGGGGCTTTACGCTCTAGGTGGTAATCCCTTCAGTGTAAAAAATAATAGTTCTTGGTGCAATCCTATTTCCATACTTTTTTCGGAACATCAACAAGGCACTGAGAAAGGAGAGCGTAAATGAAAAAATATGAGCACCCTGTCTGACGATTTCGATATCACAGGGATCAAAAATAAGCAAAAATAATAAACTAAGGAGAGTACATATGAGAATTGAAAGATTAAGGAATGAAATTGAAGTATTCAACAAACTGAATGGGAAAATGTATAAAGTAGTCGAGGTGACATCAGACCGCACCGGACTGGCAAAAGAAATGCTGGAGGATGGCACTCTTGGCGAAGCTTCCGCAACGATCGATGAAAGCAATTGCCTGGCTTTCCGTATCTTAAACGACCCGGCTCCCTACCCGGCTCCAGAAGGATATACCGTATCAGATGGAGTTCTTATGAAAGATGGGGATCCTGCATGCGAGCAGGGCCAGCTTTTCATTTCAGGAATTCTGGCAAAGCAGCCAGGATATCTGATTCTGACTGCTAAAAATGAAACGACAAAAGATGGAATGGTAGAGCTTTATTCCTATCAGCCGTGCAGAGACCGTTTCGTGAAACTGACAACCATGCCATCCCCGGAGTTGATCGGGTATGCCGGAAAGGATCAGGACACAGCTATAATCGCATATAATCAGACGGAAACCAAAAAGGAAAAACAGGAAGATGGATCGGAAAAGGAGACGGAGCTTTTTGTCAGCGCAGCGGTTTTAAGCATCCGGGAAGGAAGGGTCATGACTAACTGCGATATCAACGACCCGATTGATATCAGTACGGCAATCCTGAAGACAATTCCGGACTCCGAAAAATTCACAGTCTTTATCGCATCAGACGAAGAAGCAGATGAGGGATTTGTTCTGGTACCGAGAAAGGACCGTTGCTGGAACCGCGTAGGAGGAAGCTATGTTGAGTCAAAATTCACGATGGATGGGGATATCAGTGCAGACTGGTCCTACGTTTATCAGGATTTTGTTGTCAAGAACGATAAGAGCCTCCAGATTCTTTCTAAAGATCTTAAGATCTCAAGCCCGTATGTAGCAAAACTGAAAGGGTATGACACTCTGATTGATATCACAAGGGAAGAGTACAGCTATAAGCTTACTTTCTCCAATGAAAACTACGAGTTCAAGACTCTGACATCGAAGTCCACGCGTGACAGGGGCTATATTGTAACCGTGGAATAATCGAACAAGGCGCTTAAGTTAGCGCAGACCATACAATCATCGTGCTCAGTACAGACAGTCCTATGTGACTGTCTGTTTTTTTGCCAAAAAATGTTATCCGCAAAAAAAGGAGTGGAAAGAAAATGGTATCAGGAAGGAAAATTAATCATAAAAAATACAAAAAAAAATATAAAACATGTTCCATACTATATAAGTAAAGACAATACAAGGTATCAGAGAGGATCCCATAGCAACATTAGCTGATGGGTGACGCGCCTGTACCGGGCTGCGTCTTTGCGAAAAACTGAATACTTGGTCTGGAAGAGCCATAATTCTTTCACCGGGTGCTCTGCCGGTCCAAAAAGCTGGGAGCTGATGCTAAACCTGTATGTCCGATTTTCGGCAACAGGGTCAATTCTGCATTGGTGTGTACCCGGCTGCCAGGTCCGGGTGCTAAAACCGCTTGTGACAACACGGATCACATGTTTCCGGAACACAGGCGGCGGCGCGACAGAACGCCGTCAGGAGAAAGTTATGGCAAAAATCCTTAATGTAGTTGCAGACAAGGTAGAGTATTTAAACTCAAACGGATTATTCACGGTAGCTCTTTTCGCTTTCGTGCTAATGTTTTGCGCGTACGGAATAGAAAAACCGATGAAAGATCGTATGAAACAGGCAGTAAGGGAACTCATCAGTGCCGAAAACTGGATCAGAGCATTCCACATCATGCGTGGTCGCGCTATTCGGCGTTCACACCGTATGAGAAAGCGCCTTGCGCGTATCCTGAATGCCTGCGACTATGCTGCAGCCAGGTTTTACCTTAATATGGTAGACAGGGAAGCCCGCCATATGGCTAGGCTTGAGGAAGAGCGTCAGAAGAACCGTAAACGGATCTACCGACGAGTCAGACGGAAGATTTATGGAAAATCTACGGAGCAGTTCGTGGAAAGATATTTCATTACTCTTCAAAAGTAGGAGGTTTGGAACCGGTGTATCCAGTAAAATCTGGGTATGCCGGTTTTCCTAAAAATAATCGCGGGGATTTTCCCGATTATATTATATAATAGAAGTAAGAACGACCCGCAGAAAGGACAAGTCGAGCATTAACAGCAAATACACTTTTTTAGAATCATACTGCAATTTAGCGGGTTCACTATTTTGTCTCGGCAGTCACAAAATGGACAATCGAAAAATCAAAAAGAACTGTACATGTGCAGTCTGCAGAAAAAAAATTGATGAAGATGAAATGAGGCTTCCAATGGTCCAGGCAAATGGATCTTCGCAGTACCTCTGCCTCCGCTGTGCCAGCGCAATCCATTCTTCCGTCAATGATCTGCTGAATATTTATAATCTCGTCGAACCAGAAGAAATGATGGAGAATGAAGCTCCGGTATTAGACACGTCATCAATCACCCCACAATCCATTTATCAATACCTGAATGACTTTGTCATCGGCCAAGAACATGCAAAGAAAGTCATAGCTGTAGCGTTCTATAATCATTATAAAAGAATCGTGATGAAGGAAGGAAACGGACCGACAATCAGTAAAAGTAATATCCTTTTAATTGGCCCAACCGGATCCGGAAAAACACACCTTGCACGGACAGCAGCAAAGCTTTTGGATGTTCCGTTTATTATTGAAGATGCAACGTCTCTGACAGAAGCAGGATATGCTGGAGAAGATGTCGAATCCATTTTAATGAAGCTTTTGAATGCCGCCGGAGGTGATCCAATAAAAGCATCACATGGCATCGTCTACATCGATGAAATTGATAAAATAACATGCGCGAAAGAATCCAGTGCATTCCGCGACATTTCAGGCGAAGGCGTACAGCAGGCCTTGCTTAAAATTATCGAGGGAACGAAAGTAAATCTTCATATACCATCCTCGGAAAGAAAGGGACAGAAACATCATGTCGAACTAGATACGACAGATATTCTGTTCATTTGCGGTGGCGCCTTTAATGGAATAGAAAAAATCATAGAAAGGCGGAGCATATCAAGATCACCTATTGGTTTCTGCAACAACAAGGAATTTACAGATAAAGAAAATAGTCATAAAAAAAACATTACGAACGAGGATCTGATTCAGTTTGGTCTAATTCCTGAATTTGTCGGCAGGCTTCCAATGAAAGCAGTGCTGGATCCTCTTACAGAAAGAGACCTGGTAAGGATCATAACTGAACCGAAAGACGCGATCATGAATCAGTACCAGGAAATGCTTATGTACGATGGTGTCACGCTTACCTATACGGAAGAAGCGCTAAATATGATTGCAAAAAAGGCAATGGAAGAAAATACCGGGGCCCGTGGGATCCGATCCATCTTGGAAAACATGATGCTTGAAATTATGTTCCAGGCACCGGGAATTGCATCTTCTGTACAGATCAGACTGACGGCGGATGACGTGAATGGCGTCACTCATCCAGAAGATAGAATCAAGAGTCCTTCTCCAGTACAAAAAGCAGATTTGCCGTATCAAGCACAGGCAACTGCTACTTGATATGAACCAGCGAACGGCATCCTGACACGAATTGGAGAAGGATCCAAGGTTGTCATTGCGGGTGACTTGACGCAGATCGATAATCCGCGGCTGGATCGCCACAATAATGGACTTACACATGCAATTAAGCTTATGGCGGGAGACACTGACTGCTGTATTGTCAGCTTTTCAAATGAAGAAAGTACGAGAAGTCGACTTGCAAAAAAAGTCGCCGCAAAAATCGAAGTAAATTAACAATTCAGGAAAAATTCATAAAAAAAGAAATGCTGCTGGGAGATAATCCCGCGGCATTTCTTTTGCAGAAAATCTGCACCGTTACCGGTTTCTTATTTTTATCCAATATCAATATACCACAATTTACATCCATATGCAAGGATTGAAAAAATATGTCACAAAAAAATCATAATTTTGAAAAAATGTTATCCGCAAAAAATGCGTGAAAAATAAATGGATGCAAAATTACGTTGCCATATGATTCCTATTGACGTAAACATATGTTCGTGTTATGATCTATTTATAAATGCGAACGTATGTTTGCCTTGAAGAGGGGTGTTAGATTGAAAGAAAACCAGAAAAAGCAAAAAGAAAAAGGAAAACTGACTGAAAAGGAACTGGCAATATTGGGTTATATCCTCAAATTCAAAAAGCAGTATGGATATGTGCCGACTGTGCGTGAAATATGCAAGGGCGTTGGATACAGTTCTACTTCAACGGTACAGTCTCATTTAACATAATCTCCGAGAATTCCCCCACCTCGACAGGTGGCGGGATGAATCGGCATGAGAGACAGCGTACCCGGGTCGCAAAGCTGCATGCGAAAGCCAAGCATCAGCG
>ENA-UOJP01000475-UOJP01000475.1-human-gut-metagenome-genome-assembly--contig:-C102-NODE-475-length-75913-cov-12.091263_pt1 | contig 75913 bp, 88 predicted proteins | sample MGYA00242353_ERZ723900 | MGnify/ENA metagenome assembly ERZ723900 | reverse complement strand
GGCTATCTGTTTACATAATTCATGATTTAAAAGGAATTTCCTATAAAGTAAAAAAGCGCACAAACAAAAACCTTGTTCATGCGCTCTGTCTTTGGACCTGAAAGATTGGGCTTCGTCGGTGCTTCATCGCTTTCCAGAGTATCGTCCGGTATCCGGTCCTTTTGCCTGAGAGTTCTCCGCTTCCCCTTCGGCGCTGTCCCCAGACATGGCAGGAAATCCATTCCCAGCCCCGGACAGTCTCTCCCGAATCCATCAACCGATGGTATGCAGTTGTCTGCAAAAGCTGGTGCTGCGATGCCGCCGCGCCCTTGCTAAGTTCATACTAACACAGGCTGCATTGTCAGTCAATAGATAAAAGATGTTTAAAATTTAACGATAATTTCCTCCCCATGCTTCTTCTTTTTACTGTCTTGATTATGGCAACGGGGCAGCAGCATAGTCCTGCCGCTTAAAACATTCCATCAAAAAACTTCCATTCTCTTAATTCAGCGCATAATTTAGCCTGTCCTAAGAAAAAATACTGGTAATCTGCTATAAAGTAGTATATAATGGGCAAAGATGATGAGGCGAAGGTGTTCCTTTTGCCTCTTTGTTGTCTGATAAACAATATTGCTTATGATGATAGATTCAGGAAAGAGGGTGACAACATGCATAAGTTTATGCGGACCATTGGATTCAGTATGTACCAGAAGAAACAGGATATGGAAAAACTGCTGCGGCGCCTGGCAAAAGAGGCTGAGCGCATAGGACAGCTATCTGAACGGGAAGGCAGTACGTTCTGCGAACTGCGGGCAGAGACAGCCCCTGGCATGGGTGTTGCCATGGCTGGTGAGATGAGCCCCAAGGGAACCTTCAGCCGGGAGTATTACTTTCCTTATGTTACCAGCACAGATGTAAGCTCTGATGCGGAATGTTCCGTCCAGCGCCATACGGAGCGGGAGACATACGCCGGACTGCTGGACGAATACAGGGTGGGGATTTCCCTGATTTTCTATATAGAAAACTCCATGGAGTACCGTATGCGGCACGCCGGGCGCCAGGCAGTCCTTCCTCACGGCGCAGCCCTGACAGGGTTGTGTGTCCAGGGCCGGATCCTGCTTCCCATCCAGAAAACAGAACAGCAGGCCGAGGATTCCAGGATGGCCGCCCGCAAGCGCAGCAGTCTCTTGGAAGCAGCCAAGCGCGGGGACGAGGATGCCATCGAGACGCTGACCATTGAAGACATCGACCTCTATTCCATGGTGTCCAGGCGCATTGCCCATGAGGATGTGTACTCCATCATAGAAACCTGCTTCATGCCCTGCGGTGTTGAATGCGACCAGTATTCGGTCATTGGCGGGATAACAGCGGTTGATTTGAACAAAAACAGGATAACAGGCGAGGAGATTTACAATCTGACCCTGGACTGTAATGACATGGTTTTCCATGTGATAATCAACAAACAGGACCTCTTAGGAGAGCCCAAAACAGGCCGCCGTTTTAAAGGCCAGGTGTGGATGCAGGGAACTTTGAAATTTGAGGCTTGATTTTTTTCCCAATATAGGTTATTATATATTGCGGACCGTATGAATTACGGCCCGCAGTAAAATGCATATGATGCATATGTTTCTGTAGCTCAGCAGGATAGAGCGTCCGCCTCCTAAGAAAAAGGGCGAGCACGAGTCCGCTGAAAAACGGAAATTCTGTTGGGAGTTCAAATCGTCTTGAGAAATGGCTCCTGACGCGACAGCTCCGGCTTCCCGTCTAACAATGGCGGAAGGTTCAATTGTACGGAAGCTGCTAATAAAACGGTCGAAAATCGACCTCTTTTTGATTAGAAGAACCGCTCTACGGAGCCTTCTTAATACAGGCTGAAGTTCCAAAAACCCAGGAAATAAGCCAAAAATCGAATAAATGTCTCTGTAGCTCAGTAGGATAGAGCGTTCGCCTCCTAAGTGGTGGGCCGTTCAAGTCCAAATCTGAATTATTTATGCATATAACAGGTAAAACTGTTATAAATATACAAGTGTTTCTGTAGCTCAGCAGGATAGAGCGTTCGCCTCCTAAGCGAAAGGCCGGCGGTTCGAATCCGCCCAGGAACGCTAGAAAGCCGTAAAATCAAGGTTTTGCGGCTTTTTTATTGTCCTGGATTTCTGGTAAGCCAAGAAAAATAGATTATGCATCATGTCTGTATATTTTGCTAATCCGACTTGAACGGTTTCTATGTCCCTGCTAATAAAAACAGGGTACTTTGCTAATTGCTGATTAATTGGGAAAGCTTGCTAATAAGTTCCGGGGATTTCATGAGCTGCTCAACAATCAGGTTCAAGTCTAAATTATTAGCAGGCTCTTCCGTATTTTCCGGTGGCTTTACCTTCCTTAAATCTGGGTTTGAATAAAAGGACGCCTCAAATTTTTGTGCGTTTACCTTTCTGTCCTCATCCAGTATGTGAGCATAGATATCGGTAATCATGTCAATCTGTGCGTGGCCGGTGTCCCCCTGGGTCGCCTTTAAATCTCCGTGGTTCAGCTTCAGCTTGTAGGTCGTGCTGGAATGCCGCAGGGAATGGAACACTACTTTGGGCAGCCCTGCCTTATCGCGGAGCTGGGCAAACTCCTTTAACAGGATCCGGCCCTCGCAGGGCCGCCCATTGGGCAAACACACCACCAGGCCGTAATCATGGTAGTCACTCCCCAGGAATTCTTTGAGCTCGTCCTGGCAGCGCATATTTTCGCGGAGGATATAAGCCAGCGTTTTGGGGATCCATACCTTCCGGATACTGGATTCTGTTTTTGGTGTCTTGATTACAAGCCTGGTACTGGTATTGCCTAACAATGGCTCGAAGATGTAGAAGATATCCTTTTTATCCAGGGCGTTAATGGCACGGAGGGAAGCGCGCTGCAGTTCCCGGTCGATATAGACGTAGGCATTGTCAGCCGCTATATCATCGTCCGAAACATGCACGTTCTCACGTGGGAGCCCTAAAATCTCTCCTTCCCGCATGGAGCAGGCAAACGCCAGGTTCATAGCCAGGTAAAGTTTGGAATCATCACAGTTGTCTAAGGCCGTTCGGATCATATCGGCTGTCCAGATATCACGGGGAGTATAGACTTTTTTTGGAAGCTCTGCCCCATGGAAGGGATTTTTGCCCATCATTTCCCATTCAACGGCCTTTTTAAAAGCGGTAGACAGCAGCTTAATGATTTTTTCAATGGTACTGGCCGTAATGAATTCAGTCTTGGGTTTCCTGTTTGGAGTACCAACCGCCTTTGTTTTTTCCAGCTTTTTAATGAACTGGGCCACGAATTTTGTCCCTATTGTCTGAATTGGGACATCACCGATGGTGGGATTGATATAATTATCAATAAGCCCAATGTTGCTGTCATACGTGGATATTCCCCACTTCTTCTCGCCATATAGACACACAAAGTCATATAAAAAATCTCTGACTGTGACTTCAGAGGGTGGTACAAAAGTACCGTTGTTTTGCTTATACTCAATTTCAGCCTTACGTTTCTGGGCGTCGTTATAATTTCCCCAGGTTTCCCATTTCTGCCTCTTTTCACCCCTTTCGTCTTCGTAGTAATAAACAACTGAATATTTATTTTTTCTTTTTATGATAGATGCCATAAGAACTCTCCTTATCTCTATAAATTCCTTTCCAGCCATTCATCAAAAGAAATTTTAGAGATACGGACCAAACGCCCAAGCTTTACTACCTTGAACGCTTTCCCGTCGCAGAGCTGGTATGCCTTGCTGCGGCTGATCTGCAGGATTTTGGCAATCTCCTGAACGGAATAGGTCCGTTTCTCTAGTTCCCCGTAACAGCCGGAGAAAGAAGATTGTTGAGCTGCATTGTCATTAGCTGCCATAAAAACTCCTTTCCTGTGCAGCCAAACGACAGAGAGTCCAGCATCGTTCGTCAAGGTAATTATACAACATGTCGTTTGTCCGCACAATTAGCAATTTTATTTGGTAAATTATGGTATTTAATACAAATTATCTGAATACATACCTTCCCACACCGCTTCCTGCGCCCTTCCCGGCCGCGTAGGGGCTGTGCAATGCACATTCGATTCCAGGGTACAAGGGGCCTGCCTCTTGCGAAGGCAGGATATCCGTAAGTATCCGGGAAACCCATATCCATGTGGGTGTATGCTCTTAAATTGTCAAGGAGCATTTTATTGCCGTCCCTTACACTGCTGGGGAAGCAATCTGAAAATTAAGTAAAGGGAAATCGACAGGGACTTGAAAAAATTAAAGTTAATTTTAAAAATCTATATTTAGGGACTTTTAGTTGACAACATACAAGATATTGTGATAGGATAAAACCGTAATTGATTTTTGTGCATCTCCCTCTGTGGGAACTATGCTGGGGCATAGGAGGTGTGGGAACTGTCCCACACGGCACACGTTGTTTAAGTTGGAATGAAGTGTCAGGAAATACCATCTGGAAGGATGGCATTTTTTTGGCACTTTTTTTATTTGCAGGAAGTGTATAACTGCTCCTGCTGGAGAATTTGTGGGTAAGCCACACGTTGTTGGGAAAGGTGAGCCGGTAAGGGCATCTTTCCTTTTTTGCTGCCAGAAATACCGCATATGCGGCTGGAATAATAAAACCAAGAAAGGTGGAATGAATGATGGATGAAGCAAGATTGTATGCAGACAGTTTCCAGACTGTGTTTGCAAAGCAGGAGGAATTCCTGGATTTCCTGAAAAGGGCAGGGAGGGATTCCTTCTGGGACAGGAAAAGGTCGAAGGATCTGCGCCTGGTGGCGTTTGATAAAGACAGCCAGGTGGCGGAGTGCCTGCGGCAGCAATACGCGGAGGATGGCCTGGACACAGGGATCCTGGATGATACGCTGGACCATACCGGGCTGCTCTTAAAAATCAGGAAGCAGTATTACCCGGTGAGGGACTGTGCGGTTAAGACAATCCTTGACCGTGCGGGGATCTCCGGCCCGGCGCTCAAAAAGCTTGATAAGACGGTGTATGCCAGGATCCTCAATGACTGCCTGAAGGTAGCACGTGGTGATGCCCTCCTGCGTTTTTCGCAGGGGAAAGTCTCGGCGGTGCTTGGAGGCGACAACGGTGATTATGCGGTACTGGACATGGAGCAGATTTTCATGTGTGCAGTGGACTACCTGCATAAGACATTTAAAGGCTGTGCCTACATCGGAGGCTTTTATGAGCATACCATGGCCTCCGCTGTCTGGGAACTGGATGGGGAAGACGGGCTTTTAAAGGCGTATAAGGACGAGCTTACTGCCAATGGGCTAAGTCCTGCAGGCCTGGATTTAAAGCCTGTGATCCGTATTGCAACCTCAAACACAGGGGACAGCGGCGCGAATATTTACCCGATGCTGTTTTCCGGTACGGACAAAAAAACGCTTCCGCTTGGAAGCCCGCTGCAGTTGAAGCATAAGGCCGGCGCAACCATCCAGCAGTTTGAAGAACAGCTGAACATGGTTTATGGCAAGTACCAGTATGCCATAGGGAACCTGGCAAAGCTTCTGTCAGTCGAGATTATGAATCCTGCCAACTGCATGGTCGGTGTTATGAAAAGGGTCAATATCCCAAAGAAATACGGGATGGAAGCAGTTGAGCTTTTTAAGGCCCAGTATGGTGAGGATCCCTGCACTGCCCATGATCTGTACTATGGGATATCAGAAGTAGTTTTCATGCTGGAGGTCAACGGCGAAGAAGGGAGCCGGGTCTCCGCAATGGAAGAAAAGGTCGGACGTGCATTAGGCGTAAACTGGAGTGATTATGATTTTGCCGGTGAAGTAAAGTGGTAAAAAAAGAAAGACAACAGCTGTAAAAGCAGAAAAAGGAGGAAAAGGAATTATGTGTTCAAACAGGGAAGAAGTGTTAATGGAACTTTGTTCCAATGTCAAAAAAAGGCTGGGTGAGGGGTATGAGGTCCAGACCCAGACAATGGAGAAAAATAACAGCCGGAAGCTGACAGGCCTTGTAGTACAGATAGGCGGGGAAAGCATAATGCCTGTTATTTCTGTGGACAAAATGCTTGGCAGGCCGGGTTATAGCTTAGGGGAGATTGCTGATGAGATTGTAGGCATAGTCCGTGAGTATGGTAACCCACTTTTGAATACCGGGATACTGATGGATTTTGCTTCCGTTAAAGAAGGCCTCCGAATGAAGCTGGTAAATTATGAAGCTAACAGGGAGCTGCTGGAGGATGTGCCATATGTAAAATTCCTGGACCTGGCAGCCATATTTTATTTGCTCGTGCAGGAGAATGAGGAAGGCCGGATGACGGCCCTGGTCCATAACGAACATATGAAAAATTGGAAAACGGACAGGGAAGAGATATATGGAATCGCAATGGGCAATATGAAGGAAAAACAGCCGGCCACCCTGGAATCTTTGAACAGCATCATGAGGGCTATTGCGGAAGAACACCAGATTGAGATGCCCGACGAGTTGATGGATGAGCCGCTGGAGATGGAACTGTATGTATTGTCTAATAGAAGCGGGATGTTGGGGGCTGCCAGCATCTTGTATTCTGAGGAATTAGAAAAGCTGGCTGATAAATTTGCCAGCGATTTGGTCATCCTGCCATCCAGTATCCATGAGGTACTTGTGGCACGGACTAATGAAACCGTTGATTACCGTGACTTAAATGCGTTGGTCCAGATGGTCAATGGCAATGATGTGCCGCAGGAAGACCAGTTATCGAACAGTGTTTACCTTTATGACCGTGAGAAAAAGGAAATCAGAATTGCCTTCCAGGGGGAACCGTTAAGGTAAACAAGTACATAAAGCAGAAAAGACGGGTTTTCATATCCGTCTTTTCTTTTATCAGAAAGTGAGGAATGAATATGGAAACAGGAATGAATTTGAATTATACCCCCTCCATCCTGGTGGACACAGAAGGGCTTACCGAGGAAGAATGGTTAAACTACCGCAGGCTGGGAATTGGTGGTTCAGATGCCGCGGCTATCATGGGGCAGTCCCCCTTCTGCACGAAGCGGGACCTCTATTATGACAAATGCGGCATCCAGCCGGTGCTGGAGGAAGCGGAATCCAACTGGGTGGCGAAGGAAGTAGGCCATCGGCTGGAGGATTTGGTGGCGGAGATATTTTCCCGTAAGACCGGGCTGAAGGTATACCCCATCCGCAAGATGTTCCGGCACCCACTCTACCCGTTCATGGTAGCGGATGTGGACTTTTTCATAGAACTGCCGGGTGGGGCAACCGGGATATTGGAGTGCAAGACTACTAACTACAACTGCCAGGACAAGTGGGCAAATGACACGGTACCGGTCAATTATGAGTACCAGGGGCGGCATTACATGGCTGTCATGAACCTGGACGTGGTCTATTTCGCCTGCCTGTACGGAAATAATGAGAATGAGTTTATCATCCGTAAGATGGAGCGTGACCTGGAGACAGAACAAGGCTTGATTGAAGAGGAAGAAAACTTCTGGCTGGAGAATGTGCAGAAGAAAGTGGAGCCTCCCTACACAGAGAAACCGGACCTGGTGCTGGAAAGCATCCGGCGGTTCTGCGGGCCTGCGGAAGAAGACGCGGACGAGGTGGCATTGGGCAGCGCCCATGCCGGGGCCATTGAGAGATACCTGGAGTTGAAGGAAAAGAAAAGCGCCGTAGATGCGGAATCCAAAAGACTGGAGGCGGAGATGAAGGCCGCTTATACCGGGATCGTGGAAGACATGGGGATCAGCTGTAAGGCGACCTTAAAGACAGGGAGCGGTAATTATGTTGTGACCTATAACCCTGTTTACCGGACAGGCATAGACAAAAAGAACTTAGAGCGGCTGAAGCTGAACCACTCAGATATTTATGAGGACTATGTGAGCGTTACAGAGAGCAGGCGCTTTTCAGTAAAGAAAGGGGCGGCATAAATGTTTGGAACAGGAATGTATTATATCTGCTCGCCGTTGTCGGCGCCAACCCGTGAAGGAATCCGGAAAAATATGCTCATGGCCAGGTACTATATGGATCGGGTCAGCAGAGAATTTGGCTGCAGGGCCGTTGCGCCCCACGCATATCTCCCGGAACTTCTGGACGATAACGTCCGGCGGGAACGTGAGCTGGGGCTTGCCTTTGGCAGGGTTCTCTTAGGGTGGTGCGAAGGTATCATTGTGTGTGGGGGCATCATCAGCAGCGGCATGGCGGCAGAAATTAAGGAAGCGCGGAAATTGGGACTGCCTGTCTACCTGCTTACAGAAACGCGGGGGACAGCTTGCCTTACCGCATATGGAAAGGAGCTGGGACCATCCTATGAGATGCAGGTTTTACAGGAAAATTTATAAAAAAGAAAGTACCGGCTATTGCGTATATACCTACCTGACCGAGGACACAGAAGTGCCGCAGGCAGCCAGGAGCCGGTATTTTTACGGGGACGGTACAGTATTCTCCGCCGTAGGCGTAAACCTGCCGTCAGCGGAGGATATGGAAGTGGACCTTTGCGGGAAATGGGTAAAAAACCCGAAGTACGGACTCCAGCTTTCTGTGGAGTCCTATACGGAGATCCTCCCACAGACTGAGGAAGGTATTAGGGGATACCTCGCTTCCGGCATGATAAAAGGGATAGGGCCGACAATGGCGGAACGGATTGTGGGGCGATTCGGGGCCAGGACCTTTGAGGTGCTGGAAAAATACCCGGACAGCCTTTTGGAAATCAAAGGGATCAGCCAGAAAAGCCTGGAAACGATCCTGCGTTCCTACCAGGGCAGCAATGCCATGAGGGATCTGGCAGTCTTCCTGTCCCCATTCAATATAAAACCAAAAAAGATACAGAAAATATATGAGGAGTTTGGGAATGAGGCGCTGGAGACTGTCAAAAGCCAGCCGTTTGCCCTTTGCCGAATCAACGGTTTCGGGTTTTTGACGGTGGACGCGATTGCAAAGGCCATCCGGTGCAGCCCCAATGACCCCATGAGGATTGAAGGCTGCATCCGCTACTGCATGGAGCAGGAAAACCAGGCAGGCCACCTGTGCTGTAAGAAGGATGAATTCCGGGAAAAAGTATACGGACAGCTGAACCACGGCTATGTTAGTGAGGCGGTGACGCCGGCTGAGGTTTCCCAGGAATTATACCGCCTGGTACAGGAACAGGAATTTTTCTATGAGAAGGGCGTATTTTACGCAGCCCGGTTTTATGGGTATGAGTGCGGCGCAGCAAAGGCCCTGGCCGGATTACTGGACCAGGAGCGCCAGGCGCTGGTTAATATCGACTTCCTGCTGGACGAGGCCCAGAAGGAACTTGGCATCCTGCTTTCCGCGAAACAGGCGGAAGGGGTAAGGAAAGCCTTCGCCTCTGTGGCCAGCATCATCACCGGCGGGCCCGGAACAGGCAAGACTACGGTAGAGAGGGTAATCCTATATATCTGCGGGAAACTAAACGTGGAGGATGTGCTGCTGGTAGCCCCGACCGGGCGGGCCAGCAGGCGTATGTCCGAATGCACCGGGTTCCCTGATGCATGCACGATGCACAGCGCCCTTGGCCTGACCAATGAGGAACTGGACGGAGAGAGGGAGGAAATGCTGGAGGCACAGATGATCCTGGCCGATGAGTTTTCCATGGTGGATATGCGGCTGGGCTATGAATTTTTCAGCCATATAAAGAAAGGGACACGCCTGGTCCTGATCGGGGATGTGAACCAGCTCCCGAGCGTGGGGCCCGGGAATGTCTTCCGGGAACTCATTCGGTGTGGCGTGATACCGGTCACGGTGCTGGATATGGTATTCCGGCAGAAGGAAAACAGCCGGATTGCCATGAACGCACACCGGATGCAGAAAAACGATGCTGCTCTGGAATACGGCCCGGACTTTGTGTTTATCCCAGCAAGGGGCGCAGAAGAAGCGGCGGATGTGGTTGAGAAGTTGTACCTGGATGCGGTAGCCCATCTGGGCACGGACCAGGTGCAGGTTTTGACTCCATACCGCAAAAAAGGGGAGGCAAGCGTGAACGCCCTGAATGAACGCCTGTGGAACCTCGTCAACCCGCCAGCCGGCGGCAGTCGGGAAATAACAGCCGGGGGCCATGTATTCCGGGACGGCGACAAGGTCATACATATCAAAAATAAGAACGGGATCAGCAACGGCGACACAGGACGTATTACCGGCATCTACTTAAATGAAGATGGCGTGGAGGTTGCCAGGCTTGATTTTTCAGACGGGAGGTCGGTGGAATACACCGGTGAAGAGCTGGATATGGTGGAACACGCCTATGCCACAACCGTGCATAAAAGCCAGGGGAGTGAATACCCGGTGGTAATCCTTCCGTGGCTCCCTATGTTCTATAAGATGCTCCGGAGGGACATCCTGTATACGGCGGTTACACGGGCAAAGGCACAGGTTTTCCTTGTCGGGGATAAACGCTCTGTTTACAGGGCAGTCCACAACACGGAAAGCGAACAGCGAAATACCATGCTTGGTGACCGGATCCTCCAGGAATACCGGCTGCTTACAGAAGGCAGGCAGGGGAAGCGTCTGGCAGTAGGAAACAACGATGACGGTTACGAGCAGCTGGCGATCAATTTCTAAGCGGAGCAGTAACCAGGCGCAGGCCAGGGGAACCCCCTGTGCCTGCCGCCATAAAAATGGAGGAAAGGAATGTGTTTATTAAAGAGGACGATTTAAAGCTGAACAGCTGGCAGTTCTGCCAGAGGAAATATCTGCCCTGGGACATGAAAATGAAGCTCACGGCAGTCCGGATCCGGGAATGGTATGAGAACTGGGGAGGCCAGGTCTATTTAAGCTACTCCGGGGGACTGGACAGTACCGTGCTTTTAGATTTCATACGCAGGGAATTAGGTGATTCTGTACCAGCCGTCTTTTGCAACACTGGACTGGAATTCCCGGAGATTGTGCGGTTTGCCAGGAGAGCCAGGGGAGAATTTACAGAGATTGAACCACGGGACAGGAACGGGAAACGGGTTACCTACCAACAGGTTATCTCAACCTATGGGTATCCGTTAATCAGCAAAGAAACTGGCGAAAAGGTTTATAAGCTGCGCCACGGCAACCTGTCGGAGCGTTACAGGAAATATCTTTTAACCGGCGATGAAAGAGGCAAATTCGGGAAGCTTGCAGATAAATGGAAGTTCCTGGTATACGCACCTTTTGAGACTTCCAGCAAATGCTGCGAGATCATGAAGAAACGGCCGTTCCACCGCTTTGTGAAGGAGACCGGGCGGGTGCCGTATATTGCCACGACACAGGATGAAGGCTTCCGGAGGGCGAACCAATATGCCCACACCGGCTGCAACGTATACGACGGGGCAACCATAAAGAGCCAGCCCATGGGCTTCTGGACAAAACAGGACGTCCTCCGCTACGTGGTGGAGAATGACCTGGAGATATGTTCTGTTTACGGCGATATCCGCCAGTATGCTGACGGTACTCACTATCTGACAGGGGAACAGCGAACCGGCTGTATGTACTGCACCATGGGTGCGCACCTGGAAGGAGAGCCTAACCGGTTTCAGCGCATGTCTAAGACCCATCCCAAATGCTATGAGTATTGTATGCGCAATACGAAGGTGACCCGGCGGTGGGACGGTGAGGAAGTATACCAATCCGTTGCAGGGAATATCTGGAACTGGGAGATAGAAAGGGACATCCAAAAAAAGATTAAGGAGTGCGGGGCCGCGGATTTTTACCGGGACTACCAGGTCATACACGGGCTTGGGATGGCCCAGGTACTGGATTATGTGGGTATCCCATGGACAACCTGGGAAGCCCAGGGGCAGATGAGCCTTGCGGATTTCCCGGAAACGCTGCCTAAGACGGCGTAAAAAAATTTAATGGAAACGGAAGGAAGCCGGTACCTTATAATAGGGGAGGCCTTCTGGCAAAAGGAAGGAGAAATGCAGAATGAATGAAATGACAATGAACCAGGACTGTATGTACCAGAATGTGAAGGGAATCCAGGAACTGAACCAGGTAGAGGGATTCGACCCCAGGAAGTATATGCGCCAGCTGGCCGGGGACGGCCAGGCCGCGAAATATTACCTGGATGTGGTTTACCGCAAGCTCTGGTTCCGGCTGAAGTACCCGAATGGGAAGATCGTCAAGACCTTAAAGAAGCTGACCGACCAGGTAGCGATTGTGGAAGCCAGGGTGTACCTTGACCGGAACGACCCGGAGGAAAGTTTTATCTCCAACGCGCTTGCCCAGAAGTATATGACCGCGGATGACCAGTTCGGCAATAAGTATGTGGAACTGGCGGAGACAGCCGCGGTCGGCCGGGCTTTGGCGGACGCCGGCTTCGGCCTGCAGTTTGCCGACCTGGAAGGGGAGGCGGACCCGAATATCGTGGACGCCGGGCTGGAGCATATGTCCGGCACAGTAACGGGAGAAAGTTTCACGGGCGCCGCCGGTATGGAAGATAGTGGGGAGACCTTTGATGGAACGGAGGAGCAGATCCCCGGCCAGTATGGTTTTACCCCCTATATCAGCAGTGAAACAGCCCAGCAGGCGCCGGCCGGGAATATGGCAGATGCCGGGATGGGAAACATGCCGCCGGCCATGCAGAACAGTGTGTCGCCGGCCATGCAGAACAATGTACCGCCGGCTATGCAAAATAATATGCAGCAGCCTCAGGCAGGCACCGCATCCGGGCCGATACAGAACCAGCGGCCAGTGCAGCAGGGACAGATGCCAGCTATGCAGCCCCGGGCGCCTTTCCAGGGCGGCCAGCCTTCCATCCAGGATACATTATCCCGGATCCAGAGGGATCTCCCGGTGGAGCAGATTTATAAGATGTTAAACCGGGATATGGCGGCAGCCCTGGTAATCAGCGCGGGTTACTACAAGGATAAGCTCACTCTGGGGCAGCTTGCGATTGAAAAGCCGCAGGCCCTGAACTGGTATGTCAATGACTATAAGGGACCGGATAACCTGCTCAGGGCGGCCGCGCGTTTCCTGCTAGACGCGGCAAAACGGGCAGCATAACACAAACTATGCAAGGAGGATAAGGAATGGGCGTATTAACAAAAGATATTGACAGTCGGCCATATACCGGGAAGCGGACGGTGAAAGGCCGGCTCCGGCTCTCAGAGAAGTCGTCACTGGATGTGTTCTTTGGCGGTAACCCGGATGTGGTTCCGATAACGGGAGTCACCAGGGGCAAGGTTTACGAAGTCGTCTCCATTGAAGGTTTTGGTGATGGAGAGGACGTCACGTTTATTGACGACAACGGGAAGTTACAGTGCCTTGGTGATTTTTTCTTTGAAGAGGTAGGGTAAACCAATACTTACGCTGGCTGTCCGGTCCAATCCGGGCAGCCAGTATTTCAGCCGGGAGGTGGCCAATATGTATGGGGACCTGCCCTTTACAATGAGAGATGTGGCCGGTCTGGTTGAGGTAAAACCGGCCCACATAAAAAATGACGGTACCTGGGATTGCGACTGCCTCTTCTGCGGTGCCAAAAAGAAAATGAACATTGATTTTGCCAAAAATGTATTTGTGTGCCCGGTCTGTGGGGAAGGTGGAGGCATGCTTGATTTTTATGGGCATCTGTTCCACGTGGACCGCAGGACGGCCTGTAAGGAGATTAAGGAGGCGCTGGGGCTGGGAATAAAAGATAAGAAACTGCCCCCGCCGAAAAAGGCGCCCGAAATCCAGGTGCCGCCGGCCGTCCCCCAGTCGGAACTGGCAACAGTGGAACAAATCAGCAATACCTTTACGGCGCTGCTCCAGATGCTGCCTTTGACCCAAACCCATGAACAGAAACTCTTGGAAAGAGGGTTTACCAGAGAACAGATTATAAAAAACGGATATAAGAGCACACCCGCTTTCGGCCTGAAAAAACTGGCGGAAAGGCTGGTAAATGCCGGCTGCACCGTACAGGGCGTCCCCGGGTTTTACCTGGATGGGGACGGGAAGTGGACAATTAACTTCCACACCAAAAATTCAGGGTTCCTGGTGCCTGTCCGCAGCATTGACGGGCTGATCCTGGGGATGCAGATCCGTGCAGACCGGCCATATAAAGACAGGAAATATGTCTGGTTCTCCAGCTCCGGCTGCCATATGGGCGTCACTTCAGGAAGCCCGGTCCACTTTGTGGGAAAGGAAGGGGAAGAAACGGTTTTTGTGACAGAAGGGCCGCTGAAAGCAGACCTTGCCCACGCATTATCCGGGCGCAGTTTTGTCGCCGTGGCCGGGGTCAACCTGTACCATAATCTCCCTCCCGTCATCGGACGGTTGCAGGAAGGTGGGACAAAGCTGTTTTATGAGGCTTATGATATGGATAAGCTCATTAAGCTGATCTGCCTGAAGGACTGCCAGGAAAAATGCGGGGAGTGTGAGCTAAAGGAAGATGGATATAAAACCGCGCAATGCCCAAAGAAAACCATCAAGAGGAAGAGTATCCAAAATGGCTGCAAAAACCTTTACCGTATCTGCAGGGAGAAAGAGGCGGACTGCAAGTCGCTTACCTGGGACCAGGACGGCGAGGGAGAATGGAACGGCAATATCAAAGGCGTCGATGACTATCTGGTAAGCCTGCACCCTGCTAATGGACAGGGGTAGAACGTTTAGCAGAAGTTTTAAAACCGTGATAATAACGCAGGCACCTGTCAGTATGGCGGGTGCTTTTTTAATGGGGAGACCGGTAAATACTCAGGATTGTTGTCTTTTGCGCATTCCAAACGTATAGATTAAAAAAGCAAAGGAGATGTGTGATGATGTATCAGGAAAGAACCATTGGAATCGACCACGGGAACCGGAATATGAAAACCGAGAACCTTATTTTTACCTCCGGCCTGCAGGTCAGTGAGAAACAGCCGCCATTTGGCGATTACATGATTTATAAGGACCGTTACTACGCATTGACGGAACAGCGGATCCCTTACCAGAAAGACAAGACGCTGGACGAACGCTTCTTCCACCTTACCCTGTTTTCCATTGTCAAGGAGCTGGACAGGGAGAAGGAGAACCTGCTGGGCCAGATTGTGCGTGTCAACCTGCCGGTGGGGCTCCCGCCCAAACATTATGGCAGCCTGTACCGGAAGTTTGAGCAGTATCTGTACCGTGATGAGATTCAGGATGTCATTTACCGCGGACAGGAGTATTCGATATGCATCAGCGATGTGGTAGCGTTCCCCCAGGATTACGCTGCCGCCATGACGGTTTTCGGGAAACTGAAAGGGTTTGTAAAAGTCATTGTAATTGACCTGGGCGGGTTCACACTGGATTATCTGCTAATGCGTAGTGGCCAGCCGGACCTGGGGGTATGCGATTCCCTGGACAATGGTGTCATCAAGCTGTATAACAATATTTCCTCCAGGATCAGCTCAGAATACGATATCCTCTTGGACGAAACGGATATGGATCAGATTATCCAGGACAAGCCGACCGATTGCCCGGAAGAGGTGATTCGGACCGCTCAGGAGATGGCAGGGCTGTTTACAGAGGATTTACTGGGAAGCCTCAGGGAGCGAGGGATAGATTTAAGGTCCGGCGGCGTAGTCTTTGTCGGAGGCGGGGCAATCCTCCTGGAGAAGTATATCCGGGAGTCCGGAAAAGTAGGGAACTGCATGTTCATCCCGGACCTGCAGGCCAATGCGAAAGGATATCGGATACTCTACCAGCTGCAGAAAGGCAGGTAGCCTGTATGGGAAAGAAAAATGAATTTGTGTTCAATATCGGTTTTAACCCGGAGCTGCCGGAGCATGTCAGGGTGGTTGGGATTTTAAATAAGCTGGGGCATACAAAGGCAAGCTATCTTGCAAGGGCCGTGCTGTTCTATGAGGAGCATGGGAAAGCCATGCCTGGCGGCCCCGCCCCGGTTGACTATGGGCAGTTAAAGCAGATGGTCAGGCAGATCCTGGAAGAACAGCGGAATGAAGGGCGTAGTGGCAGCCTTCTGCAGCCACAGGCGGATTCCCGGGCAGCGGGGGATAAGGAAAAACCGGCGCCGGAGATTGGCGAGGACGACATGGCAGGGATTTTGCAGGCTTTGAGCGGGTTCCGGGAATGAGGGGATTGGTATATGGGCACATGATTGTCACTGCTTTGTCATTTTAAAGCTGATAAATATAGCAGCTTTTGGGATTAAACAAACCGATTGACATAATCTGGAATCTGTTGTAATATAAAAACGATTTTCAATTTCAAATTAAAAGAGGGCTGCGTATGGCGGAACGAGGCAGATACAAAACAAAACAGCAGGGACTCATTTTGGATTGTCTGAAAAAGCAAAAATTACGGTTCCTCACGGTAGAGCAGTTCTTGAAATGTCTTACAGATGAGAACGTTATGGTAGGCTATACGACTGTATACCGTTTCCTGGAACGTATGGCTGAAGAGGGGAAAGTGATGAAGCTTCCAACAGAGGACGGCGCCAAGATCCGCTATTGTTTTGCGAATGAAGATGACTTGAGTAAGCCGGGAAAATTAGTATGCCTGGGCTGCGGCAGATTTATCCCCCTCGAATGTTCTAAAATGCAAGATTTTCTGGAACATATCTATGAGGAACATGGTTTTGAAGCGGATCAGCAGCACACAATTCTGTATGGCTATTGTGAATGCTGTAAAAATAGGGGCCCTGGTTCCAAGGGCGGCTTAGGAAAAAATTAAGGATTTGAAATATTGCATGGAGTCAGATTTATGGTATGATAAAGGCGAATTTTATGACGCTCAGATGCCCAAAACAAAGAGCGTGAAAATTGCGTTATATTTGATGCAATGGCACAAGGAGGACATTATGCGCCACCTATGGATTTTGATTTCCGTTTTTATTGCAATCGGTATCTCATTACTTTTCAGAAAAGCATGTGGCAAAGGAGAAAAACAGATAATGGATTTTGCTTTTGCTACTGGAGGTTGAGCTATAGAAGAAAGTTTGTAAGGACTCTTTGGATGTTACCGGTATCCATAATAGTCATGTGCCTCTTTCACATTACATTCAAATCCTATTTCCTTACCTGCGTGACGGGAGCTGTACTGGGCATTGTGTTTGTCATCCAGGCCGTTTACAACTACAGGAAATGGAAAGAGACAGAAAAAAACAGATAAATCAGCACAGCAGGAACAGGAGGTGAGGCCACGGACAATTCACTACACGATCAAGCTGAGCGACTACTGGAAAAGCCATGTTATCTGATTGATATTCTGCCTGAACAGGTTTCCGGCGGAAACGCAGGTCAATATTTTGCCATAGAAAAGTATTTCCTCAAGGATAGGGCACTGAAAAAATTTAGCGATAAAATCACTGCAATCTTGTTGATGCTGAATTGCTATTATGATTTTAAGGTGGACTGTAAGGGCAAATGGAAAAGGAATTCATCTCCCCAAAAGCTTGCCGGGCTGCTCCATAGCTGTATTCAACATCAGGCCGGAACTGTCAGCATTTTAATTGGCGGGGAGGACACGATGGCGGTGGTCAGCGGCGGCGATTTATATGTTTGCGTCTATAACCCGGATGAGAAAATGAAAGATTTGATAGACTGCCTGTCAAAATCGGAGGGATTATTTTTTTGTGATTCAGAATAACAGACAGGTATTTATAGTGATGTTTCAACCGCTGTGGGAATCCAATGTGACGACAACAACGGTTCCATATAGGAAGTAAATAAAAGGAAAGGAAGGAGACAGAATGAACCGCTTTATCAAACACAAAAGAATCTTCGCGTTCCTAACAGCGTTTCTCGTAGCCGCTGTGCTGCTTCTCTCCGGCCTTTTTATCGTTACACATGCGGAACATGAGTGTACAGGTGAGGACTGTCCTGTCTGCGTACAGCTTGAGGCGTGCGCTGCCACAATCCGCTTAATCACAGAAGCGGCAGGAACAGGAGCCGTCATCTTCTTTGCATATATCATTGCTCAAAAACTCTTAATCTCTTACCAGTCCGGACTCAATCTGCGCCCGGTTTCTTTGGTTAGCTTAAAAATCCGTTTAGACAATTAAACCTTCCGTTTTGCAGGGCTGTTTTCTATCCATATAACGGCTATCCCTCGGGACTGTGTGTTCTGCGCGTCAGGATACAGGGCCTTAAGGAGGCGTTTTGGGGCTGGAAATCTGCCTTGTTTTTTGTGTACGCATTTACGAGTTATTACTGTTTAAAAACACATTTCGGGAAGGATGATCATAATGAAAAAAAAACTAAATACTACATTCTGCGCACTGGTCGTGACCGCGCTGGTTTCTGCTGCTGTTCTTTCTGGGTGCTCCGGCAACACCGCCGCACCAGGGGCCTCTGATACAGAGCCGGTTTCAACGGCCGCCGTTTCGGTAAGTGAATCCGAAAGCGCGTCGAAAGCGCTGCCGGAAGTATCATCGGAAGCAGAAAACCCAAGCGCTGAAATCGAAGCAAAGGATACGGATGGCCAAAAACTGAAGGTAATGGCCAGCTTTTACCCTATGTATGATTTTGCCGTTAAGATTGGCGGCGATAAAGCGGAGGTGACCGACATGGTTCCGGCAGGCGCCGAACCCCATGACTGGGAACCGGCTGCCACAGATATCAAAGACCTGGAGGAAGCGGATCTCTTTGTCTACAGCGGCGCCGGGATGGAACACTGGGTCGGGGATGTGCTTGCCAGCCTGGAAACCCAGAAGCTGGTATCGGCGGAAGCCTCAGAGGGGCTTACTCTCCGGGCGGGACACAGCCACGAGGAAGAAGAACATGAGGGAGCCGAGGAGCATGCCGGGGAAGAGGAACACGACCATGGCGAGTTTGACCCACATGTATGGCTGAGCCCGCTGAACGCGAAGAAAGAGATGGAAAACATCAAAAATGCTTACGTCAAGGCGGACCCGGACAATAAAGATTATTATGAAGAAAATTACCGGACCTACGCGGCCGCGTTTGACAAACTGGACCAGGAATACAAAGACACGCTGTCCGCCCTGCCGAATAAGAGCATCGTCGTGTCCCACGAAGCCTTCGGATACCTCTGCGATGCCTACGGGCTGACCCAGATGGGCATTGAGGGTCTGTCCCCGGACTCGGAGCCGGACCCGGCGAGAATGGCGGAGATTATTGATTTTGTAAAGACGAACCAGGTCAGGGTCATATTCTTTGAAGAATTGGTCAGCCCGAAAGTGGCGGAGACAATCGCGGCGGAAACCGGAGCCCAGACCCAGGTGTTAAATCCTCTGGAGGGACTTAGCGATGAGGATTTGAAAAACGGAGCGGATTACTTCTCTGTGATGGAGGATAACTTAGCGCAGATGAAAGCGGCGCTGCAGTAAATACGGCGTTGCTCCAAAATAGCGCTAAAAAAACAGTGCTAAAAAAACAGGAACAGGAGTACAGCAGATGGATGCTATTGCAGTGAAGGAACTGGACTTTTCTTACGGAGCTGTCCGGATATTAAAGAACATCAGTTTTACCGTACCCGAAGGCCGGTTTGCAGTCCTTTTGGGGCCGAACGGGGCGGGAAAAAGCACCCTGTTAAAGCTCATGCTGGGGGAACTTCCGGTTAGTGGAGGGCAGGGCAGAATCGAACTTCTGGGGCAGGAGATCCGGCAGTTTAAAGACTGGCGGAAGGTCAGCTATGTTTCCCAGAACGGAATGGCATCCTATCAAAATTTCCCGGCCTCTGTGGATGAGGTGGTTCAGGCAAATCTATACGCGCAGATCGGAAGATTTCGGTTTGCGGAAAGAAAGGAGAAGGAGCAGGTCCGCCGGGTGCTGGCGCAGGTCGGGATGGGAGACTATGCAAAACGGCTGATTGGCCGGCTGTCCGGCGGCCAGCAGCAGAGAGTTCTGCTGGCAAGGGCGCTGGTGAACGAACCCCGGCTTTTGCTGCTGGACGAACCCACCTCCGGCATGGACGAGGACAGCACCGCCCTGTTTTATCAGCTTCTCCATCGGATTAACCGGGAGCAGGGAGTGACCGTGTGGATTATTACCCATGACCGAAAGCGGCTGGCGGCTTACGCGGACGATATCTGGCTCCTGGAAGACGGCAGTATGAAGCCGGCCCCCGCGGGCAGGGAGGAGGATTGCCATGGAAATCTTTGAATATGCGTTTATGCAGAGGGCGTTTCTTGTGGGCATCCTTCTGGCGGCCATCATCCCGTGTATCGGGATTGTGATTGTATGCAGGCGCCTGTCCATGATCGGAGACGCCTTATCCCACACTTCCCTGGCCGGTGTGGCGGCGGGGCTGATCCTGGGGGTGAACCCGGTCCTTGCCGCAGCCGCGGCCTGTGTAATCGCTGCCCTTGGAATGGAAGCCATCCGGCGGAAGCTGCCGAGATTTTCAGAGATGTCTATCGCCATCATCATGTCCGCCGGGATTGGGCTGGCTGGCGTGCTGTTCGGATTTGTGAAAAACGCAGCGAATTTCAACAGCTTTCTGTTTGGAAGCATCGTGGCAATCAGCAACGGGGAATTGTATCTGGTGGTGGCTGTCAGTGCGGCGGTACTGCTTTTGTTCCTGCTGATGTACAAAGAACTGTTTTACGTGTCCCTGGATGAACAGAGCGCCAGGCTGGCCGGTGTGCCGGTGAAAACCGTGAATTTCCTGTTCACCGTCTTAATCGCGGTGACGGTCTCCGTGGCGGCCAGGACGGTGGGAGCCTTAATTGTCTCTTCCATGATGGTTGTGCCTGTGGCCTGCGCCATGCAGTTTGGAAAAGGCTACCGCCAGACGCTTATCTGTGCAGTGGTTCTGGATATCCTGTTCATGGTCATCGGGCTGTTTGCCGCGTACTATCTGGGGCTGAAGCCGGGTGGCGCCATTGTGCTGGTGGGGGTGATTTTTTTGATACTGGTGTTTGTTGGAAAGAAATTTATAAACTGAGGCTGAACCTATGAAATGGCACAAAGGGAAAAAACGATGCAATATATGGTACTTTTCCCACCGTGATTTATACGTTAACAGAAAATCCAGGGGGAGAAGCAGAAAAAGGACATGGGCGCAGAAGCAAAGAAACCACCGTATTTACATAACAATGGTCAGTCTTTGCCTTCTGGCTGTCAGCCTCCTGTTTCTAAAAGAAAGGCTGGTAGTGGCTGTGAGCAGGCGGGAGGTATCTGCAGGTCCTGCTGCTGAGGAGACACCTATGCCGGGTAAGCCTGGAAGCCCGCCTTCGGGCAGCACCGGGACAAAGGCGCCGGATGGAATTGAACGTCTGCTGTCCGAGGCAGATTGGGTGATGGCTCAGTATGACTATGAGAAGGCGGCGGAGATTTTGACGGCAGATGAGAATAATGCCGGTGACCCGCGGATTGCAGAAAAACTTGCTGATATTGAGGCTGCAAAAGCAGCTCTGGTGGAGCAGGACATCACAAAGATTCCTCATGTGTTTTTCCATATTCTAGTGGAAGACCCGGAAAGGACGTTTCTGGACACAAGGCAGGGGAAAGGGTACAATTCCGTGATGACTACGGTTCCGGAATTTGAGAAAATCCTGGAGCAGATGTATCAGAGAGGCTATGTGCTGGTCAGCCTTCACGATATGGCGGCTGTTATTGCGGATGAAATAGGGCAGGAGAAGATGGAAAAGAAAAAAATCCTGCTTCCGCCGGGCAAAAAGGCATTTGTCATGAGTCAGGACGACGTCAATTATTATGAATATATGGAAGGCTCCGGCTGTGCGGATAAAATGCTCCTGGACAAAGATGGTAAACCGGTCTGTGAATATGTGGATTGGGACAAAACGGTTAAAACCGGAAGCTATGACCTGGTTCCGATTCTCGATGATTTTGTGGAGAAACACCCGGATTTCAGCTACAGGGGAGCCAAGGCCGTCCTGGCCCTGACAGGATATAACGGTGTTCTGGGCTACCGCACCGATGAAAGCTATGATGCCGCCTCGCCGAACTATGACCCGGACATGAAGGCCAATCCCAATATAGAGGCGGATCGCGCCTATGTAAAGAAGCTGACTCAGGCATTAAAAGAGGACGGTTATGAGTTTGCCTCCCATTCATGGGGACATAGAGATTACGGAAAGATAGAATTGGAACATATGAAGGCAGACATTGACCGCTGGGAACGAAATGTGGCGCCGCTTCTTCCGGAACCCTGCGATACAATGATTTACCCCTTCGGTTCCGATGTGGAGGACTGGAAACTCTATGCGGATAACAATGAAAAATATCAGTATTTGCACAGTCTTGGATTCCGGTATTTCTGCAACGTAGATTCCCGGCCCTGCTGGGTGCAGACGGATGACCGGTTTCTGCGGCAGGCCAGAAGAAATCTGGACGGCTACCGGCTGTGGATGGACTATGGCGGCGGCGAGGAACGTCTGTCCGATTTAATAGACGTAAAAGAAGTATTCGATGTGCGCAGACCGACGCCGATCGGATTGCAGTAGCCGGATGTCAGGCAGCAGGCCAAAGGGCCATAGTAAGCGGTAGAATGGAGCGTGTATGACAGGACTTTATATCATATCCGGATTTTTAGGATCCGGTAAAACAACCTTAATCCAGACAATGATACGGTCTGTGTTTAAGGATAAAAAAGTGGTTGTGGTTGAAAATGACTTTGGTGAGGCAGGCATTGACGCCGGGCTGCTCCGGGAGTGCAACCTGGAGGTTACCAGCCTTTCGGCCGGTTGCATCTGCTGCAGCCTGACCGGCGATTTTAAGCGGGCGGTGGAACAGATGACGGCGGATTACATGCCGGACGCCATTTTAGTGGAGCCGTCGGGCGTGGGGAAACTTTCCGACATCGTGAAAGCCTGTCTTTCACTGGAAGACCAGGGGAAACTCTGTCTCAAACGGACCATTACGGTGGTGGATATCCGGTCCTTCGATAAGTACAGAAAAAACTACGGTGAATTTTATGAAGACCAGATTGCCTATGCGGATCTGATTCTTTTGAGTCATCAGGAAGAATGCCCGGATAAAATCCAGGGGACAGAGAAGAAACTGAAAGAGCTTAACCCGGAAGCACGGATCGAGGCGGATTTCTGGGAGTCCATTCCCGGCACGGTGTTTCGGTATGGTTCCCGCAACAGCAATATCCTCAAATTAGAACTGGAGGCGGCGGTGTCCATGAAGCCGGTGCGGATTCGTGGCGCGGCACGCCCGGGGCGTGGGCAGAAAGCCGGATTTTTCCGAAGCCACTTTGCCGGGGAGGTTTTCTCCTCCGTCACACTGGAATGGAATGACCCTGTCACGGAGGAAGAACTGGGAAGAAGGGTACTGAATGTCGTGAAGCACGCGGAGGGGGAAATACTGCGTGGGAAGGGGATTGTGCGCGGAAAAGGGATTGTGCCGGACGGCGCGCCGGGGCTGGTCTTTCATTTTACGCCTGGGAGCTTACATATTGAACCCACCCGCGCAGTGGGAAACCAGCTCTGTTTCATCGGGACCGGCCTTGACAGGCAGCAGATACAGACATTATTCAATGAGGGAAAATAGGATGCGCACACTTTCATGGGTCATAACCGGCCTGCTGGATTCCGGGAAAACAACACTGATTAACCGCCTGATTGAAAAAGAACTGGAGGACTTAAATGTTCTGGTCCTTCAGTTTGAATCCGGAGAAACGCCTCTGGCGGCAGAAAAGCGTGTCAAAAAGCTGGTGTTTTCCAAGGCACAGTTGGAGCAGACGCCGTTTCATATTGCCGACACGGTTGTCCGGTATCTGGAGGAACATCAGCCGGACATCATGCTGATTGAGTGGAACGGCATGGAGCATTTTCATAAATTGGAAGAAATGTTTCTCCAATTCACTGTAAAAGTGGCCGTGAATATTGAAAAAGTAATCTATACCGCAGATAGCAGGGCGCTTAAAACAGCAATTCCCGATGCCGGGGCAACGACCTTTTCCCAGATTGCGGCAAGCGACTGCGCCTTTATCAGAACCGCCGGCCGCCGGCATATCACAAAGGGGGCAAAACTGCTGTATGGCTGCAACCCGGACATCCGGGTCTACACAAGCCGAACCTGGAACCGTTTTGTCCGGTGTATGTTCCATTTTAAACTCCAGCCGCGGCACTGGTTCCTGACGGTAATAGCGGCCGCGATGTTCTACATGGCAGCTTTTTCTTTTTTGAATGATTTTGGATTTCCTGTGGGACGGTATATCAGTATCTTCCTGGGTATATTCCTGCAGGCGGCGCCATTCCTGGCCATTGGGGTTCTGTTATCTTCTGCGCTCCAGGTCTATCTGCCGCCTGACTGGATCCAGAGGAGGTTTCCCAAAACGGTCCTGGCTGGCCAGCTCTTCGCGGTGGCGGCGGGGTTCTGCCTGCCGGTATGCGACTGCGCGTCTATTCCCGTCTTTAAGAGCCTGGTGAAAAAGGGGGTACCCATGCCGGCAGCCGTGACCTTTATGCTGGCGTCGCCCGTGATCAACCCGGTGGTGATTCTCTCTACCTGGTATGCGTTTAACGGCAATTACAGGCTCATCGCGGCCAGGTGCGGCCTGGGGATCCTGTGCGCGGTACTTTGCGGTTTGACATACCGGTTCCGCCCCCCAACGGACTGTCTGCTGGAACAGGGGATGCCTACCCAGGCGCCCTGCGCCGACTACAGCCTTTTGCTGCGGCCGGACGCCAGGCTGTCCCGGTTCGCCCTGATGATCCGGCACGCGCAGAATGAATTTTTCTCAGTAGGGAAATTCCTGCTTACGGGAATTTTTGTGTCCACGCTGTTTCAAGATTTCATCCCGCAGGCCGTGTCGGCAGGCGGAGGGGCGGCGGCATGGGAAGCGCTCCTGCTGATGATGGGACTGGCCTTTGTGCTCTCCCTCTGCTCTTCCTCTGACGCAGTGGTTGCGCGGAGTATGGCGGGAAGCCTTCCTGTGGGAGCCATCCTTGGATTTCTGGTATTTGGCCCTATGATGGATATTAAAAATGCCGCCATGCTGCTCTCCGGTTTTCGGACCGGCTTTGTCATCCGGCTGTTTGCAACCACATTTCTGGTCTGTTTTGTGATGATAACACTGTTTATGCTGTGTGGAAACGGAGGCATACGGATATGACATGGAAAGGAAAAGGCGTGAATCTCCAGGTACTGACCGAATGTGCCTGTTACCTGGTATTTGGCATCCTGCTGTTCCATCTGACCTGTTCCGGCCGGTATTTAAGCTATGTGACGCCGAGGATGAAGCCGTACCTCTATGGGATGTCCGCACTGATGCTCCTGTGGACCGCGGCGGAGGGGAGATTTCTGCTGACGCCGCAATACCGGGTAAAGCTGGCCCACTCCTTTGTCTTTCTCATCCCGATTCTGCTGCTGGCCGTCCGCCCCGCCGTTCCGGCCGGAAGCAGTATGGCGGGTAATTATAATAATTCCGGCTTTTTGGCGGCGTCCGGAAGCAGCGGCGGACAAGGCGGATACGGTTGGGGACAGGGAGGGCCCGGAACAGACAGTTCCGGCAGGCAGCAGCCTCCGCCTGACAGCGAAGAAGCATCGGCGGCGTCCGTTGAGCAAGGTGGCGAATATTCTGAAACAGACAGCTATTCCGGGACGGACAGCTATTCCGGGACGGGCAGCTATTCCAATACAGACAGCTATGCGGGTGGGGACACAGGCCAGTCTGCGGAAGAAGAAAATCCGTGGTATGACTTAAACGGCCTGGATGAGGAGTCAAAAACCATAACGATTGCAGATGAGGACTATTATACCTGGATGTATGAACTGGGCAATTTTTATGAAAAGTATGAGGGCTGGACGGTTGTGATGAAGGGATTTGTCTACCGGGATCCGGAGATTGAAAAGGCGAGTGATTTTGCCCTGGTCCGCCTCTCCATGTGGTGCTGTGCGGCAGACCTAAGCCCGATGGGATTCCTGGTATACAGTGACGAAGCGGCCGATTTTGAGAATGATGACTGGGTGGTGGTAAAAGGCACACTGGGGATCACGGAAGACGGCAATTCCATTACCCTGACGGCCCAGAGCATAGAAGCGGCCGAAAAACCGGAAGAAGAATACGTTTATCCCTACTTTTGATTCCATTAGAGTTTAGCGGGGGACATGATATAGTGGGAAAAGAGAACAATCATGGATGAGTTGGAAAAAATACAGGAAAGATTTGAACAATTTTGCCTTGAAAAAGAAGGTTATCCCCAGGCTGAGGCTGCAAAAGAATTAAAAAGTATGATAGGAAAGGCAAAAAAGGCGCAGGACGGCCAGCCAGCCGCTGCCATATCCTTTAACCATGCGGTGGAGTGTTATTATTACGCATATTTTAAAAACAGCAGTAATTTTGTGTGTGCAAAAAACAGCCTGAGCCTTATGTACCGGGAATTGGCATGGATATACAGGGAGGTCGGCGATTACATCAGAGCCCAAAAAGCTTACAGGGAGGCGATACAATGGAATCCGGTTGACCCGGATCCCTATTTTGAGCTTGCGGAGCTATATAAAGAACAGGGAAACCTGGCCTTATATTTAAAAATCAGCCAAAGCGCATATAACTACTGCAATTCCAGGCCCCTGCTGGCCCGTTACTACCGCAATCTGGGATTTTACTATCTGGAGACCCATCAGCCGGAACTGGCAAGGGCATTGTATGAATACAGCGAAGTGTACAGCGAGACGCAGTGCGCCAAAATGGAATTAGAGTATCTTGCACAGGCGATGGGATGGGGAGAAGAAAAACTGGAGAATAAAATCCTGGTCCAGCGGTTAAACGAGAAGAAGATACCGTTAGAAATCAATCCAATTACGGTGGCTTTGACGTACAAAGCAGCGAAAACAGAGGAAGCGAAAGGCCATGTAACTGCGGCCAGGGAGTGCTATGAACTGTTTTTTCATCAGGTGTTTCAGGAGAGAAAGGAAGGAGAAAATGGCAAAAAAATCAAAGATAGAGAAATTAAAAAGGCAACAAAAGACAGTGGAGAAATACCGTGAGCTGCGCCGGCAGTTAAAAGAAAATGGTGACTATGCTGCTTTAAGCCGCCTCCCACGGGACGCATCTCCGGTGAGAATCCACAACCGATGCCGGATAAGCGGCAGGCCTCACGGGTATCTGCGTAAATATGGGGTATCCAGAATTGTATTCAGGGAACTTGCTTATCATGGCGAGCTGCCAGGAATCAGGAAGGCAAGCTGGTAAAGCAGGGAAGATTTCCTGATTAAGAAGTGAATATTTTACAGGGCGAAGCCCGGAAAGGAAGATGTTCTCATGAGAGTAAAGGTAACCTTGGCGTGTACGGAGTGCCAAGACAGAAATTATACCACAACAAAAAACAAGCAAAAGCACCCGGAACGGATGGAGATGATGAAATATTGCCCCAGGCTCCGGAAATACACGCTCCACAAAGAGACAAAGTAAACAGGCAGATGTGGCTGTCTATGCCCTGGCAGTTTTAAAGGAGAGAAGGAATGGAAAAAATACCGGTCACTTTATTAACCGGCTATCTGGGCGCCGGCAAGACAACTCTGGTGAACCATATCTTAAAGCACCCCACAGGGCGCCGGATTGCCCTTGTCGTCAACGACCTGGGTTCCGTGAATGTGGACGCAAGACTGCTGAAAGGCAATGGGGTCAAGTATGAAAAGAACCAGCTGATGGAGCTGACAAACGGCTGCATCTGCTGCAGCCTCCGGGAAGATTTTATCCGGGGAATTGAAACACTGGCGCTGGACGGCCGGTTTGATTTGATTCTTGTGGAAGCTTCCGGGGTCAGCAGCCCGGCGAATATAGCGGATGCCTTTGAGGACGAGGGGATCAAGTTCCCGGCCAGACTGGACGCGATTGTCGCGGTAGCGGACGTGAACCGGATTCATACGGAATTTTTGGATGCGCTGGAAGATCATATTTCCTTAAATGCCGGTGGAAGCCGGGAGGAAGAACAGCAGGAGGAAGAGCAGGATATCATCAACCTTGTCATGGAGCAGATTGAGTACAGCAACATTATCGTGCTCAACAAGTGTGATTTGCTGACGGCGGACCAGACGGAGAAAATCAACCGGCTGATCCGCAGCCTGGCGCCGGAGACAGAGATTATAGAGACCTCCAATGGCTGCGTAGAGCCGGAGGCTCTCTTTGACCGAAAGCTGTACGACTATGAGAAAATGAACCAGGCATCGGTTCTCGCCCGGGCATGGTCCGCAGGGGAAAATGGCAGTGATGAAGACGATTATGGAATGAAAACTTTTTACTATAAGCGAAAGAAGCCCTTTGATGAGCAGAAATTTGATGCATGGATTGAAAAACGGTATCCCAGGGAAATCATACGGGCAAAGGGGTATCTGTGGTTCGCCCAGGATGCGGACCATGCAGTCCTATTTGAACAGGCCGGAAACAGCATCGCCCTGACTCCGGGAGCCAGGTGGCTTGTCTCCTATCCGGAAGAGGAGCGTCAGGAATTGCTGGAGGAATACCCGGAGCTTCTGGAGGGCTGGGATGAAAGAGACGGGGACAAAGAAAACCAGATTGTCTTTATCGGAAAAGAAATGGATATAGAGAGGCTTATTCAGGAGCTGGATGGATGCCTTGCAGAGATATCCTGACATGAAAGGAGCAGAACATGAAGCAGAAATCAATTCCCATTGCTTTGATAACTGGCTATCTGGGAGCCGGAAAGACCACCCTGTTAAACCATATCTTAAACAACCAGAAAGGGTACCGCGTGGCTGTCATTGTCAACGATATCGGCACGGTAAATATAGACGCGGATCTGATTACCCAGGGCGGATATGTAAATGAGGACGATAACAGCCTGGTTCCCCTGACCAACGGCTGTATCTGCTGCACGCTGAAGCTGGACCTGGTCCGGCAGCTGGCAGAGCTGGCCAAGTCCGGCCGGGTGGACTATATCCTGATTGAGGCCAGCGGCGTGTGCGAGCCAATCCCGATTGCGCAGACCGTCACGATGATGAACATGGCGCTCCAAAAGAAATACCTCCCGCCAATCTGCCATCTGGACAATATCATCGCAGTAGCGGACACCATGCGCCTGGCCCATGAGTTTAGGTGCGGCGAGTATTTTCTGGATGGGACAGCGGATGAGGAGGACATTGAAGCCCTTCTGATTCAGCAGCTGGAATTCTGCAATACGGTGGTTATGAATAAGGCGGAAATGGTGTCGGTGGTAGAGAAGAAACGCGTCCGGGCGGTCATCCATGCGTTGTCGCCGGAGGCTGTGATCATCGAGGCATCCTTTGGAAAGGCGGATCTTTCGCAGCTACTGGATGTGAAACGGTTTGATTATGAGAAAGCCTGCATGTCGGCGGGCTGGATTGCGGCGCTGAATGAGCCGGAGAAGAATGAGCCGGAAACCCTGGAATACGGAATCGATACCTTTGTATACTACCGAAGAGCGCCGCTGGTGCGGGAAAAATTTGAGGAGCTGTTAAAAACATGGCCGGATGGAATCATACGGACAAAAGGGTTTGTGTGGCTGGAAAAAGAGCCGGATACGGTGTATGTATTTGAGCAGGCCGGAATACAGGCCAGCATGTCGGAAGCCGGAATCTGGATTGCCGCCGCCCCCGCCGCGGAACAAAAGCAGGCCCTTGCGCAGAATCCGGGAATCCGGGAAAACTGGGATGCGGCCTGCGGGGACCGTATGGTCAAGCTGGTATTCATCGGCCGGGATATGGATAAGGATAAGATATGCAGGCTGTTGGATTCCTGCCTGGGGAGGACAAAATGACAGAAAACGCGACGGTTCTGGTTGTGGATGACGACCCGGAAATCCGGGAAATCGTCCGTATTTTGCTGGAACGGGAAAACCTTCAGATACTGGAAGCGGCGGATTTTCATGCCGCTCTCTTTATGCTGGAAAAAGCGGTGGATTTAATCATACTGGATATTATGCTGCAGGGACAGTCCGGCTTGGAATTGTGCCGGGAAATGCGCAAAATCACAATGGCGCCTATCCTTTTTTTATCGGCAAAAGCACGGGATTCCGACAAGGCAAAGGGGCTTGCCGAAGGCGGGGATGACTATCTGGTGAAGCCGTTTTCTCAAATTGAACTGGTGTCCAGGGTAAAAGCGCTCCTTCGCAGGAGCATGGTCTACCAGCGGGTTCCGGGGAGGGACAGACAGGTAATCTCGGTTGAAGAACTGCAGATGAACCGGGAAACAGGGGCTGTCTTCCTCGCAGGGAAGGAACTAATCCTCACCGGCACGGAATATCAGATGCTTCGGCTCTTGCTGGAAAACCGCGGGAAAATCTTCACGGCATGTGAAATATATGAGCATGTCTGGCAGGAGCCTTTTTTGCCGGTATCCAACAATACGGTTATGGTACATATGAAAAATCTCAGGAGGAAGTTGGAACAGAACGCACGGCACTCCCAATATATCCGAACTGTGTGGGGAAAGGGGTACTATATTGAAAAAAGCAGCTGATTTACGGTTACTGCACAAAGTCACATCGCAAAAAAATGCTTCAGTTTGTCTTCGCCCGTCCTGTCAACTGTATAGTTTTCTATCACCCTGCCGTTCTCAAAATGCAGCACATGGGTACAGCATTCCAAGATCAGTTCCAGATCATGGGTGATAATGAACAGCGTATGTCCCTGCCGGTTCAGGCTTATGAAATTTTGGGCAACCTCCTTCATATGCCGCAAATCCAATCCGCTGGTAGGTTCGTCAAATATGATGATATCCCGTTTGCTGGCAACCGCGCTGGCGATGGCCACACGCTGCTTCTGTCCTCCGGAAAGCGAAAGCGGATGAAGTTCTTTCTCGGGCAGCAGATCCAGCCCGGAGAGGATTTTCGCCGCCTCTGTTTCACTCCCGGATTCCAGGCTGAGCAAAACCTCCTCCAGTACGCTTTCCGTAAAAAGCTGATGGTTGACATCCTGCATGACCAGGAAACACTTTTTGAGCAGCCGTTTCCCTTTGAGGGTCTCCCCGTCCAGGCTCACGCTACCGCCTGCTTTCCTTTCTAATCCGCACAGGCATTTGGCGAAAGTTGATTTCCCCGCTCCGTTATTTCCAATAATAGCGATAATTGCTCCTTCGGGAACTGTTTCCCGGCTTATTTCCAAAAAATCCTGTCCCCTCTCTTTGTACCTGTAGGAGAAATTGTTCAGTGTTATGTTTCCCATTCCGGGCAGAGCGTGTGCCTTACTGGCAAGGTCATTGAGGAATAACGGGCGAAGCCCCATATCCGCCGCTTCTTTTGCCGGCATGGCTTTTAATTCATCCATGGAAATATCCTTTTCTATCCGCCCTTCTTTCATATAAACGACCCGGTCTGCCAGGTCCCTTAAGAAAAACAGGCGATGCTCGGCAATCAGGATTGTCTTCCCCTCGCTTTTCCATTTTTCCAGCAGAAGACGCAGCTCGCGGATGGCAGCCACATCCAGATTGGAAGACGGTTCGTCCAGTATCAGAACCGGCGTCTCACAAACTGCCACGGAGGCACAGGCAATTTTCTGCTTTTCCCCGCCAGACAAGTGAAAGATATTGCGTCCCATCAGGCTTCCGATTCCAAATTCCCGGACGGTATGTTCCACCCGCTTTTCAATCTCATCGGCTGCAATGCCCTGATTTTCCGCCCCGAAGGCCAGCTCACTGTCGGTATCTACGTTAAAAAACTGAGATCTGGGGTTCTGGAATACGGAGCCAACCAGCTTTGAAGTCTCGTACAAGGCTTGAGTGCTTATCTCCCTGCCGTCTACCAGAACTTTCCCCTTAAGCTCCCCTTCATAATAATGCGGAATTAAGCCGTTAATCAGCCGGGTGACCGTTGTTTTGCCACAGCCGGACTCCCCACAGAGAAGGACGAATTGCCCGTCCTGCACGGACAGGCTGATATCCGACAGATTATTTTCCTTTTCTCCTGAACTATAAGTAAAAGAAACATCTTTTATTTCAATCATCATTTTCCCTTTCCTAAAATAAAACCGTGCAGAGAGCCGGTATCCCCGCGGCCGCAAAAAAAATCAAATCCCGCAGATGAAATCCTATATGGCAGATATTTGTCCGCTTTCCAGGGTTTCCAAGGCCCCGCGTCAAGGCAGAAGCGGATAACTCTTCCCCAATCTTAACCACAGATACCATAAGCGGAACAACCCGGTATTCCAATGCCTTTACCGGAGATTTTAAGGCGATAGCTCCCCCGATTCCACGCATGCGCATGGAATCACGGACAGCGTGCGCTTCCTCCAATACCGTAGGGAAAAACCGGAACATGACGGACAGCGGAATCACAATCTTTTTGGTGATATGCAGACGTTCCATCGCGGCGATGAACTCACTGACCACGGTAGTTGTGACAAGATAATACCCCATCATAAAGCAGGGAAGGAAGCGGGTGACCAGTCCGGTGGCAACCACCAGGATCAGGTTAACGGCTCCTGCCGTGTGGGGCAGAACCCAGCTTTCTCCAAAGGACGCCAGCATGAACAACAGAAGAAACATCCAGGCGCCCTTCCTCTTTCCTTCAATAAATAATAGAAGAAAAGGAATCAAAGCCAGCACCGGCCGTACAATGATTCCAACCCCTTCAATCGTTCCGCCCATCATGACGAAATTGATTACCAGAAGTACGAAAATTTTTGTTCTTGGGTCAAGAGCGAGACGGCTCTTTGCCGTCCCGGCCATTAATTCCTTCTGCATCACGCAATCCCTGCCCTTTTGAAATGTTTTTTCAGTACCGCTTTTCCTAAAAAGGCTCCCGCAGCCGCGCCCACAGCTATCATTCCGATCATAACCCAGAACAGCCACGGAGGGGTGAGCGACATCAGCGTGTCTGTATAGGTATCCCCATACCCCTCCCGTATTTGGGCAAAGTAGGTGCTCCGCATGAAAAAGAGCGGCATCAGCGCCCCCAAAATCCATTCACTAAAGGCGACATAGCCAAGCAGAGATGTTGTCCACCCCTTGTAGTCTCCGAGTTTCATAATGAGGTCTCCGGCAAATCCGGCGAGCACGCCTCCGGCCAGCACAGGCCATGGGTGCCCGGTGACAAGCATAAGGATTCCCACGATGGTTCCCATAATCGTCACCATGCCGAACGCATCAATCTTTGTGACAAAAAGCATAAACGGAATTCCGGCGACAAAAGGGCAGAGCAGTGGGATAAACACCATCAATAAAGGAATATACCCAAGCATCCCGGTCGCAAAAAACAGGACGAAATACAGTGCAGTAAAGAGACCTACATGAATCAGGCTCTTTATTGTTAATTTTTTCTTCATATGGTTACTCATATTGCGCCTCCTCGTTCTATTTAAGGTTGGTTAGTCTGAGCTAACTTCGTTATTTTACCATACCGCCGCTATTTGTCAAAGCATATATCATTTTTCTTCAGAATTCTTCACAAAATTGTGGAGCGCAACATGATATGGGAGGAGGCGTAGTTTTTTTATTGACAAAGAAAGTGCGTCATGATATGATGATAATCGAATTATCGGTAATTGAATTATCAGTGATGGGAGGTGAAAGTATGGCGGTTGCGGACCGGTCCATTGACCCGCGGATTTTGGAAAGCGCCAAACGGGAGTTTTTGGAAAAGGGCTATGAGAACGCATCGCTCAAAGCAATCTGCGCGGGCGCGGGCATTACCACCGGGGCTCTGTATAAGCGGTATAAGGGCAAGGAAGAGTTGTTTGGTACATTGGTAGAGCCCGTGGTCAATGACCTGAACGAGATTCTGATACAAAAAAGAAGCATTGAGGTTACGGATTTGCCCGATGCAAAGTTAATTCGGGCCTGGGATATGGATGAAGAGTATATGCTGTGGTGGTTTGAGTTTTTAGAAGTCCGGCGTGACGGCTTTATCCTGCTGCTGCGCTGCGCCGAGGGAACCGCCTGGTCAAATTTCCAGCATGACTGGGTGGAGAAAATGACGAATGCCACGGGAATATGGCTCCATGAAGCGCAGCGGAGAGGGTTGGCAGATGCAGATATGGGCGACAAAGAGCTGCACGCCCTGCTATCCGCCTTTTGGGCAACGATCTATGAGCCTTTTATCCATGATTTCAGCCGGGATATGCTCCGGGCCTACTGTAAGCGGGTCTGCCGCCTGTTCAACTGGTATGGCGCCATGGGTTTTTCCCGGCCTTAACCCCTCGTCACTGTAAACCTCTCCCCATCCGCTCGGGAGGGGTTACTTAAAAAACATAGGTTAGCAATAACTAACCCCAAAAAGGAGGAATCACATTGTTCAAAAAAGTATTAGAATACGCCGGCGAGCACCGGAAAACCACTTATCTTGCGGCTTTGTCCATGGTGGTTGGGAGCGCTGTCAATGTGCTGCCGTTCCTGTTCATCTATCAGCTGCTTGGACCGCTGCTGATGGGGGAAACCATGGAGACAGGCTACATCCTGTGGCGTCTGGCTGCGATCGGGGTGAGTACCGCTCTCTACGCAGTGTTTTACATCAAGGGGCTTGCCCTGTCTCATGAGGCAGCGTACCAGACACTGAAAAATCTGCGTATCTCGCTTCAGGGCAAGCTGGAAAAGCAGCCATTGGGTACGATACAGGAGAAAGGCACGGGAACTGTGAAAAAGTTGTTCATAGATGATATTGAGTCCATTGAGCTGCTGCTGGCCCACGCCCTGCCCGAGGGTTTCGCCAATCTGACGGTGCCCACCGTTACCTTCATTGCCATGTTTTTCGTGGACTGGAAGCTGGCCCTGCTTTCCCTGTGCTCCCTGCCTTTGGGGATTTTGGCTATGGGAGCCATGTTCCGGTCAGGCACCAGTAAGATGGGAGCCTACTACGGCGCGGCGCAGAAGATGAACAACACGATTGTGGAATACATTAACGGCATGGAGGTGGTGAAGGTCTTCAACCGGGATGGAGAGAGCTACAAGCGCTTTGAGACGGATGTGAAAAGCTACCGGGATTTTACCCTGGCCTGGTTTAAGGTGTGCTGGCCATGGATGGCCCTGTACAACAGTATCCTGCCCTGCGTGGCTCTGGTAACGCTGCCTTTGGGGGCATACTTCGTACTCATGGGATGGTCGTCCCTGCCTGATCTGGCGCTGGTGCTGTGTATGTCCTTTGGAATCGGTGCTCCCCTTGTGCGGGCGCTGGGCTTTGCCTCCACCATGCCTCAGGTCAATTACAAAATTGAGGCACTGGAGAAGATGATGTCCGAGCCGCCGCTGCTGCAGACGGACGATCCCTTTACCGGGCGTGACCACGCCATCGACTTTACAGACATACGGTTTGCATATCAAGAAGAGGAGGTACTCCACGGCGTGACCCTCCATATTCCGGAGGGCAGTATGACCGCGTTGGTAGGTGAATCCGGCAGCGGCAAATCCACCCTGGCGAAGCTTCTGGTACATTTTTACGATGTCAGCGGAGGCAGTATCCGCCTGGGCGGGCAGGATATCCGAAAGATGAGCGTTGAGGCGCTGAATGACCAAATCTCTTATGTGGCGCAGGAACAGTTTTTATTCAACATGAGCCTTTTGGAGAATATCCGTCTGGGAAAGCTTTCCGCTACGGATGAGGAAGTGCTGGCGGCAGCAGAGAAGGCCCAGTGCGGCGAGTTTCTAAAACGTCTGCCTCAGGGCATCCACACCATGGCAGGAGATGGCGGCAAGCAGCTCTCCGGCGGAGAACGCCAGCGTATTTCGCTGGCTCGTGCGATTCTCAAAAACGCTCCGGTAGTGGTGTTGGACGAGGCTACTGCCTTCATGGATCCGCAGAACGAGGAGAAAATGAACGAGGCCATCGCCGGGGTAATTGAGGGAAAGACGGTCATCGTCATCGCCCACCGGCTGCATTCGATTGTAAACGCAGATCAAATCTGTGTACTGGACAAGGGAAATCTGCTGGCGGCAGGCAGCCATGAGGAGCTGCTTCGCGGCTGCGCGCAGTACAAACGGCTGTGGGATGCCGCCGGGCAGAGCGCTGCGTGGCGTGTGGACGCAGCACAAAGGAAAGGGGGCAATTTCGCATGATTACATTGATGAAACGTATTTTAGCCGTATCGGGAAAACATAAAGGGCGCATTCAGAGAGCCTTTGTTTTCTGCTTCTTAAAGTCCATGCTGTCCAAGGCGCCGATGGCGCTGTCCTTTTTTGCCCTGACGGCATTTTATGAAAATACCGCGGACAAGAACCTCTGCCTGTGGCTGGGCGTGGGCATGATCTCATGCCTCCTGCTGCAAATCCTGTTTCACCATATTGCAGACCGGATGCAGTCTACGGCGGGGTACATGGTGTTTGCCGATATGCGGATCAAGCTGGGGCAGCATCTGCGCAAGATGCCCATGGGCTATTTTACGGAAGGGAACATTGGCAAAATCAGTTCCGTGCTGTCCTCCGACATGGTGTTCATTGAGGAGAACTGTATGATGGTCCTGGCGGAGATGATGAGTTATCTTTTTGCCCAGGCCGTCATGATTGTATTCCTGTTGTTTTTTAATCCCTGGCTGGGTCTGGCGGCAGCAGCGGTGGTGCTTCTCATCTGGCTGGCGGCACAGGGAATGCAGCGGGATGCACTGGCGCACTCGGATATCCGGCAGGAGCAGAACGAGAAGCTTACCGATGCGGTGCTGGATTTCACCGAAGGAGTAAGCATCATTAAAACCTACAATCTCCTGGGCAGCAAATCCAGAGAACTCACCGAAAACTTTGAGAAAACCTGTTAGACCAGTCTGGAATTCGAGCGCAATCAGGCGCCCTGGGCCCGGAGGCTGAACCTGCTCTACGGTCTGGGCCCGGTTGCGGTTCTGGCGGCGGCGTTTGTTCTCGGCCAATCCAGGCTGATGAGTGTGATTTATCTGGTTGGGGTGCTGCTGTTTGCCATGGAGCTGTTTGGTCCTATCAAGGCAATGTACGGCAACTTCACCCGCCTGTCCGTCATGAATAGCTGTATGGACAGGGTTGAGGGTGTCTTTGACGAAAAAGAACTGCCGGATGAGGGAACACAAAGTATCCCGGCAGACTTTGACGGTCCGGAGGTGGAGTTTAAAAACGTCAGCTTTGGCTACGGTGAGAAAGAAATTCTCCACGACATTTCTTTTACACTGCCGAAGAACCGGATGCTGGCGCTTGTGGGCCCCTCCGGCGGCGGAAAATCCACCATCGCAAGCCTTCTCGCCCGGTTCTGGGATATACAGAACGGTGAAATCCTGATTCGGGGCAAGGATGTGCGGAGTGTTAAGCTTTCAGACCTTATGGATCATATTTCCATGGTATTCCAGCGGGTCTACCTGTTTCAGGACACCATTTACAACAATATTTCCATGGGACGCCCGGACGCTGCCAGGGAAGAGGTTCTCGAAGCGGCAAAGAAGGCGCGCTGTTATGACTTTATCATGGCGCTGCCCGATGGCTTTGACACCATGATAGGGGAAGGCGGAGCATCCCTCTCCGGCGGTGAGAAACAGCGCATCTCCATCGCCCGCTGTATCTTAAAGGATGCGCCGGTCGTCATTTTAGACGAGGCTACCGCCAATGTGGATGCAGATAATGAGAGCTGCATACAGGAAGCCATCTCTGAATTATGCCGGGGTAAAACCCTGCTTGTAATCGCTCACCGGCTGAATACGATTCGGAATGCAGATCAGATTCTTGTGATTGCAGACGGCAGTATCGCCCAGGCGGGCACCCATGAGGCGCTGATTGAAAAAGACGGTATCTACCGCAGCTTCGTTACTGTCCGGGAAAACAGCCGGGGCTGGAGCCGGAGAAGCGCAGGATAGATCAGCTATATCAAAGATGAAATACCGTAAAGTAAGGACCGACGAGACAATTTGTGAACTGTCTCGCTGGTCCTCATTCAGGACTTCCCGGAAGAAGGAGTTCTGCCAGTCCTACTTCAGCGCCTGGGAAGCCGCCCACATATCGGCCACGTTGTCAAGAGCTTTCTGGGCGGGTATGAGCCGTACCGCGCACTGATCCACCGGGGAGTGCCCGTCCGCTCCATCGGTATTGAATGCCGGCCAGCATATTACGAAGCCTATTTAAGAGAACAGTTCGGCGAATTTTACCAGAGCGCCGTTCTGGCTTTCCGCAGTCTGGACGAGGCCGCGGATTTCCCGGAGATGACGCGACTGCTTTGGGAGCTGCGGCACTACCGGGGGAGGTGGGGGAGGTGGCAAAAGCCGTGGGCTATACGGCCGCCGGGCATTTCGCCGAACTGTTCTGCGGCGCGAAGGGCATTCTGCCGATGGAGTACAGAAAGTCCGTGCGGAAGTGATGTATGCGGGGTCGGCAGCTTTCTTTTCTTACAGATACAGCGCAGGGTTCTTTTTCTCATTAAATACATATTGACAGTATGAATTTTCCATGCTAAAATCATAACGTTGTTATGAAACACTGTTATGAACGAAGGGAGTAAACAGTATGGCAAAGCAGGTCGAAGGCGTATATGAGCGTATCCTTGAGTGCGCGAAGAAGGAATTCCTTGAAAAAGGGTATGCGGATGCATCCCTCCGCACCATCGCATCCCAGGCGGGAACGAGCACCAATTCCATCTATGTGCGTTTTAAAGACAAAGAGGGCCTGTTTGGGGCCATTGTGGAACCGGTCTCCCGGGAATTCGTATCCCGGTTTCTGGAAGTGCAGGAGACCTTCCATGCCTTTGACCGGGAGACCCAGTGCAGGGAGATGGGCCGCTATTCGGCGGGAGAGATGCTTAAGATGGTGGACTATATGTATGACTATCTGGAGGAATTCCGGCTTTTGCTGGACGCGTCCCATGGCACAAAATTCCAGAACTTTGTGGACGGCTTGGTTTCCGTGGAAGAGGACTACACCTGGAAATGGATGGAGGCGACCGGCGATTGCCTGAAACCGAAGGACGGGATGACCAGGGAGCTTTACCATATGGTGTTCACATCCTATTTTGAAGGAATCTTTGAGACAGTCCGCCATGGGATGAGCAGAGAGGACGCCAAAAAGTACATTTCCATACTGGGGAAATACCACCACGGAGGATTCCTGGCGATTGCCGGGGAATAGAGGTTACTTGTTATTAAGGCTGCCGAAACCGGCAATGGTTAGGGAGCCTTAAAATAAAACAATTAGTTAGCTTCGGCTAACTACCTAAAGGAGGAATCACTATGCAGAATCAAAGTCCGCTGCTTCAAATCTGGAGCTGGGGAAAAGACGAACACGGCCGCCTGGTCCGCGCGATTGTAAGTGCGTTCATCGGTGTCGCGCTGGGGATGCTGCCGTATTTTGCGGCGGCGCAGATTATCATCGGGATGCTTTCCGGGGAAAAGGAGCTTATGCCTTATCTGGCCTGGATGGGCGTGGGGGTGGCCGGATACGCGGCCCGCACCGTTCTCTACACACTGGCCTTGTCCATGTCCCACAGGGCGACCTTTTCAATCTTGAAGTCCATCCGGCAGCGGATTCTTGAAAAACTGCCGAAGCTGCCCCTCGGGACGGTGATGGATATGTCCAGCGGGAAGATGAAGCAGACCATCGTGGACCAGGTTGACGGCATGGAGACGACGCTGGCCCATCTTTTTCCCGAGATGACCGCGAATATTGCCGGGCCGGTGCTGATCCTGGTCTATTTATTCGCCCTGGACTGGCGCATGGCGCTTCTGTCCATCGTGACCATCCCGGTGGGGATGGCCTTCATGATGTCCGTCATGGGAAGCTACAGCAAGAACTATGAGGGCGCGGTGAAGACGACCCAGGAGATGAACGGGACCATTGTGGAATACATCGGAGGCATCGAGGTCATCAAGGCCTTCAACCAGGGAATGTCCTCCTACGCGAAGTTTGCGGACCGGGTAAAGGCAAACGCGGCCTATTACTATAACTGGATGAAAAAGAGCCAGTTCGGCATCTCCACGGCTTTTTCCATCGTGCCGGCCGCCCTGATTGCCATCCTCCCGGCGGGCTGGCTCCTGTACAGAGGGGGCAGCCTTCCGGTGGAGACATTTATCACGGTCATCATTCTGTCCCTCGGCATCGCGGGGCCTCTCCTCGCGGCCATGAACTTTGTGGACACCCTCGCCCAAGTGGGCACCACGGCGGGTGCGGTGGAGGAGCTTCTCATGGCGGAGGAACAGCATCACGGGGAAAAGAGCGTCCGTATCCCGGGTGCGGATATCAGGCTGTCCCACGTTTCCTTCCGTTACCATGAGGGGAAAGATATCCTGCGGGATGTCAGCCTGTCCATCCCCGTGGGAGGCATGACGGCCCTGGTCGGCCCGTCCGGCGGCGGGAAATCCACCATCGCCAAGCTGATTGCCGGCTTCTGGGATGTGAAGGAGGGGACCGTGACCATCGGCGGCGTGGATGAAAAAGAGATTCCGTTAAAGCAGCTTTACGACCAGGTGGCTTTCGTCTCCCAGGACAACTATTTATTTGACGAGAGTGTCCGGGACAATATCCGCATGGGCAGGCTGTCCGCCACGGACCGGGAAGTGGAGGAGGCCGCCAAAGCCGCGGGCTGCGACACCTTTATCCGAGCCCTTGAAAACGGGTACGACACGAAGGTAGGTGGGGGCGGCGCCCACCTTTCCGGCGGGGAACGCCAGCGGATTGCCATCGCCCGGGCGATGCTAAAGGACGCGCCCATCGTAATCCTGGATGAGGCCACCGCCTACATCGACCCGGAAAATGAAGCGGTGATACAGAAGGCCATCGGGTCGCTGGTCCGTGGCAAAACGGTCCTCGTCATTGCCCACAGGCTTTCCACCATAAGGGACGCGGATCAGATTGCCGTGGTGAAGGACGGACAGATAGAAGCGGTGGGAAAACATGAGGAACTGAGGAAGAACTGCCCGCTGTACGAGGCAATGTGGCGGGCGCATATCGGAGCAAAGGACGGTGAAGCGGCATGATAGAGACATTCAGAAAAATATGGAGATTTGCCGGCACAGAACGGGCGAACATCAATCACTCCGTGGCGGTCCGGTTTTTAAATGCACTGTTTCATATGCTGGAGGTCAGCGCGATTTATTTTGTGATCGTGGCGCTGACCCGGGGGGATACGGGGAACGGCCCGGCGTGGACGGCCCTGGCTTTTATGGCGGTCAGCATCATCGGCAGCGCGGTCACCACCAGCATATCCAAGAACCAGCAGACCCACGCCGGTTTCTTTATGGCGGCAAATGAACGGATTAAGATAGGGAATCTCCTAAAAGGCGTGCCCATGGGATATTTCAACGATAACAGCCTGGGCGAGGTGACGGGGGTTTGCACCACTGTCCTGGGAAATGTGGAAATGCTGGTGCCCATGACGCTGGTGGACATTATGGGGGGACTGATCGGGACTGTCGTGTTCACCGCCATGATCCTGGTGTTCGAATGGCGGGTCGGACTGGTCGCGGCGGCGGGAATCCTCCTGTACTTTGTGATTGTATCCTCCATGGAAAAGAAATCCGCCGCCATCGCCCCCAACTCGCAGAAATCCCAGACAGCGCTGACGGCCGCGGTGCTGGAGTATGTGCAGGGGATGGGCGTGGTGAAGTCGTTCAACCTAAGCGGCAGAGGGGACAAAAGAGTCCAGGGCGCCCTGGAATATAACCGGAAGAGCAATCTTGACATGGAGAAGCTCATGACGCCCTACAACGTTTTTCAGGAGCTTGTCCTGCAGGTGGCGGGGATCGCGATGATTTTTGTCTCCGTCGCCTGCTGGGCGGCCGGGACTATGCCCATCGCCAATGCCCTGATGTGCATCGTGATGTCCTTTTTGGTATTCGGGCAGATTAAGCTGTTTGGAATGGGAATCGCCATGCTCCGCCTGGCGTCGGCCAGTATTGACCGGACCCTGCAGACCGAGAAGATGGCGCAGCTTGGCGAAAACGGCAGCGGGCTTTACCCAAAGGACCACGGTATTACCTTTGATAAGGTATGCTTCTCTTATGAAAACAAGGAGATTCTCCATGGGATTGACGCGGTGATTCCGGACAAAACCACCACGGCGGTCATCGGCCCGTCCGGCTCCGGCAAGACGACCCTGTGCAACCTGATTGCCCGCTTCTGGGATGTGGACAGCGGTTCGGTCCGGATCGGCGGACACGATGTGCGGGAATACACCTTGGAGTCGCTGATGGACCAGATCAGCATGGTGTTCCAGAATGTCTATCTCTTTGCCGACACCATTGAGAACAATATCAAGTTCGGCAGACCGGACGCGACCCACGCCCAGGTGGTGGAGGCGGCTAAGAAAGCCTGCTGCGCGGAGTTTATCGAGGCGCTGCCGGACGGGTACAATACGGTGATTGGGGAAGGCGGCGCATCCCTCTCCGGCGGGGAGAAACAGAGAATCAGCATCGCCAGGGCGATGCTAAAGGACGCGCCCATCGTGATTCTGGACGAGGCCACTGTCAACGTGGACCCGGAGAATGAGGACCGCTTACAGAAGGCCATCGAGGAGCTCACAAGGAACAAGACCATCATCATGATTGCCCACCGCTTAAAGACCGTGAAAAAAGCGGACCAGATTCTGGTGGTGGACGACGGGAGAATCGTCCAGCGGGGCAGGCATGAGGAATTGATAACCCAGAAGGGCATCTACGCCGACTTCGTGATGGGGCGGAAGGCGGCCATCGGATGGAAGCTGTAAATCTAAAACAGGAGGAACAAAATGGATCAGAAACAGAGCACCAGAACAAAATTATTGACAGATAACCCGTGGAGTCTGATGATTTCACTCAGCCTGCCTGCAATCATCGGCATGGTGGTCATTGGGCTGTACAACTTTATGGACGCGGTATTTGTCGGCAACATGATCGGATCGGACGCCATGACGGCGGTAAAGATTTCCTATCCGTTCACACTTATCAACAGCGGCATCTCCACCCTCATTGGCGTGGGATCGGCTTCGGTACTATCCCGGGCCATCGGGAAAAATGACAGGGAAACTGTGAACCGCATTATGGGGAATCTGGTGGTGTGCGTGGCCGGGCTTTCGGTTCTTGTCACCGCAGCCGGAATCCTTTTTACCCGGCAGCTGCTTTCCCTTGCCGGCGCGCAGGGAGAAATCATGGAGTATGCGGTGCGCTATCTGCGTATCATCTTCATCGGCTCCCTGTTTGTGAACTTTGCGCAGGCCGCCAACATGGTCATGCGCGGCGAGGGCGTTATGAAAAAAGCCATGACCATTATGGGCCTTGGCGCACTGATGAACATCATCCTTGACCCGATTCTCCTGTCTGTGATGAAAACCATAGAGGGCGCCGCCTATGCGACCATCATATCACAGTTCGTCCAGGGCTGCGTTACCCTGTGGTATTTCACGAAAAAGAGTAAAAATGTGCGCATTGGGCGATTGCGCCTGGACAAAATTATCCTGGGCGAAGTCCTGGGCGTTGGCGTGTCCGCCATGCTGATGCAGGTCATGCAGCTGGTGCAGCAGACCGTTATGTACAACGTAGCCCAGGGGTACGGCGGAAATGAGTGGCAGACGGTGCTGGGGGCCGCGCTGAGCCTGCAGGCATTTGCCTTTATCCCTCTGTGGGGCATGAGCCAGGGCCTGCAGCCTGCGGCAGGCACCAACTTCGGCGCAAAAGAATACTCCCGGGTAAAAAAACTGATGGGCGTGTTTGTGGCGGGCGCTACCATTCTATCCCTGGTGTTCTATCTGCCGGTCATGCTGGCCCCGGGCGTCATGCTGAAGCTGCTGATTCCGGACAATCCGGCCCTGGTTCAGTTGGGCACAGGAAGCCTGCGGCTGTTCTTCTCCACTTATATCACGCTGGGAACCATGATCATGTCCATCACGCTGTTTCAATCCATCGGACAGGGAGGCAAGGCGGCCCTTCTGACTATCCTGCGTCAGGTGGCATTCTTTATTCCGCTGATTTTGATTGTGCCAAGGATTCTTCCGGCAGACATCGCGGTGCAGGGCGTATTTCTTGCACCGGTGATAACTGACCTGCTGGTGCTGGCGCTTTCGCTTTACATGGTGCTGGGGGTATTTAGAAAAATCATGAGGAGGCAGAAATGAAAGATAAAGCCTTAGTGCTGCTCCGCCACGGCGAGAGCATATGGAATAAAGAAAATTTGTTTACCGGCTGGACGGATGCGGATCTGTCCGAGGTGGGAAAAGCAGAAGCCCGTCAGGCAGGAAAACTCCTGGCAGACGGCGGGTACAGCTTTGACATCTGCTATACTTCGTATCTGAAACGGGCCATCCACACCTTAAACCTTGCCCTGGAGGAAATGGACATGGAATGGCTGCCCGTCATTAAGAGCTGGAAGCTGAATGAACGCCACTACGGAGCGCTGCAGGGGCTGAATAAGTCTGAGACAACAGAAAAATACGGGGAGGAACAGGTGCAGATCTGGCGCCGCTCCTTCGACGTGCAGCCCCCGGCGCTTGAGCCGCAGGATAAGCGGAACCCGGCCGGACAGGCTCCCTACCGGACCGTACCGGCAGACACCCTGCCTCTCGCGGAAAGCCTGAAAGATACGATAGAACGGGTAGTTCCCTATTTTGAGGAGGAAATCAGGCCCAAACTTCTGCAGGGAGAGAAGGTGCTGATTGCCGCACACGGGAATTCGCTGCGGGCGCTGGTCATGTATCTGGAACACCTCTCCCGGCAAGAAATCGTCGGACTGAACCTGCCGACAGGCGTTCCGCTGGTGTATCACTTAGACGAAGGGCTGGCAGTAAAAGCCAAAGAATATTTAGGAGATTATGCGGCCATCCAGGCAAAGATGCAGGCGGTCGCCAATCAGGGGAAGATAGCACAATAACATAATGGCGTATCATTTACTTAGTGAGGACAATTATAAATCATGTCTAACAAATAACACTGCTAAAATACATAGGCCATAAGAAAATGACCTGACCAACACAGAAAATGAAATATTTACAATGTCTGCAAAGGAGCGGAGGAATATCATATACGGATATTATCCGCTCTTTTTGGACAGACAGGAAAACAACAGAGAAAGGTGGTTTGTAAAATGGCAAAGGTGCTGATATTTGATTCGGAGGATATGGATGAAGCGGCTGTTCAGGAGTTAGTAGCTTTTATGAAACAAGGAACTTATAGAAAATTGACCTCAATAGATATGCCGGCCACCCTAAATAAACCAAATGAACTGTCATTTCCTGGCCTTCGGATTCATCTGAAGGAGCAGGTAGTATATCTTGATGACATACCGGTCCCGCTCAGCAGATATGAATTTTTTACCCTTTGCTTCCTGGCAGGGCATCCTGGCTGGGTATTTTCAAAAGAGCAGATTTATGAGGCGGTCTGGAAAGAAGCCGGGGAAAACTGCGGTACGGCAGTCACCAACGTCATCAGCCAAATCCGCCGGAAATTGAAGCAGGAAAAACCGGCAGAGGGATTTGTGCGGACGGTGATTGGAATGGGGTATAAATTCATGTCCAGTAGTTTGTGATTCTTGGGTAAGTTGTCGGGAATCAGTAGCCGTAATGTCCAACCTACTATATCATATCACGCTATAGTTTACGCTGTATTTCACTCTGGTAAAATGCAATCTTGTCATCCAGCCTGGCCTGATGCTCCTGGAACTGCCTGATCTGTTTGTTCAACGCCTGGCGATGCGTCACCAGCATCTCCAGCCGCTCCTTTAGGGTAGCATCTCCCGCAGCCCGCAACTGGGCGTAGCGCCGGCTCTCTTTGATTGGCATGCCCGTGTCCTTAAGCCGTTTGATAAAGTTAATCCACGCGAGGTCTTTATCAGAGTAACAGCGCCGGTTACTGGAATTGCGCTCCGGAGTAATCAGACCTTCCTGTTCGTAATAACGCAGGGTATGGATTCCTAGGCCGGTGAGCCTGGAAAAATCACCGATAGAATATTTCAAAAGAATCGCCTCCGGTAAAATTACAGAGTGAATTCGTGATTTCTACAAAACATTGATTTTGCAGCACCTAATTCGCTTCATTTCGGTTTACGAGTGACAAAAATAGAGTTACAATGACCTTACAGGGGCCTGTTTTCATGTGTGCAAGCATGGCAAACAGGCATCTGGGTAAGTGTGCAAGACTAAATTCCACATGCCAAATTTTTGTAGGATTAAATTCGGCAGTGGATTCCGTCTTGATTCTAATTCTATTTTTTAAGTAACGATGGTTTTAAGTGGACTTGGTCGCCAGGTATCTCCTGGAGACATAAAAGTCTGTGTAACCTGTTATTTAAAAGCATCTTAGACAGGCGGACTGTTTGGCATGATAATCCTGCTTTTGCAGGGGTGGAAGCTGACTGGCTTTTGGCAGCTGTTTTTTGTGGGGATCGGTGAAAGCCTAATGATGTGGGCAGGAGCACTTCCCTGCATCCTGCTGGTAATAGCCTTGAACAAAAGCTAACACACCTATTTGTTTATCAAATTTGAAGGCTGCTAAGCAATCAGAATTTTGGAGGAAAAGACAAATGACTACTTTAAAAGCTGAAAAAAGAAGCATGTCCATCAAAGCAAAACGACTGAGAAGAGAGGGATTTGTTACCGGCAATTTGTTCGGTAAGGAGATACAGGAATCCATTCCCATTAAGATTGAGAGAACCGCAGTGGAACGGCTCTTAAAGACCTGCAACAAAGGCAGCCAGATTCTGTTAGACGTGGATGGGCAGGTCTACGATGCCCTGATTAAAGAAGTATCATTTAACTCAATGAAAGGACTTGTTGAGGAGATTGATTTCCAGGCGCTTGTCAGTGGTGAAAAGGTTCATTCTGTGGCGGAAATTATCCTCATAAATCACGACAAGGTGACAGGCGGTGTCCTGCAGCAACGGATCCAGGAGATTGCCTATAAAGCATTACCAGAGGCGCTCATTGACAAAGTGAGAATTGATGTTGGAGACATGAAGGCCGGTGATATCATCCGGGTGGGAGATCTGGATATTGCGAAGTATAAAAAAATTGATCTTATCACTGACCTGGATACAACCGTTGTGACAGTTACCGCAGTGCATGCAGAGGCAGAGGAACCTGCGGAAGGAGCGGACAAGGCGGATTCCGGGACAAAATAAATATGGAGGCTGATGAAAGGCGCCTGGGAACTTAACGTTCTTAGGTGTCTTTTTAGAAGCTTGCGGTTTCAGATATTTATTATATAGAGAGTCAGGGGCATTATGCCAGATTCTTGTTTGTTTTTGACATAAAAGAGGAGTGTGATAAATTTACGATTCTTTATGAAAAATACAGGAAAGTAGTCGTCTATACCATATTCCTGTATGTAAAGGATCCATATCGGGCGGAAGATCTGTTGCAGGAAATTTACATAAGAATTGGAAGCAACCTGCCGAAGATTGATTTATCCGATGAAAAAAGAAACCAGAATTACGTTATTACCATCACCCGCAACTATTGCCGGAGTTATCTGTGCAGGCAGAATAAAATGAAAGAGGAGTCCCTTGAGGATATGGAAGCGGTGGAAAGTAAACTCCGGCAGAGTGATGTCTTAGATACCTTAATAAATCAAGAACGTTTTATGCATGTCGGAAATAATATCTTTTTAACTAATCCCAATATTCATAGAAAATTCATAGGCATATCATAGCTCATTCATAACCACATACAGTACAATTCCACTACATAAAGAAAATATAAAGCTACAGTCTGTAACCACAAACCAGCTGACAGAAGGAACCAGCAGACTATATTATCTGCTGGTTCACTAAGAGATTTGAATGCGTCCGGATGGATCTTTATGTACCTGTGATATTCAGTCAGATAACAGGGTTTCCGTCACGAATTGCATTGTGCTTACCAGGCCAGCCCTCTTTTCTATGGGGCAATTCTGGTAACAGGCAGCCAGTTTTTGGAAGAGAGGGTCACTCTCTGGGCAGCCAGGGTAAAACAACTCATCGGCAGAAATATTCATTGCATGAATCAAAGCATGGAGTATTTCATAGGAAGGGTTCATCACGCCATTTTCTATCTTGCTGATATGTCTGGAAGAGACATGAGCTTTCTGGGCCAGTTGTACCTGCGTCATATGACATGCTTTACGTGTGGCCAAGAGCCTTTGGCCAAGTATAACGCACAAATCATTTACTTGCATAATCAATCACCTCATTATCATTCTATCGTTCCGGTCATGAATAAGGTACGATATAATTAGTCTTATAAAAATAGAATGATTATTCCTGCTACTAAGGAACCTGAACGGCTTAAAAAAAACGGCAGCTGATTCGGGTTTCTTTCCGTGCGGATACCCTGGCTGCCTGGAAGGAGGCTGGGGTATTTTGCTTTTTGGGATTGAAGATCAGTTTTTTGTGGCGTATAACCTCCTGAAGCAGTTAAAAAAATCTATGAAAAAGTAAAATTGATCTTTGCATTCTGTAAGGAACTATCATTCCTCTATAGGAAGAAAGATTATTCTATATATGAAAGCACCAATGGCTTATTTCCGGCTGTTGGTGCTTTTTTTGATGTTTCCGTACCGCTTAGAACATGTCGGTGCAGGGGACCGCCCCCTCTGATCTGGGCACTGAAGACAAGCAACCAGATCAGGAGGATTACATGAGAGAAAACAAAGGAAATGAAAGCAGTGTACAGAACCGTTTTACGGCATACCTGATGTCTGCGGTAAAGCATAAACGGATGAATTATATGGAAAAGAAAATGAGGATTAAGGAGTATGAGAATGGCAGCCAGGATTCCCTGCAGAAGAGTTGCACGGATTTTCAGGAGGAATATCACCGGTACCTGATTGAACGGTCCCCGTGGAACTATGATGCGGTTCCCAATGTAGATGAGCTGGTGAAAGCCCTGGATGAGACAAAATTAATCAGGGCAATCCTGGAACTGAAAAAACGGGACCAGGATATCCTGATTGCTCGTGTTTTCCAGGAGCAGGACTTTGCAGCCATAGGCCGGGAACTGGGGATTGCGGAAAAACAGGCGGAGATGGCTTACTACTACATTGTGCGGAAAATACGAAAGGAACTGGAGGGAAGAAGGTATGAATGAATTTGAAGTTGTGTTAAGCCGGGCCAAAATGGGCGATAAAGAAGCGATGGAGGAGATATATCAGATGTTCCGTCCGCTGCTGGTCAAGAATTCCCTGGATTTTGGCGTATTTGATGAAGACCTGTACCAGGAGCTGTGCCAGACGCTGCTTCTTTGCATCATCAAGTTTCGGTTATAGGCCTGTTGTGTTTTTTCGATTCGGTCCGTATAAATATATGTCGCTAAAGGTATACCTTCTGCGACACGATAAAAATACGGATAAATGACTGAAAAAAGTATCGCTAAAGGTTGGAAATTGTATCTGCGATGTCGCAAAAGCAGACAGCCACCTTTAGCGATACGGAAAGGAGGTGCGGGATGTCCGTAAAGAAATTTGGCTATGCCAGGGTATCCTCCAAGGACCAGAACCCGGAGCGGCAGATACAGATTCTGAAAGCAGAGGGGATTGACGAGCGGGACATCTATGTGGAAAAGAAATCAGGGAGAGAATTCAGCCGGGAAGTGTATCGCATGGTGGTGGATCAGCTGATGCGGGAAGGCGATATGCTGGTGGTGACGGAACTGAAGCGGTTTGGAAGAAATTATAACGAAATTTACCATGAGTGGTATCACATCACTAAAGAGAAGAACTGTGATATAAAAGTGACTTCCATGCCCATCCTGGATACATCACAGTCAAAGGAACTGCTTGGACAGCTGATTACGGATATCGTGTTATCCATATTTGCTTATGTAGCAGATGAAGACTGGACGGAACGGCATGAACTGCAGCGTCAGGGCATTGAAGTGGCTAAGGATGACGGAAAGCATTTGGGAAGACCGAAAGTGGAGTTTCCGGAGAATTGGATGGCTTGCTATGACAGATGGAAAAAAGGAAGTATAACTGCCAGGGAAGCGATGAAGGAGATGAATCTGAAAAAGGACTCCTTCTACCGTCTGGTGAAAAAGTATGAGCAGAGCTAAAATTTTTTCAAGGATTCGAATTGCTGGATGTCCTTATTAGATAAAGAATAGCAGGAGGTTATTTATGGAACAGGACAGATTATTTTATGACAGGGAATCTGGCAGGTATAATTTCTATTATAAGGACGAGGATGGAGATATCCGGGACTACGGTGGAATCCACTGTGGAGAGGTGTTTGAATTTTGCTTTAATGATGTGTGGGTTCCGGCCAGGGTGGAGATGGCGGAGGGGTGGTATCTGGTCGGGCTGCCGGGAGTAAGGCTGGGAGGTTTAAAAGTCAGATGCAGGTAAGGAGGGGCATGCTATGTATGTAACCGAGATAAGAAGCACAGAATCAGGATACAGTTATTTCTATGCAGGTTATGCACCCAACAGGGATATGCATAAATATTGCGATAAAAGCAGGGAGACGATAGAGAATAAGTGGAATAAGATGGTGCAGACCGATCATGCGCTGCAGGATATATGGAAATCTTTCTATGTAAAAGCGGAGCAGGAAAAGAAGGAATTGCTAGCCCGGGCAGAAAGTGCCCTTGCAGGCATAGGAGTGCGTTTAGATGATACACAGATTCGTTTACTGGAATTGACAGACGAGTCAATCCTTTTTGATACAGCAGAGCAGTTTTCCTGGGTTACGGCGCAGTTCATTCATAAGAAAACAGGGCTAAATGCGCCTATACTGGCTCAGTTGGTTTCATACGGAGCGAATATCAAAGAAACGGAAGAAAAATTGCAGGATTTTGGGAAAACAGAAGCGTTAGCTTTAGTTCGGATTATGCGGGAAACAGGAATTCGTTTATATGATGCATTAGAATTGGGGCAGTCGAATTTATTGGACACGGAAGTAACCCTGGGAATGCGTAAAATGCAAGGAAGGCTTTACCGGTATCCAGATGGACAGAAACCGCTGATTTCCAAGAAGACAGCACAATTACTTGTCGCAGATGAATATGGGAGATATTTCCACCATAGCAGCGGTTACTATATTGGAGTATTCAGAAAAGCGACCAATGGAAAGCTAAGACTGCATGATCTGAGGCGCTATAATCAAAGCAAATGGGCGGCGTTGATGGAAGCGCAGCTTGATTATCTTATCCGGTAAAATATCCGGAAATTTGAAAGCCGGCAGAATCCTCCCCTAATATGGGAAGGGCTGCCGGCTTTCAGCATATCTCTATTCTTTTTCAAAATCTGCGATTATGGAGTTGACGTATTCCTGGTCAACATGGACTGCCAAGGCGATTTCTTTCCCGGACATTCCTTTAAGGTGAAGCCTTATGATCCTTGTGGCAAGCAAGGCACCCTCTTCCTGCTTTTCTCTGTCTCTCTGCAACAGTGTCATATACTCGACCTCCATTTCCTTACTCTGTTTTACCTCAGTAACTTTTTCGTGAATTTCTTTTACTAATGCGCTGCTGGACTGCGCGGCAAAGGCATCGGTAGTATTTTCGATATAGGTGAGAAACTCTTTCATATCATGGTCGATATCATCTGCAGTACCTTTGGTGTTCAGAAAAATCTTAGTGGCTTCGTCACCCAAAGAGATTGCAGTATTCTCCCGGCAGATATTCTCGAAGGAGTATATGTGCCGCCCGTCTTTGAATGGGTCGAATGTGCAGACGAAAATAATAAAGGTTTTTCGCAAAGCAGTATAGGGTTGGCCGGCAGCAATTAAGTCTAAGTCAATGCTTCCTAAGTAGTACCTTGAGCGTTTGGGAAGTTCTTTTCGCCGGCCACGCTGCATCTCGCAATTATAGACGGTCCCTTTATCATCATTTACATACACATCAAGCCTTATCCCTTTCCCTTCAAAGATGAGGTCGATTGTCCGCTGGGTAGTGGGCAATACTACTTCTTTAATTGAGATGTTCAGTATTCTCTCCAATACTTTCCTGCAAATTTCCTTATCGCTCATTACCCTGGCGAATAGGAAATCATCCTCCAGGTTCAGCTCCCTAAGTGTCTTTTCATGGCGCTCCATAGTGTTTTCTCTCCTTTTAGTATATCACGGTACATCTCTTTTGTCAGTTTGAAAGTCCGGAGTCCGCAGTCTTCCGCCTTCATATAAAAAGTACCAGGGAGAGCAAAAATACTTAAAAAAGAAAGCTGCCCATGACAGACAGCTTTCCTTGGTTATTCTTCAAACATCGGTAATGCCTCCTATGCTGATAGCGGTTTATTTGTTTGCTTTTCACTAAGAATCTCCAATAATTCCGGCAGCACCTCTTCGATTTCTAAGCAGGTTGGGTTGATGACCAGAAAACCGCATAAAATCATGCGTACAACTATCTGAAACTCCAGCGCCCAGTCCGTCGTATCCTGATCCGTGTTTCCGTACCACTCGTCAAACTTTTGTATCAATAACAGCTTGACAGAGTCCGACATTGGCTGGAAACTGAACATCAACGGATGGGATTCATACTCATAATGGCTGTATACGATAGCTGTTGCCTCTACATCTTCGGCGGCCGAGGATAATATCAGGACGATGTTATTTCTTTCATCTGGCTCTGAAACCGAGGATACATCAAATAAATTATTTTGATAGATTGCTTTCACTGCGAAATCTCCTTCCTATGCGGTTTGCTGTGGCTTTTCTCTATCGTGCACCGACAGAAGAATGACGTCTGGTGCTTCAGACATTTCTGCCCATCTCCCGTTGATATAGAAATGGCCGGTTGCTTCATTATAAATGTCCGGGGGCGGATATGGCTCTTCCAGACATTCCGGACGTATATAAAGACAGGTATGCTGATCGTAAAAGGGCTGTAAGGCATTGATTACCGTTTCCCTCAAACGTTCAGCCAGCCTGCGGAGTTCCTCCATATCCTGCTTTTGGAAGACTGCTTTGGAACACTCCCTTAGCAATCCGGAATCTGCAATGGCAGGTTGGATAAGTTTCTCTGCCTCCGGGAAAAGATCTTTACGGATACGGAGATTTTTACATATAACGGAGTTTAAATAAGCCTCTGTCAATGTCTTTAACTCCAGGCAGAGCTGCTGGTATCCTTTTTTATATTTGGTTTTTAATACTTTTAGAGGAACCTGGTCCCGGTTCTTTTTCAAAGTAGTCAGTTTGTCTGCAAGCAGTTTTTCTGTGCCGGCATTCTCTGATCCAGTCTTTTTGTTCATAGACAACCCTCTTTTCAAGAGGGCCGCGTCTTTTAAACACGGCCCTGTAGTTCCTGTATGTGTGATTGGCTGCTATGCAGATAGGGCGTAGCCTTCTGCGGGAACCCGGGTATAGCTGATTGTATAGATAGAGTTTAGAGTCTCAAAGGTGATGAAATCCTCTGAAGCCCCCATTATCTGCTGTACCGTGGATGTCCGTATGGCCTTTCCGTTGTAGAAATACTGCGCCGGCCTGCCCACCAAGACCGGAGTATATAAATAACCGGTTACATAGTAATGTCCTTTAGCGGAAAGCGGATTTTTCGGAATAGTGTTCCATTTTTCTTTCATTTTCTGCAGCATATTCATTCCTCCTTGAGCTGTTAATAATGTTTTTGCATTCTTCCGGGTATTTGTTCAATGCACTATTGCAGGATTCGCCTTTTAATACATATTTCTGGTAGATGGGACAGGAAACTGCACAGTGAAAATGTCCAGAGGAAGGACAGAATTCATTTCGCAGTCGGTCCAGATCCTCTGATATGTGATATCCGTAAATGCGGTTAGAAAATTGAATTAATGTTTCTTTCATAATGGCTCCTTTATGCTGGTAAAAGCTGGCCTAACCGTTGTCTCAAGCGAGTAAAGCGGCTTCCGACTGCATCAGGGGTCAGACCACATTTTTCCGCGATTTCCGTGTAGGTATATCCGTCCGCCTTCAACAGAACCACCTCCTGCTCTTTACTGGTTAAACAAGACATCAGCTCTAATGCATGGTATCTGTCTGAAACCGTATCCTGCAGGTTTTTCTTCCGATCCGGCAATAATTCGTCCAGGGAGAATCCTTCCTGCGAATGGATGCTTACTACAATGGCGCTGCGTTTCGGCCGATTCAGATAAGTGTAGTGGTTATAAAGGCTGTCTGTCATCTGTCTCCAGGCGATGGTGGAAAATTTGTACCTGGATAACTGGGGTTTTTCATCATATTCCTGAACGGCGGACAGATAGCCGAAGATAACGATATCATAATACTCGTCTACGGCCAGCTCCTTCTGATACAGGAAACGATATACAAGGTTAATATGCTTAGCAGCATATTCTTTCTGGCAAGGGGTCAGTTCATGCAATTTGTTCATCGGTGTACTCCTTTCCCTGGATTTATTCTTTGGTCAGTTCTGTTAAGATTTTTGCAATAAATGTGGCAGCCTCAATCTGCGCTGTTGCGGTGTCCTGATCGTTGTTTCGGATCAGGACCAGTGCGCCGACCGGGTTTGCCGGGGTTCCGATAGGGAACAAAGCATCTACAGGGCAGGCTGCTGAGCCGGTTAAATAAACCAGGTTCTGGGCATTTGCCTGATAAACCGACTGGCTTCTGATGAAAAAACGCATTTCCGGGGACAGTTCACTATCGCCTGAGAGGCTGAAGCCTCGGTAAAAGACAACCGTGTCCAAGCTGCAGATAGCAGCCGCGACATTCAGCTCTTTAGATAAAACCTTTAGAAAAGCTTCCGATTGTTCCTTTAACCCGGCAAGGGGATAATAGCGCTCCAAAATGATTTTTTTGCCGGACAGGCTGATCTCCAGTGGATCGCTGTCTTCGATATGAAGCACCTTGCGGATTTCTTTTGGAATGACGATTCGCCCCAGCGGGTCGATTCTGCGGATGATTCCTGATTTCATAACTCCTCCATTTCTGTGCCTGATTGCGACACGGGTTTGGGCATAAAAAGGGAACGCCCGCAGGCATTCCCTTCTATTAATACTATGCGGCGCTCTGCTGTGCCTCCTGATTCTTCTGAATAGCTTTCTTCGCCTGTGTAATGAGGGAGGGGCCAACTGCTTTCTCCCAGGCATCAATGTAGGCATCCGTCCGCCCTAAAAGGCGGAACATGTCCAGATCTCCTAAAGAGGCGCTTGCTTTGGCGCTGCTCACATAGGAGTTGGCCTTCATATAAGTGCCGCCATTGGAATTTTTTACGGCAATTCCTTTTCCGTTATCAACCTCAATGCGCCAGGGGATTTTCCTGTCCGCGCCGTTTTTCTCCTTCAAAGCCCGTGAAATAACCAGTTTCGTAGCTGTAGAGTAACCTTTGGCGTCTGGCTGGCCGAATATCTTATCCTGCCTGAATTCAATGACAGGGAATCCTGCCTTGAGCCGGCTGAAAAGGAAACGCGCTTCATCTGGCGATATATTGACCTGGGCGGTGACTGCCATGTCCCCAGTGCCTTTGGAGTAATCCTTCAGGAGGATTCCGATTAAGGAAGTCCGCTTATAATCACTGTCGGTTTCCTCCCCGTCCGCATGGAGATGGGCATAGTTGGCAATCGACGCTACCTTCAGCTTGTCCCGGAATTCTACTAAGACCTTACTGTTTTTATAGACTGCAATCTGATTTGAGATATATTCACTCATGTATTCCTCCATTCTGCCTGCGCGGCTTTCTTCGCTTACGCGCATATTCAAGCGGCATGCTTCTGCTTAATATACTGGATAATCAGATTTCCCAGATTCATAGGCAGTTTATTGATGTTTGAAATATCCAAAAAGCCGTCTCCGTAAATGCGCTTAATATTGGGCTTATCTTCCCCGATAGCGGCGGAAAACAACCGGATTCCTTTTCTGGAATACTCCTGCTTAATGCCCCGAAGATCCGCTTCCGCTGCGGTACCATAGTACCCTTCCCCGGAGGGCTGACCATCTGAAACCAGAATTAAGAGCTTAATCTCCTCCGGCCGTTCCACAAGACGTTCCGCCGCAAAACGCAGGGCGGCTCCGTCACGGTTGCAGCATCTGGAACTCATATCCATAATACGGTAGGCGTCCTTTCCGTCTATGGAGTCATATTCCGCATAGGAATAGACTTCCACGTCGTCATACTCTGTATGCCCATATATAGCGATGGGTATCTCCAGTCCTTTACAGAAATCATGAATGATGAGTGCCGCTGCCCTGGCCTTTGTGATGCGGTCGCTGCAGCTCATGGAGCCACTCTCATCAATAAGAAGGCAGACCGCAATATCACCCTGGTCACCTGGCAGTTTCATCTTGTAAAAAATCTTCCCGTCATTGCGGACCACATTCCTGGCATTGATACGTCTGCCAAAAGGCAGGCCGTCCAGCTTTCCGCCTTCCTTTGCATCCTTTAAAATCTGCGCCACCTGTTTCTGCAGCCGCTTTGAGATGGGCTGCAGGGCAGGGAAGACTTTCTGGTATTCTATGCGGAATTGATCCGGAACATAGCTCATACGGTTCACATGGACGTGGATTCCCCGATGAATATTTCCATAGGTAATCCTTGAAGCTTCATCCTGCAGTTCGTCTGAAAGCTCCTCCTCATACCGGGCATAGGCAGAATCCTCGGCCAGCTGCGTCAGCATCCTCTGGATATCTTCAGCGGCCTGGGAGACGTAGCCGGAACCGGCAAAGTCGCGGTCATAGGAAATCCCGCCGCTGTCGCCTTTACTGACATCTTCTGTTTTTTCCAGCTCCATGCGCCCGGTCTCATAGTCCAGGACTTTCTGAATTGTATCCCGGTCTTCATCCTCTGCGCCGGGAGTGTGTTTGAATTTCTTTCTGGACGGGGCCGGGGAGCCGTTTCCATCTGGAAGGCCATCGGAATCAGCAAGCTGTTCCTTTGCTGTTGCCCCCAGTGTGTCAGTCCCACTTTTCACATCTTCTCTGGCCTGCTCAATCAAAGACTGCATATAGGGCCAGAGCAGAACCAGCATGTGGTTGGCAGCTCCATAACGGGCCTTTGCGTCATCTTCGTAAGCAGCTTCATCTAACAGGGGGACACACTCATAAAGCGCATCCAGGTATTTCCCTTTGTAGCCGTCCGTGTTGTTCACGTCCCCGGTTTTCGCATATTGTATAAGAAGGTTTACGATGATAAAGACATCGTGACTGCCTTGGGCAATCTGCTCTGTTACAGAAGGAATATCTTCCGCAAAGCGCAGGTTGTTTAACAGGATTCCTGTTTTAAAGGAGCCGGGAAACGCCTCCATCATGCAGGCTTCTATGTATAAGTCCTCCATGATATTTACCAGGCTGTGGGCAATCAGGCTGACTGCCCTGATCGCGCCGGCATCCTTGTCCTCAAAGCATTCCTTCATTTTCTGCAGGTTCGCCTCCTGGAGCGGGGGCAGACCCTTTGGTTCAGCCGGATAAAAATTACCGGCAGAAAGTGCCTGTGTATAAACCTGAAGCATGGTAAAATCTGTAAACAGGATATGGCCCGCTTCATGTCCGGCCAGGCCGAGGATACTGTCGGCACGCAGTGCCCTGGTAGGAAAACTGCGCGTGAGCGGATTTCCGGCGTTAATCTGGATGATACGGTTATCTGTCCAGGCCACATCTGCCTGCTCGGAACTGTCCCAGAGCAGCTTTACCTTGCTTTTTCTGCGATAACGTTTGGTTGCGGCCTCCACGATATCTGTCATGTAGGCTGCGAACTGGCTGGAGCAAAAGAGCTGCTCATCCGTTATCTTTGATTTTTCTTCCTGAATCAGTTTCCTGATGGTACGGTGTGATGTTCTCAATGCGTTTCCTCCTCTCTGAATGTGCTGATACTCTTTGCCAGGAGGCTTTCCATGGGAATGTTGAAATAGCGGGCCATATTAAACGCAAGGCAGGCGGACGGCAACAGCAGCCCGCTTTCATACTTTGCGATAAGTCCCCTGTCCACATGGAGCCTGCAGGCAAGCTGCTGCTGGGATATTGGCGAGGTCCGCCCATTCCGCAGCAGCTTCAGATTCCGGGAAAAGAGCTGTGTCATTTCTGCTTCTGTAATAAGATTCATTTTAGGGTTCACCTCCTATGCTGCAAATTTTCCTTCCAGACAGGTGGAGTAGATCTCCGCCCTGTTCTCCGGATCACTGGATGCTGATGAGAGGATCGTGTAGTTTGCCGACTCCAGTACATTGCCGCAGACCATGTAGGACTGCACCCAGGAAATCAGTTCCCTGACTCCGCAGCTGCCGTCATTAATCATGGTTTCCCTGCAGTGTTCATTAATCTCCTGAACCGTCTTTGCCATTTCCACAACGGTGCCGGTATCCGTACAGCCGGTAATATTAACCACGCGGCTGACCAGCGTATCCGTGTCCGGCGCGTCCATATCAATCACCAGATTCATTCTGGATATAATTGACTGGTTTAAGTCCCGGCAGCCCGCATAGTTGGTGTTCGTTGTAACGATCACCACGGTATCCGGATGGCGCTTTACGATTTCTCCCGTGGGAAGTACGACGCTTGCGCACCGGTCCAGCAGGCCGTTTAAACCAACCAGAACACCTGGATTGGCAATGACGGTCGGTTCCTGTATCTCAATCACGTATCCGTTGCGGATTGCCTGGATGAGCGGCGTCTCCACATACCGGAAATGCTGCCCTCCCTGCGGCCTGTCCTTCTCCGACTGTTTTGCCTGAAGCCCGATGACCTCAATGAGCTTGTCATAAACCTCACCCTCTGTGATAGAGTCTTCATACTGCCCTGTCAGCTTATAATAAGCACTGGGCGGATCCATCTGAATATCCATTAGGGAAGGAAGCTCACCGGAGGCGGCTTCGGCCGTGTTTTCCGTGTCTGGAAGCATCTGGCCAAGCAGGTCAAAAATCTCTGTATTGGCCGAGCAGGTATAGAACAGGTAAGGGAGCCCAAGCCCTGTTGCTATGGCTTTGGCAGCCTCGGTTTTTCCGGTCCCGGCAGGCCCGCGCAGCAGAAAATTCCGCATGGGCTGTGTGCCGCCTGTTGTCATTTTTGCATGTTTGCAGATGCTGTCCGCTTCCGGAGGGATAATATACCAATCCTCCAATTTGGGAATCAGTAATTGTTCTTTCTGGGAAAAGATGCGGCTGGAAAAAGAGTATTGCCCGCAGAAGTGGTCTTTGTCGATGGAGACAGCCGCCGCAGCCTTTGCGCCAGGCTTAAAGATGCGGAAGCTTCCGAACAGGACGCTGGTTGGGGAATAGGTCCCTTTATTTAAGTTTAGAGGCGTCAGCTGCTGGACATTCCCGGTGTTGGGAATAGAAATCTTGATTCCATCGCTCCCGAGGCCGTCTGCGTTTTCAATGCGGCGGTACAGATTGTCGCAGAGAATGTAGGCGGCTTTATCGGCCTCTTCCATATCCGGATAACTTAAAGCCTTGCAGGAGGCTAACACATCATACTGTTCTTTAAACTCATCGTCCTCCATTGCCAGAGGAATCAGGGCAAAGAACAGTGCTGTCCCTGTGTTTCCGCTGTCTTTTATGCTATATACCTTTGCGTTGGAAGACGGATCCGCGATATCAAAGCGTCCCGCAGTGAATTTACGGTTTGTCTTATTAAAGACAACGGCATGGATTTCTCCGGTCCGGCTCTGATATTCAGCAACCAGCTTTTCACCCTGGGTGCCAAAGGCGCTCTCCGAGGTACTGCCCGGAGTGACGGACGTATCCATCTCCATATAAGCCAGGATTGCGCTCAGGGAGGCGGAATGCAGGGTGGATTTCTTCGTAGGTGTCATACAGTATTTACTGTAAACGTCAGTGCTGACCGGCTCTTCATCCTGGAAAGGCTCCGGCAGGGAACGTTTCCAGCTCCAGGTCTGGTATAGTGGTGTTTTTGCCATGGTTTTTCATCTTCCTTTCTGCTATCTCCAGGATACGACAATGCGATCCTTCTCTACTTTACCGTGAAGTTCATATTCCTCTAAAACCTGAAGGAATTCATTCCAGTAATTTTTGGGAGGAAAGTGTTCCAGGGTACCCTTCAGAACTTCCTTTTTGCTGCGGGTGATAACCATATCTCCGTTTTCCTTGATGGAAAGCCTGCTGTGGCCATTGGCATTCAGGTCGGTAATGGTGTCTTCCAGAACCTTCCGGCCAATCAGGTCGTACCAGGAGATTACATCTACCACAGGTGGTTCTGATGCCACGCCGTCTTTTTCTTCGGGGACATCACCCACTGTTTCCGCAAATTCCCCGATTATGAGAGGGGTAATCCGGATTCTGACGTACCGGTCGAAATAGACATCGGCGTGTGTGAATTGCGCCATGCCATCGGTTATGATGCGGAATGTCTGTCCCTCCAGAATAGCTGTCAGGTCGGGGCTCCCATCCCAGCGCCAGGTGGCATCCGGATACGCGGATTTTATTTTTTCCGTAATTCTCAGGCTGATATGCTGAAGCATCCGTCTATTGTCTGGCTCCGGTACGCTTTGTTCCGAAACGGCCCTGGACAGCGGGAGGATGGTTTCCTCAGCTGCCGCGGCCGGGACAGACGGTGCTGCGGGCACTTCCTGCTTTTCCGCCTGCCGCTGAGCAGATATCTTCTTGATAAAGGCATATATCCTGGGGCCGAAAAAAACACTTATGGCCACAGCTGTCCAAACAAGGATAGCTGCCAGCATGAGCTGCTGGGAAAGCTTTCGGTTAAAGATTACGGTCAGCAGCAACAGGACAATGATTAATACTTTTAGGCTTTTGTTAAATATGGATGATTTCATTTGCGTTTCCGTCCTTTCCTACTTAAATAAAAAAAGAGGAACTGCCTGGGATTTGAGATCCCGGTGCAATTCCTCTTCTGGCCGTTAATGCTTAGTTAAACGGCAGTCCATTCCCTCCACAGTTCTGGGTTGGCACGAAGCCATCGCCGGATCCACTGGGATCGGCGCCCTCCGCAGATTCCTCCTCCTTTGGCCGGTTGTACGGCACGTAGGACCAGGAAAGCAGTGTCAGCTTTGCATTCCAGCCGGTGGAACCATCGCGCTTGGTATATTCTTCAAGCTCCTGTTCTCCGACAATGAATAGCATGCTTCCCTTTTTGACACCGGCGTCAAGCATACGCTGCGCCGCTTCTCCGAAGAGAAGGCAGCTGTAGAAGTTCGGATGGCTGTTATCTCCATACCCCCTGTTGACCGCAAAACCAAACTGGACGAATTTTGTGTTTCTTCCGTTCTGGCTGGTCTTCAGCTCCAGGTCTGCGGTGACCCTTCCGATGGTGGTGACAATTACTGGTGTACTCATAATTCTTTTCTCCTTTCTTTTTGGGAATAAAAAAAGTGCCAAAAAAATGCCATCCATGAAGATGGTATTTCTTGACACTTCATTCCAACTTAAACAACGTGTGTGGCAATATGCCAATCACAAAAATCAATTACATTAGCATATTACCACAATATATAGATGTTGTCAAATTGAATTAACGCAAAATATAGCAAGTCAAGTATGAATTACAACTATATTTAATAAGTACGGAAACGATAGGAATAGCTTTAAATTTTATTTTTAGCCACCCAATTTTAGCTCATTGTTCCTGTAATCAGTAGAATCAGGATTAAACTTATATCCCCTTCCTATGATGGTACGGATATACCCACTGTTAGGATTTTCCTGCTTCAATTTTCGTCTAAGCTGGCTGATTACATTGGTTACTGCAGTGCCGCAGTGCTCGCCGGCTTCATTCCAAACTGCTTCATAAATCTGCTCTTTTGAAAACACCCAGCCCGGGGGCTTTGCCAGATAGCAGAGTGTCAGGAACACTAAGCGGCTCAATGCAAGCGGCAGGCCATCTTGGTAGACGGTCTGTTCTTTTAAGTGGATGGATAAGCCAGGAAAACACATGCTCACAGAATCATCATCCGCATGCTGTAAGGGAATTTCTGTAACCTGGCAGTGTTTTCTCTTTGAGAAGAAGGTAGACAGTTCTTGAATCTATGTTAATTTGCGTTGCTTGCTGAAATGGCTTATTTGAGTTATTCTGTAAGCACCAGGAAGGAGTGACTTGAATGTTTAATGAGAATTTAAAGAATGCACGGAAAACGAAGGGAATCTCCCAGGAGGCCTTGGCAGCGCAATTACATGTGGTACGTCAAACTGTCTCAAAGTGGGAAAAAGGTCTGTCGGTACCGGATGCAGACATGTTAATCCGGATTGCTGAAATTTTAGAAATATCTGTAGGCGGGCTGTTGGGCAGCCCAATAGAAACACCCGAAAACGTAGATGTGATTGCACAAAAGCTGGAGCAAATAAATTTTAGTCTTGCCGAGAGAAACAGGCGGAGCAGACTTATTTGGAGGAGTGCTGCCGGGATACTGATTTTTCTTGTGGCAGCCATGGTAATGCTGTTGATTTTGTCAATTCCAACCTACCAGAGTTTTGATGAGCATAGTGATACTGCGGTTATAACGCAGACGGAAGACCAGACAGGCTAAGACAACATACAGCAGAAGGTAAGCGGGAATAAACTGCAGGCCTCCTGCTTTTATGCACCAAGAGACTGGTCATCCGGCAGCTGCTCAATTCCCCAGAAGTTTCCAGAATCTGCCGCTCTGTGAAGCAGTGCGGATTGCGCCGCGAAGGCGCCTTGAGGGTTCTCGGCAAAGTAGAGCCGGTAACGATCTCCCGGTATGAGCCGTATGCCGCTCTCCAACTGCAGGCAGTGGGATTCTCCGCCTGAATCCAGGATTATAACCTGCTGGTACCTTGTAAAGGGCAGACGGCGTACCGAGCAGCATTCCCCTTCCAGGATAAAGTAGGCGCCGGTCAGGCCTTTGAAAAAGAGCAGGCAGCTTTTTACAAGACATGTCAGGAAAAGGAAAAAGCCAAGCCAGAGAAGGAGAGCATCGCCGGCATGGAAAAATGCGGCCAGGCTGACCAAAAAGCAGCAGGCTCCAACCATAGAGGTCAGAGCCAGCCGCTTTACAATGATGGAAGGAATGTTCATGGGGGCCTCCTATAATGTATCAAAAATAATCTGTTTCTTAAAATACAGGTTTGCCAAGGTTGTGACCGCGGGAGGACTGGAAGTTTTGGCATTTTCCAGGCAAAGGAGCCGTCCAACCGGCAGGGCTTCTAAATTGCGTCGGTGGAGGAACCGCTTTTCCTCAGCCGTCAGCCGTTCTCTCCGGAAGATGGACAGGGCCGCCTTTAATGGGAACCGCTTCAGGAAAACAAGGTCGGCCAGCGCCCCAAGCTTTGTGATTGGACCAGTGACTGCTGTGCGGATATATAAGGGATCAAGCAGATTATATAAGGCATTGATGCCGGTATAATCCGTTCCGGAAGCAACCAGCCCCCGGAACACCAGCCGTTTTAAATAGTGTTCAAAGTCTAAGTCACTCAAGATATGGAGTTCCGCTTCCTTTTCATAAAATAGTGCCCGGGCTTCCTGATGGGTAAGGATACTCCAGGCCAGGGAGGACCACAGCAGCATTTCATGCGGATCCAGATGCAGCTCCTTATCTCCAAGAAGGACAACCGGATACGAATCCCCGTTTGGCCTCTGTCTTAACTGATAGCTTCCAACAGCAGTGTATAATGTCAGCATGGTTTTCACTCTCCTTTTTATTCTGCGGCCGCCAGAACCCGCGGGTCTTTTTTCAGCCGGCTGCTGGCCCGGGATATCCAGGCGGATACATGGTTGGGTTTTACGCGGTACATCCTGGCGATCTCCTTTCCCGTATAGCCGGTTGCCCGAAGGAGCAGCGCCTCCACGCCTTTTGCTGTAATGCCGCTGTATTCCTTGCGGATTTCCAATAGAAGCGGAAACAGGCCGTTAGCCGGGGCGGCCGGTTCGAGAACCTGGTTCTGAAGAAAGGTGCCCTCACCGTCCTCAGACAAATCGGCATCCAGGTACAAAAGCCTGGAATGGATATGGTACATATGCCGGCAGTAGTCATAGAGCCGGTTACGGATGACAACGGCGGCGTAGGTAGGGAAGCTGGCAGCCTTCTCCTCATGGTAGGAGGCTGCCGCATCACAGAGGGCAAGACAGCCGGTCTGGTAAAGGTCGTCATACTCCATGCCGGTAATATCCGTATGGGGTGTAATATAAAGGAAAATCACCGTGGATACCAGATAAAGGTAATCCTCTACCTGGATTGGGGTTCTATTCATCTGTGCCATATCCATCCCCCTCCTTTCTGTCTCAGCAGGCGATTTTATGGTTCTCCAGCACACGTTTGCTTTCCAGGATAACCTGCCCGCACATGTAGTCGGAGAACTGGCCGATGTGGGCCTGTTCACTGGTCATGGCGAAGATATCCTGCAGCCAGCGGTAGGCATTCTTTTTTGACATAATCCCGTTTTTCCAGATGGCGTCAAAATACCGGTGTGCCACAATCCGTTTATGCCGCAGGGCGCTGTTGGCCAGGCTGCCTTTGGGTATCATGGTTCCTTTATGGACACCTACATAGGAATCGCAGGCGGGATAATTGCTGCAGACATAGAGATATTCTTCAACCGCACGATCCTTATATACTGTGGCCGCTTTCTTCAGTATGGCTGTGCGCCCACAATAGGGGCAGCGGATAGGTTTTATTTTCTTTTTCATGTTATTTGGTCCTCCCTTCTGAGTGTGTTTACTCATGTTTGCGTATTTCCTGCTTTTATTTTAGAGAACCGGCCCCGGTTTTTACAGTAACCGGAGCCGGAAAGCCGTTCCTATTACGAACAAATTACCAATATATGTAAGTTATGGGTTGGTGAGTTGGAGAATCTGATGGAAGGGGCAGGTTTCTTCGGAACTGGTGCAAAGCATAAGCCATTGGTGGTACAGCTGAAGGAAGGTGGTGCCGGATAAAACTCCGGCACAGTCAGAACAATCTACGGTGCCGAGAAAATTTTTTGCATCGGCCAGGGGAAACAGGATTGGCAGGCAGTCGTGTCCCGGGATGAAGAGGAAGTCACCGCAGCCCTCTTCCCGGCAATATCTGCAGTTGCTGCAGCGGATGTAAAGCGCATTGCGGTAATTGCCCTCCGTGGCCTCAAAAAAGCGGACCAGGGTTTCGTAGCTGATACTTAAGGGTTTTGTCTGATCCAAGGAATTCACCTCCTTCCCCTCTGGATTGTGGAAAAGTCATCCCGGACAGGCCCAATCTGTGGAAAAAGCCTGTCCGGACCGTCATTCAGCCGAACAGTGCTTCAATCTCGTGGGTAATCCGCGGGATCACGGTATCGTTGAAGATGGTAGTGAGGGCTGCCAGGAGCAGGGCACCAAGCACAACAGCAATGATGATCTTGACGCCATCGGAGATGTAAAAATCCCCCTGCTCATTGGAAAGGCAGTTTTTTGCCCGAAAGCAGGCAAATTTGATTTTGGCCGGTAAGCTGCAGATTTTCTTTTTCATAATGTCTGTCTCCTTTTTAAAATAATGGTCGTGACGATGCCGGCCAGAACAAAAACAGCCGGTATCAGGATGCGTTTCTTCATAAGGGTTCTCCTCCTTCTTTTTATTCTGCCGCTTTTATGGGAAGCAGCAGGGATAGCGACGGTGCATCACACAATCCCTCCTCTCTTAGGTTTTAGTGACGGTTCCTGGTCTCTCCTAGAAAAAGGAACCCAGGGAACTGATTACCTCTACCGACAGGACGACCACGTAGATTAGAAGGATGCAAAACAGCATCATCATGGAATACTTCTGCATCTGCTTTGGGCGCTTGGCGGCCTCTTTCTTTAAATTGCTTTGCTCAATCTGACGCATATCAAATACCAGCATTTTAAAATACATCTGCTGGTCATCTCCGCGCAATGTGCCGATGAGTCCCCGTACAATATCGGACAGCTGCGTGCTGCCAATGCGGTTCTGGAAGTGGAGAAGCGCATTTTCATAATTGGCTGTTTTCATGTCCGCAATCGTCACATCCAGTTCCTTGCCCAAATCGGCGCCCGCGATCCTCCGGTAGGATACCAGCAGCTTCAGCACATCCCGATCATTGGCCAGGCTTTGCTGGATACTGACTGCAAAACGGGGTAGTTCCGCTTCAATCAGCTTCTTGCGTTTTTTCACATAGTCGAAGGCCGCGTAATAGGTGGAAAACCACATCAGTACGGATAAGCCCAGGATTAAAAATCCGAGCAGGGGCATAACTGGAAACAGCGGTACTGACACGGCGGCAACCGCCAGGGCCGTTAAAAATGCTTTTGCCGTGTAGGCCCCCGGTGTCAGGGGAATGCCTGCGATATCCAGTGTCGAGAGCAGCTTCCCACGTTTTATGGGATCCAGCCGTATAAGCGGGGACAAAACCTGCGCCATCCGGGTCAGATAAACTTCATAAAGCTTCTCGCTTTTTAAGCCGGTCTGTTTTTTGGCAGCCATCATGGTCCTGGAAGTGCGCGAGGTGGGGACGTCCACAAATGCGCAGGAAAGATGGTAGCAGCCAAGACCAGCTAGTATGGCTGCGGATAAAATCAGTAATCCTATCATATTGGCCTCCTAACCTCTGTACTCAATGGGCCTGCTAAGTTGCATAATCCTGGTAAAGGAATACAGGATGACGGCAGCGCAGATTGCCAGGGTGATTTTGCCCGGCAGGGTGAAAATCAAGGTTTCAAACCAGCTTTTGTTCAGTACATACAGAAGAGGAATGTTGCACACCACAAGAAACATCATGGCGAAGGCTTCCCGTTTTGGTTCATTGATGATTGCCTCCAGCTCAGACTGGACAATCCGCATATCTGAAAACTTCTGGACCGTAAAAGTCAGGGTGTTCTTCATATTCCGGTCGGACTGGCATTGAATCAGGGTATTGCACCACTCATGGAAAATCCGGTTTGGAATCCTCATCTTCAGGGAGTTAATCGTGGAAACCATGTTGGCATTGAGCATTTCCGCTTCTGTGATGAAGGCTTCAAAGCTGCCTTTAACCGGCGGGTTTAAATACGGGATATTCTCTTTCACTGCCTTTAGGAGGTCGCCGTTTCGCAGGTATGAGGTAGTGATGATGGAAATAGCCGTCTCCAGTTCCTCGTTTAACCGTTTCTTGTAAATCGCGGCGGTGGAACGCAGGTACCAGACCGGGGCAAAGGCAAAGCCGGCGCCGAGGACCGGGATCAGGAAAGGGTTATTTAAAAACAGGGACAGCACAGCTCCCAGGGCAAACAAAAGGACGGAAATACGTTTCACCAGAGTAAAACGCCCTTCCCGCCCGGTTGATTTTAAAAGCTGTTCAATCTCCACGTTCTCACGGTTAAAGAACCCCTTGGCCGGTTTTCCCAGTATCACGTCCATGTCATCGCGCAGAGTGCTTTTCTGCCCGGTGGCAAGGATGCGGAACAGATCCGTGAAGCGGATGTCAAACAGGGTAAAGAAGCCGCTTATCAGAAGCACAAAAATAACAAGCTGTATCCAGTTCATCCGTCCGCACGCCCCCTCTCCCCGGCAAGGATTCCATTTAACTCCGTCATGGAGATACCGTTGTCCAAAAGCCGCTTTTTTAAGTTGTCTGAGATATCCCCCAGCTTCTGATGCCGGCCAATTACCTTGATTTTTCCATCAACGATGCGGTTGTCGGCTACATTGTACTGGTATAAGGTCCGGTAAGCGAGGGAGCTGTTTAAATAATCTTCCCCTTCAATGACCTGCATGATCTTTCGGGAGCCGTCTTCCAGCTGCTTTGTGAAGACCACCACTGGATAAGCTTCTACCATGATCTGCATCAGAATGTCATCCGCCATATCATATTTACGCTTTGCCAGTGTCATCATCCGGCGGTAGGTGGCCTCAGCGGAATTGGAATGGATGGTGGTGACTACGGTATGGCCGGTTCGGGAGCTTTCTGCAACAGACAGGGCCTCCTTGGCGGAACGCATTTCCCCTACCCCGATTACATCCGGATGTTTTCTTAGAACACGCTCCAGGAGAATATCCTGGTCGATATTTAAGGATGGGGTCTCATGAGGCCGCGTCAGCAGATGGACAACGGAGTTCATAATATGTCCCTGGTCATCCCGCTTTACCAGATCGAATTCCCGGCTGCCCTCCTCAATGGTAATCAGGCGCCGGTTGTCAGGCACCATGGATAAAAGCCAGCTCATAATCGTCGTTTTCCCTGACCCAGTGGAACCGGCGATGCAGACCGATACGCCATAACGGATGCAGCAGACCAGGAAATCCAGCATTTCCTCTGTGGCAGAGCCGGAAGCAATCAGCTTTTCCCGGGAGATGGACTGCTGGTTTACGATACGGATGGAGGCGTTAATCCCCACATCCGCGTCCACGATAGGCGTCTTATCCACAGAAATCCGGATGTTTTTATCCAGATAGCCTATGACGGAGGGCATGGTGTCGTCAATGACCATGCCGCAGGTGCTCAGAAGGCGCCGGATGACGTCAATGGCGTGCTGTGGGGACTTGAATTTATCCGGAATCTTCATGGAGCGGCCGCCGCTCATGATGACTTCGATATCGTTGTAGGCGTTGATATTCACCTCTTCAATCCCTTTTTTGTAGATCCATTTCTTTAAAAAAGAAAAGCCGGCCATATCCTCATAAAGATTTTCACAGAGTTCCTCCGTGGACATCCCCTCAATCCCATAGCTGCACTTCATAAGGTACTGGAGAATGAATTCCTTTAAGAGCCGCGTGGCATTCTCAGGATCGGCTTCTCCGGATAAGGTGTCCGCGTGGTTGGCGGTACAATATCTTTGGACATCCTCCAGAATATCTTCATAGGTCAGCCCTTCCGCGGCTTTATGGTTAAAGAACATCTCATTCAGACTGTCCATTTGTGAAGTCCTCCTCTCTGAAAGCACTGTCAATATCGGTTTCCGCATCCTCCCGGTCCGCTGTCCCGGCCTTATCCTCGGTTCCATCCTCCGATATGTCTTCGGCATCTGCCACCTCTGATTCAGCCGGATCCTGTGCTTTCAGACGCTGCAGGACCGTCTTGGTGGCGTTGATGTAACGCTGGTTGCAGTACGCCAGGGCGCGGAACATTTCCCCGGAGGTTCCGCAGCGCTCAATTTCTTTGGCATAGGGCAGGATGCCGTCAAAGCCTCCAATCAGATGCCCCATCTCGTCAATCGCATGGAAGGGACGGGCCAGGCCTGCAAAGGTTACATGTTCCTCATAGCAAAACTTCGCATCGGTTAAAAGCGGCTTATGTGCTTTTAGATAGTTGATTCCCCGCAGGTCAGGCGTCAGGATCCGGATGCATAAATCGGCGGATTCAATGGCGGTGGGCGTAAAGAAATTTACCACGTTGGAACTGCAGTCTAAGATCACGTAATCCACCAGCCGGGCTGCTTCGGAAATCAGTAGCTTGATACGGTCATATTTAAGCTCCGGGTAGGAAAACGGTGTCTCCCCGGCCGCATATCCCATGACACCGATAAAGGGATAATCCTTTAGGACGGCGACTCTTTCCGCTACCAGTGCAGAGTTAATCTCCAATGAAGAAAGGACGCCGCCGATGGAGGCTGATTTTTCTAACAGCCGGTCCGGCATCCAAACCGGAAGCATGGGTGTGGCGGAATCGGCGTTTATGATAATGGCTTTCTGTTTCCCTGCGGTTAAAACCTTGGCAAGGATACAGCAGAATACAGACTTTCCGCTGCCGGGATTTCCCCAGACGGTAATTACCTTTGGCATGGTATCACTCCTCCTGTTGTTTGTTTTGCTGCAGTCCGCTGGCCGGCAGTTCGTCTGGCTGTTCTCCGACAGCCGGTTCGGCGCCGCTTTCCGCTTCCGGGCTGTCAGAGCTTTCGGCAGCCGACTTTTCTCCATCCTCAAGGGAGGCAGTCGGCAGTTCGTTGTCTTCTGCGGTGCCATATAGCTCATCCAAGGTCTGGCTTTGGCGCTCCAGCAGCTCGTTGGCCAGCTTATCATTGCCGCGGCTGATTAACGCAACATGCAGGATTCCTTCGTTTTCATACCGTGCCAGCAGCATGGCCTGCTCCGGCGTTGCTAGGACGGTAATCGTTGCAGTCTGCAGTTTTTCCTCTTCTTCCTCTGGCGGCTGGGAATAATCAATATCCAGGCCGTTGGAATCCGTGACGGAAAGGACTTTCACGTAGTCCAGTTCCGGGATATTCTCCACTGGGTTGAGCATTTCACTTTCATCGTCATAATGGTAGAACCGGATGATATCCTCTGGCTGAAGCTTGTCCGACAAGCCGGTTGCAAGCGTCTGGGTGGTGACAGAGATGGCAACCATGCCGTCAGGGATAGAATACAGCGCCGGATCGGAAGACAAGGGGGCGGCGCTTACCTTGCTTGAGAGAATGTAATCTCCGGGCATAAAAGCTGCCGCAGCATAGGTGCCTGCCACATCTTCTATGCGGACCGCCACGTTCTCAGGCAGGTTAAAGCCGCCTACCTCAGCCAGCTCCAGGTCTTCAGCCGTGATCTGCTGGCCGCGTTCCAGTTCTTTTACGACACGCACAATCTGCGCGGTGCTGCTGGTACGGCTGGTGACGGCCGGGATGGCAACAAAGGCAATGACGGCGGCCAGCACGATGCTGAGGATTCCATAGATAAATCGGTTATTCATTTTCATTTTTTGCGTCTCTCCTTTAGCGGTTTTGGTCTAAAAATGTAAATACGCGATACATAAGGGCATAGCCCAGGATCAGGGTAAAAAGAAACGCCAGCATTAAAATGCCGGCGATTATGCAAATCAACATAAAGCAGTTCCTCCTAAATAAGCCATAGCAGCAAGAATCCGAACAACAGGAACGGGACAAACGGAAGCCGTCCTCCGGACTTTTTGGTTCTGGCGGATCTTAAAAGTAGAAAGAGGAGGGCGCCCAGGGCCGCTGCGGACAGCAGTATGCAGACACCCATACTGCCGCAGATAATCCCCAGCAGAGCAGTCAGCTTGATATCTCCTCCGCCGATACCGCCATGGGTTACAAATGCGGTGGTAAAAAGTATCAGGCCTCCGCTTAAAAAGCCAAGGAAGGCCTTAAAAAGTAGGAAGAAGTCCGGAAGTCCTGTGGAGTATCTCTGTACCAATAAGGATAGAAGGCACCAGGGTAGAAAGCATATGAGCGCGGCATTCCTTACTCTGTGGTAACGAATGTCGTAAAGGGCAAACAGGATAAGCATGCAAAGCGTGGCAAGCTGGTAGTATAAAGTAAGGTTATTCCCTCTTGCTATACCAATCATCATATAAGCTCCTATCTATTTCTACAGAGTCATCCAGGTTGAGCGAGAGCATCCCGGAAGGTGTCCAGGCATCCAGCACGTAGGTATAAACCGTATAAGCAGTCCGGTCCGGGTACCAGACGGGAGTGAAATGAACTTTCCGGTTATAGGTGGAATACTCGTTGGGCCGGAACTGGAAGGTGGCATTCAAGCCCCCGCTGCAGCTTAAAAGGCGCCAGTAATCCTCATATTTGAATTCCGGGAAATAGGACACAGCGGTCTGAGCCGGGGCAAAATGGCTTGAGGGTGCGTTTACCGTCATTTTCGCGCGGGCCGTTTCTTTGATTCCATAGCCGCTTTTCATACTCCGGCCGTCTGCGGTGGGAACCTTGTCATCCGGCATAATCTCCATGGTACCGGTGAGGGAAGCGCTGTAGTCATTTGTATCGAACTCCCACCATCCATTGTCTACCCAGTGGCCGCCTTCATCGCCGTGATCACACCAATCCCAATCAGGAACCCAGTAAGCGTACCATACGCTCCAGGAGGCGGATCTATTCTGCGGGTTGGATGGAACACCGGGAACGGAGAAACGCGGGTTGGTATCCGTAGCCAGCGGATCCGGGGGCGGATTCTCGCTCAAATCCACAATGTCTGCAATAAAACTGGTCTTTGCAGCGGCCGCTCTGCGAACCGATGCGGTTATCGTCAGCCTGGTCGGTTCTGATGGGGTATGCCATTTGGCCCATACTACCTGGGAGCCGCCTTCCGGTATTACAATATTGTTGACGGTATAGGAGCGCCCATCCATATGGAAGGTGACGCTGGCCGGGTGATCCGGGTTGATTTCTGAACCGGTGGTCAGCGTGATGCTGGTAATGACGTCTGTATCCACGCGGTAAGTGACGTCCGGCGCCTCAATTTCCACGGAAGGCGCCGCCTCATAGCTGACAACTCCGATGCCCAGGGAAGAAATAATCTGGCTGTCATTGACGGAAGCAGTAGAACTGCCTGTCCAGGCGGGAAATCCAAGGTCCGCGGTCTCCAGAAAGAGCGCTAGCGGAAGGTTCCGGTGCACAGTGCTGGGGAGCCTTGCCGCGAGGGCGCCGCCGGAGGCCTGGTTGTAGAGGGCCGCTTCTGTGGCGGTCATGGCATAAAAACTGCCGTTAAAGGTGAAATAACTGATGGGTTCAATCACCAGCTTATACTCGCCTCCGGTTAAGTCATCATAAGAAATGCCGGATGCATCAGCAACCATCTGGGCTGCGTACTCAGAGCAGAAGTAGCGCTTGGTGTTTTCCATGTTGGCCGGTTTGGAATTGCTCGTCATAATATAGGGCATAGTGGTTGCAGGAATCTGGTAAATGTAGGTGCCGCTTCCTGGTTCCAGGGCGGCGCCGGCCAGATACTGCATCTTACTTTTTGGGGCAAAGTGGATAATTGCCTGCGAAAAAGTCTTGTTGGAAAAATCTACCGGTGAGCTGGCCGCAGTGCCGGTGGAAGCGTCCACGACGGTAATCCGGACGCCGTCATTCCCAGGAGACCAGTAATTGGTCGAGGTTCCCTGCCCCATGCCGGTGCCTCCGCCGTCCATGTTGCCGTTCCCGGAAGCGAATACTTTTACAGGGAATGCCAGCAGGAGAAGCAGGAGCAGGCAGATGGATCTGTGAAAAACTGTCTTCATAAAATCGGTTCCTTTCTTTTGGGGTATAAAAAGAGACATGGTGTCGCTCCATGTCTCCAAAAATCAACTGACTGCTGTATTTAATTCATCGTCCCGACCTGTTTATTGATGTCCCCATCGTTATCAACAACCTGTCCCTGTGCCGCGCCTGGAGTAACCCAGCCAAAGACCGGATCATATACCTGCCCTTCATGGCCACTGTTTTCCGGGTTTGCTGCTTCTGTTGCGGGAGCCGCATTTTCCGGTTCTGCTGTGGGCTCAGAATTCGGTACGTTTTCCGGTTCCGGAGCCGGCGGGGCTGTGGTGGGAGCCGGCGTGCTCTCAGGCATATCACAGGATGGGAGCCGCCCTTTTTTTTCGGAATCCGCCGGCGGGGCAGTAGGTTTTGTATCCGCCTGGATCTTTTCTTTGTCAACGGTGGGATTTAATTCCGTAACCACGGTTTTCTCATCCTCGGCGACCACAGCCTGTGTTTTATCATCTGCAGAGCCGGCAGCCGGAGCCGGTTCCGCTTCTGTTTCCTGCAAGGTGGCCGGCCCGGAGGCGGGCGGTGTATGCTTTTCCTCCCAGGAATCATTGGATGCGGCTTCCGATGCTTCCGGGGTGAAGGTATGATTTTTTTTCGGAGTTATGACTGCTACGCCAATCAGTATGGCGACACAGGCGATGCCAAGCACTGAAGCAATGATTTTTTTGTTCTTCATGGTGAGTCTCCCTTCTGTCTTTTAAATAAATATACGGTTTTTATGCGCAAAAGCCAACAGTTTTTTTCAGTATTTTGTATTGTGCGATCCTGTCAGGGTAATGGGAAGTGAAACCGGAGGAAACAATTCTCCAAACATCTGTATCCGGAACTGGGCATGACAGGAAAAGACATATTCGATTTTTCCGTCATTTTCGCCATACTGTCTGAAGTCCAGGCGGATATCTGACAGGGAATAGTCCTCATTTTCCATGGGGATCCGGTCAGCCAGACCCTGGATAAAATCAGAGCGGAGCGCCTCCTGGTAGTCAGAACTGAAATGCAGGTCTTCCATATAGGAATCCAGATTCGCTTCCCGCTGGGAGTGGAAGGTGTCCGCATAAATCCGTGCACTGACATTGTTGAGTTCCATTTTGGCGGCATTGCGGATGTTGATACACTCAATCCGGATGCTGGCAAATAGTAACAGGAAGGCCATCAGCATATTAATGGCGAGAATTACAAAAACGGTAAAGAAGGACAGATCGCCGTGTTCATCCTTCCACAGTTTCTTAAGCATGACGCACCTCCTATTTCCAATAGTGTTCACTGACCCCGGCGCCAATGGACCGTACTGTAATGTTTACCAGCCGAAATTTCCAAAATCCGCCCAGACTGCACCGGCCGGTTACCGTCACATAAAAGGGGCTTCCAATCTGAATCCGGTCCTCTGAATCAGAGCATTCTACAGAGTATGACAGGTCCCGGGCACTGGATATTTCTCCGGATAAAAAATCAAACAGGGAATCTGTTTCGGAATTGACTCCGCCATTCAGCTGTATCTGCTTTACAAGCTGATCTGCAGCATGGTCCATCTGTTGTTTTGCGCTGATAATCTGAAAGACATTAATGATAAAAGCAATCAGGACCACTGCGGCCAAAATGTAAAAAAAGACACTGATATAGGACGATTCCCCGTTTTCGTTTTTCAGCAGTTTCCTGTAATATTTTTGGAATCTGCAGTTCTTGGCCATTCTAAAAGGCCGGGAATTTTTTTGCAAATACTCACCTCCTCCAGGCAGCAAAAAAGCAGGGAAAGGGAAGCTTTCTCTGCTCATCTCAATGAATTATAAAATATCACGATACTAATCTTAACACGCAGGATTTACGGTGTAAATTGCAAAAACGTGCCACTTTTTCTGGCTTTTGTGCCATTTTTCTGCCCGGTCTGTGTTGGCTAACAGAAGGCTGATTCGTATATAAATTTGAGGTAAGAACAAGAATGGAAAAAGCCCGGAGGGAAAGAATAATTCTGGAGTGAAAAGGTATTACAGGGACTTCAGAAAACACACCAGATAATCCTGCTGTTCTGAAGACAGGCGGTCAAAGCCGTGGAGCATTTCCAGCTGGCGTTCTGTAAGGGAGACCGTCATTTCCTCTTCTGAAAAGAACTGGGAAAGGGTAATACCAAAAGCGGTACAGATTTTCTCCAGGTTTGGTATGGTTGGCATGGCGTTAGTGCGGGACCAGGAGGATATGGTTGACTGGACAATGCCCGATTTTTCAGCCAGCTGATACTCCGACCAGTTACGCTGCGTTCGCAATTTGATAATTCTTTCATTGATATTAAACATGGACGACCTCCGTACTTTCATTCTTCGTTTATTTTACTTCATTTATTCGTTGCATTATAATTTTGCGTATCGTATAATTTTAACGATACAATGTAGCAACGAAATTTATTTTAAGGAGGAGAACAACTATGAAGTACCGCAGGCATACAGAATGTATGACACAAGAGGAGGTGGAGGCAGTCATGAAGGTCCTGCTTTCGGAAAGCCAGGTAATCAGTCTGGAACGGCTGGAAGACTCTGACTGCATTAATGTGAACTTTGAGCTTCAGGGCAGGGAAGGAACGCTGATTTTCTATTCAGACGATGTAGATAATGTTCCGGAATGGGCTCCCCTGGAGAACGAAACCTTTTACCAGGTCTATATGATAGCCAATGGATATAGCCGGATTTGGGTAAAAGAGGCTGATGCGAAGCCCGGTGAATGGATGCTGAAGATAAGAGAACACATGGAAGAACGCCGCAGGAAACAGATGGAGAGTGACAGTATCCTGCAGGAACTTCTGCAGAAATCCAGGGAGACACTGGATGAATTACAGGATTCGGATGAGAATAAGGCGCTGAAGGATAAACTGAATGTTTATCGGCAGATTAATGAGCAGGCGATGGAACGACTGGAACATACCAGCTACGTGATGGGTGTCTCTGATACGGTATCCATGCTGCATCTCATGGACAACCAGCTCAACATGGCCGATCTGGCAACAGAGCTGGAGGAAATTGTGACTGGCTATCAAAACCTCCATGGCCTGATTGAGACATTTGGGGATGGTGCGAAGACCCAGCTGGGGGATTATGACATTGCTAAAGGAATATTTGCCATTGCGGATGCGCTGTATGGAAAGAATGAGATGTTAAAGAGGCTGTTTGAGAAGGTAACGGAGACAGAGTAATAAAGGCGGCCGGCAGCGTTGAGCTGCTGGCTTATTTTATGGGAGATTTAGTGGAATGCTTGGTTAGTGGCGAATCCGGCGATTGCTATTTTAAGGAATGCAAGGTATAATATCCCCATAAGGGCACATAAAAGACAGATATGTTTTTGTGAGTCATTTAGCAGTGGCTATAAAAAGAAGATGCAGTATTTAAGGGGGACTGCCCAGGCAGCCTAATCACATAAATAAGCATCTTCCATATGTATAGGATATGTCCAAATGATAAATATATGCAAAATTAAAAAGATACAGTAAACAAGAAGGAACTACCCGGGTAGCCGATTTCCTGTTTATGTATCTTCATCTGCCCTAATCATAGCTGAAAATTGGTGATTTGTCAAGCCGCAGATTTTTGTCTGCGCAGCTTCATGCACCATTGAAAATACAGAAAGCCTGCTAATAAAAAGTCAAGTGTTTTTTGAAGAAAGTTTTAAAAAGTC
>ENA-UOJP01000473-UOJP01000473.1-human-gut-metagenome-genome-assembly--contig:-C102-NODE-473-length-76050-cov-138.016962_pt1 | contig 76050 bp, 62 predicted proteins | sample MGYA00242353_ERZ723900 | MGnify/ENA metagenome assembly ERZ723900 | reverse complement strand
CCATATTTCTGACTTATTATCTATAAAATATTGAGTAATAATCGGTTGTAAATACTCCTACTGAATATGGAAAAGTTACAAAGCTTTTTTATTCATTGATAGCTCCGCAATGTGGGCAGACTCCCTTCTCCCTCAGTTTCTGCCCGCATCTGCCGCAACGATAGCGTGAAGCCAGCAGCGAAATGCGAAGCCTTTTGAGGAATACCCATACAAAAGCGGTCAAAAACAAGTATCCGACGTAGATAGATGTAGTCAGGATAAAGAAGAAATAACAGAAGATGCAGCAGGAGGCCAGCCCCAACAGATAGAATACGGCCGCCGCCGGACTTAACTGGCGAAACAAATCGTCGAGTACCGCCAGCAACACCACTATAAACAGCCAGATACCCATCAGAAAAGCAGAAAGCACAAGCGGTACCTTGAACGGCGACAAGGTAGGATTAAAATAGAAGTGTTGCCACGTCTCCGGCGCAAACACTTGTATAGATTCGTAAATAGTGGCACAGAACGCCATCAGCAGACATAGCAACAACGGATAGAGACTGTCTATATCATTAAAGTACACCATCCTCAACTGCTTGCGCCGAAAAGCCCGGAACAGCCAGACTGCCACAAACAAGGCAAAAATAATGATAAAATAAGAGGCATGGGTATCACTGAACAAGTAGATGGCCTGCGAAATGCTGTCTGTAGGAACAAAGGCATGCATCATTTCGGACTCCCGCAACCAACCCTGCACTTCCTGCGAATGGGCAAGCTTCACCCATACACTATCCACACTGTCGGCAGGATGGATGGCGAACTCGGCAACCACCACGCGGTCTCCCCGATAAAGCATATTATAGCAGTCCTTCACGGGCAGACAAGCCAAATTCACAGAATCTGCCAGCACTTCCAGATTGGTATTCCAAGTATAATGCCGCTCAAAAAGATAGGCCAGCGAATCACGCGTCTCCTTAGACAGATGTTCATCTTCAAGATTAGGACGGGAATAATGGCAGGAAACTAAAGCAATGAAGCATGAAAAATAAAGAATGCAGAATAGGAGGGAACACAGTGAACGCAAAGGATGTTTGTCCCTGCCCGCTTCCCGGTACCGGTCATTTGCCAGCCTTTCATTATGTGCCCGTTCCTCACTCCTCATTTTCTAGTTTTTATTAGTAATTCCTCATTCCTCGTCCTTCATTAAAGCGGCTCTTCATGAGCAATGACTTTCATCTGGCAATTCTTGCAATCAAAAGACAAGCGGAAACGCTTGCCGTCCGTCCCAACCAAATAATAAGGTTCCCTATAAGGAGAATGTCCTTTCTGATAGGTGGGACACCATCCCATACTGAAACGCAGACAATGTTTGCAGAACATGAGTACAGCATCCGGAACCGCTTGTGCCTCGTAGGCAGGTGCTATGGACGACAGCCCGTGCTCACGGTAAAAACTCCGGGCAGCACTGTTCATCACATTACCCAGATAGGTCAGCGAAGTAGCCGGGAAAGCATGGCTGGTCGGTTTCCAGACAGCCAGCTCACGACGATAAGTAACACGCCGAGCCGCAATCAGCTTATCTATCACCTGCCGGCGCCAGTCCGCCACCACAGAAGCAGGAAGGAACCAGTTCGCAGAAAGATTGAGCCTGACGCCCGATGCCTCTTCAGACAAATGTCCGGCTATCTCAAAAGGAGTATTCCCCAACTTGCCCAACTGATTACGCAGATTATCCGCCTGCGGTGTACGTGCCAACTCTTTCGGATAAGGGAAAGAGAGCGTCACGCGGTTATCATCCTCGTCTGCAGCCGTCAGGCTAAACCCGAAAGAAGTATCTGACAACTCCCAACAAACACCGATTTTACGTTCGGAGGATTTGCGGGTAAGAATACGTTCAAACTCCTGGTCGAAGTTACGATAAAGTCGGGTACGGGGTTTGATACGGGGCACTTCCCCTGCCGGATAGAGCTTGTTACCATCCACCCGGTTGATACGGAAGCCCTGCAAACGTCCTTGCTCGTCCAAAAAGCAAACGCCGTCTCCGTTGTGAAAAGGCTTCACGCCTGCCACCGTAACATATCCGCCGCGCTGTTCCTTTAAAGTTCCCATCTCCTCTCCTAAAGATTTGGGCGTATCGAATGAAGTGATTTCCCCTCCCCTGCCTTGCAGGAAGTAATGCGTGAAGCCACGGCTGAAGCTCTTGTCAAGCTGCGGTTGGAAGTCGAAATGGCAAGTACCCGAAGAAGCACGGGTATATTCCTTGCGACGGGCAAAAATGGTATCGAGTTTTTTGCGATAAGCCGCCGTCACATTCTTCACGTACGACACATCCTTCAAGCGGCCTTCTATCTTCAGTGAAGTGGCTCCGGCGTCCAGCAGTTCTTCCAACACCTCACTTTGGTTGAGGTCTTTCAAAGAAAGCAGATGCTTATTACGCACAATGGTCTTGCCATCGGCATCTACCAGACTGAAGGGTAAACGGCAGAATTGCGCACATTCCCCCCGGTTGGCACTCCGTCCGAAACAAGCCTGGCTGACATAGCACTGCCCGCTATAACTGACGCAAAGAGCCCCGTGTACAAAGACTTCGAGCGGCACGTCGGGACACGCCTCATGGATACCGCGTATCTCCTGCAAAGAAAGTTCGCGTGCCAACACCACCTGACGGAAACCGGCATCGGCAAGGAAACGTACTTTCTCCGGCGTACGGTTATCCATCTGCGTACTGCCATGCAACGGAATGGGCGGCAAATTCAACCGCGTAATCCCCATATCCTGTACAATCAGTGCATCCACACCGATGCGGTACAGCTCCCAAATCATCCTCTCCGTCTCTTTCAGCTCTTCTTCTTTCAGAATGGTATTGACCGTCACATAGATACGGGCATTATACAGATGGGCATGCTCCACCAAAGCGGCAATATCCTCCAAAGAGTTGACAGCAGCCGCACGCGCACCGAACTTGGGTGCACCGATGTATACCGCATCTGCCCCATGATTCACAGCTTCTATGCCACACTCCAAATTCTTGGCAGGAGCCAGCAGCTCTATTTTACGTTGCTTTATCATCGTTTAGTTACGAGTAACTCACCCTATTTCATTAATATTATACGGCGTCTCCTGATATACAAAATAATTCAGCCAATTGGAGAACAACAGATTGGCATGGGCACGCCAGCGCACCAGCACTCCTTTGTCCGGGTCATCGTCCACATAGTAGTTACGGGGTATCTCAATGGGCAGGCCCTTATTCAAGTCACGGCGATACTCTGTATCCAATGTCAGCGGGGAGTATTCCGAATGGCCGGTCACGAAGAACTCACGCCCTCCACGGGCCACCGCCATATATACACCAGCATCCTCCGACTCGGAAAGCAGCGTCAATTCCGGAACCTTCTGTATATCTTCCCGGCGCACTTCCGTGTGGCGGCTATGCGGCACATAGAACATATCATCAAATCCACGGAAAATGGGATGCAACGGTTGCAAGGTACGATGTTCAAAGATACCGAACATCTTCTTATCCAGTGCATACTTCGGCACTCCATAATGATGATAGAGTCCTGCCTGCGCCGCCCAGCAGATGTAGAGCGTAGAGGTGACATGCGTACGCGCCCAGTCGAAGATTTCAGTAATCTCATCCCAATAAGTCACCTCCTCAAAATCCATCTGCTCTACCGGAGCACCGGTGATAATCATGCCATCGTACTTTTCACCGCGCATCTTGTCGAAATCCGTATAGAATGTTTTCATGTGTTCTATCGGAGTGTTCTTGGAAGTATGGCTTTTTATCTTCATGAACGAGATTTCCACCTGAAGCGGAGTATTGGAAAGCAGACGCACCAGGTCCGTTTCCGTTGTAATCTTTAGCGGCATCAAGTTCAGAATCACGATACGCAGCGGACGGATATCCTGCTGGGTTGCCCGGGAATTGTCAATGACAAATATATTCTCCTCTTTCAGCAACTCGATAGCGGGTAGTTTATCGGGTAAATTTAAAGGCATGAGTTTATATCTATGGTTTAACTTATTACTGTCTACGATTTTAGCGTGTAAAGTTAGGCAAAAAATCAGAGTGTGATAAATAAATTATAAAAGTTTTATCGATTTATCCCTCTTCATTTAACACGTTTAATTACATTTGTACCCGAAACCTATTAAAAGTTATTAAAAAATAAGATTAAAAAGCACTGCGGCATCAAGCGTGATACTGATAATTAGCATCCAAAAGCGTAAAAGACTTTTCCATACCGGTTATAGCTCTGCTAAATCCATATTTTTAAGACAAGGTTCATTGAGTATAATTGGGAAAGCGGAAAAACCGTTGCCCCACAATAATAATACAATGAAGAAACTTATTCTTGCAAGAGGAGTCTTGGCTGCCTCTTTATTCTGCTGCATGTCCTTAGGGAATACAGCTTGTGTGAACCGGATTGACGAAGAATCAGAAGCGGAAATCGAGGAAGGGACGACACCTATCACGTTCTCTATCAAAATGGAAAAAGCCAGTACCAAGGTCACAAACACCGCCTTTGAAAAAGGAGACAGAATGGGCTTGTTTGCAACCACTTCCTCCGGCTCCATCAAGGGAAAACGGTATATTGACAATCTGGCCCTGGAATATACGGAAGGCTCCACACTGGTTCCCAAAAAGACAGTATTCTATCCGGAAGGAGATGTGTCACTGGACTTTATCAGTTACCACCCTTACCAAACCGAAGGGGTAGCTGCCGGTACACCCGTTCTTCCCGTGTCTGTGCAGATAGACCAGAGCAATGAGAAAAACCGCGCACAAAGTGACTTCTTGGTAGCTAAAGCGCAAGGAATCACCAGTAAAACCAAATCTGTAACCCTGGAGTTCCAACACAAGCTGTCCAAACTGGCAATCTCTCTGACACCCGACGCAAGCAACTCTGCCAATGATTTGCTGAAAGCCAATCCGCGTATCATCGCAACCGGGCTCAAGACCTCGGCCGATTATAATCTGGAAGACGGGACTTTCAGTAATCTTACGGGGACACAAGACATCATAGCCTCCGGCGAATGGAGCGTCAAAGACAACAAACTTACCGGCAAGGAATTCATCATCATACCCCAAACGATAAATGATGGCAAGCAATCCTTCATTATGGAGTGGAGCGGACGTATATACAGTTGTGCAATACCCGAAGTGGAAATGAGTAGCAGCACGCAATGTATCATTAACATATCAGCCATGCAGAGCAACAGCAACGTACTGAGCAGTTTTGCCGGAAAAATCAAGGAATGGAGCAGCCTCCCTCCCATCGACACCGACAATATGGAAGATTACACTGCCATACATATCTCCGCTCTCTCCTTTTCTCTTTCAAATGTGTACAGAATTTATCACGAAGGGATACCCATTGCAGAAGTCTGCAAGGAATATCTCAAATCAGCGTCATTGACTTCCAGAGCCGTTATAGCCTATCCCATAGGCGAAAATGAAAAGACCGACCTGAGCAATGGAGTCATCCTACAGCTTGCAGACCGTAAAGACACCATCTGCGGAGGAAGAATAAGCTGGAATACAGACGACTATGGATTTACCTACACTAAAGGGGAATATACCGGCATAGACAAGCTCTATATAGACAATAACCATAAGCTACTTCTGGATAAACCGGAAAACGCCATCAAAGTGAATGTGGCATGCTACACCCTTCGAGACATCAGAAAAGGAGTGTCTACCGAATACCCCATTGTCAAGATTGGAGCCCAATACTGGATGGGTAAAGAGCTCCATGCCACCACCTACCGTGACGGAGCTCCCTTGAAAAAACAGAGTGACTTGGGAACAGACAAAGCCGGATATTACAAGCCGGACAAATATGACATTTATTTTTACAATGGAGAATCCATACTGGCAGGAGAGCTGGCTCCCGAGGGCTGGAAAATTCCATCGGATGCAGACTGGGAACAGCTGAAAAACTACACCGGCAACGATGCCTCCATACTAAAAGCAGGAGAATGGCAGGCAATGGTATCCGGTGAAGTTGCCCCCGTCAACAACTATACCCGGTTCAATGCTTTTCCCGTAGGAATGTGGTACAACAAGGGGCACAACAGCCCAAACAAAATGACCGCCTTCTGGAGTTGGGACTACACAAAGCATACCCTTTCGGAAAGCACCATTTATTTTCTCGGAGAAAGCGCCGAGTTTGTATCAAGCGCCGCCCATGTCACCGGCAAGCCCTACTATAAAGCTCTTTCCATCCGTTGTATAAAAGAATAGCCGGCAATTTCGACATTTCTCATTTCTTTTTTGTATTTTTGTTCCCAATGTGCAAGATTTTTGCCAATCGGACAAAGATAACGAAAGAGAAATGAGAGTAATCGACCTGATAAACAGTAACGAAAAAACAGCTTTTTCCTTTGAAATATTGCCACCACTGAAAGGTACGGGCATCGAAAAGCTGTATCAAACCATAGATACGTTACGGGAATTCGACCCCAAATACATCAACATCACCACGCACCGCAGCGAGTACGTATACAAAGACCTCGGCAACGGATTGTTCCAGCGAAACCGCCTACGCCGCCGCCCCGGCACCGTAGCCGTAGCTGCTGCCATCCAGAACAAGTACAACATCACCATGGTGCCGCACATCCTTTGCAGCGGCTTCACCCGCGAGGAGACGGAGTACGTGCTGCTCGACCTGCAATTCCTCGGCATCACCGACCTGCTGGTGCTTCGTGGCGACAAGGCAAAGCACGAATCCTCTTTTATCCCCGTGGGCAACGGTTACCACCACGCCGTCGAACTACAAGAGCAAATCAACAACTTCAATAAAGGTATTTTTGTGGACGGCTCCGAGATGAAAGTTACCAATACCCCGTTTTCATACGGTGTGGCGTGCTATCCGGAAAAGCATGAAGAAGCCCCCAACATGGATACAGACATCTACTGGCTAAAGAAGAAAATGGAAATGGGTGCAGAGTATGCCGTGACCCAGCTCTTCTACGACAACCGGAAATATTTCGACTTCGTGGAACGTGCCCGTCAAGCCGGTGTCACCATCCCGATTATCCCGGGCATCAAGCCCTTCAAGAAGTTGTCACAACTCAGCATGATACCCAAGACGTTCAAAGTAGATTTGCCCGAGGAACTGACCCAAGAGGTTCTGAAGTGCAACACCGATGCGGAAGCTCAGCAAGTGGGTATCGAATGGTGCGTGCAGCAGTGCAAAGAGCTGATAGCCCATGGCGTCCCAAGCCTCCACTTCTACTCGGTAGGAGCTACAGACAGCATCAAGGAAGTAGCCAAACAAATCTACTAAACAATGGACAATCAACAGTTGACAATTGACAATAGGCAGTGTCACAAGTAATAACTTATAACTAATTAACCCGTGTTCAGTTTCAAGGACATAATAGGCCAAGAGCCAGCCAAGCAAAGGCTGATACAAGAAGTGCAGGAAGGACGTATCCCCCACGCACAACTCTTCTGCGGCCCTGCCGGAGTAGGAAAACTCCCATTGGCACTTGCCTATGCCCGCTACATCTGCTGTCCCAACCGGACGGAAACCGATGCCTGCGGTACTTGTCCCTCCTGCGTGAAATGGAACAAGCTGGTGCACCCGGACGTACACTTCGTATACCCTATCGTCAAGAGTGCCAAAGGGAAAAAGGAAGTCTGCGACGACTATATCGCCAACTGGCGGCACCTGCTGCTGAACAGCCCCTACTTCGGACTGAATCATTGGCTGAACGAGATGGATGCCGAAAACGGACAAGCTATTATCTATGCCAAAGAAAGCGACGAGATAACCCGCAAGCTGAGTCTGAAATCCAGTGAAGGAGGTTACAAAGTCACCATCGTATGGCTACCCGAAAAGCTGCATGAAGTATGCGCCAACAAGCTGCTGAAACTGCTGGAAGAGCCACCCGAGAAAACGATATTCCTCCTCATCTCCGAAGCTCCGGAAATGATACTGCCCACCATCCTCAGCCGCACGCAGCGCTTCAACATTCCTAAGATTGAAGAAGCCGACATAGCCGAAGCCCTGCAGCAGAAGTACGGAGTGCAGCCCCGCGACAGCGAGACGATAGCCCACCTGGCAAACGGAGACTTCATCAAAGCATTGGAGACCATCCATCTGAACGAAGAGAACGAACTGTTCTTCAACCTCTTTGTCAGCCTGATGCGACTCTCCTACCAGCGCAAGATACGGGAAATGAAACAATGGAGCGAGCAGCTTGCTGCCATGGGACGCGAACGGCAGAAGAACTTCCTGGACTACTGCCAGCGCATGACCCGCGAGAACTTCATCTACAACCTGCACCGCAAGGAGATGAACTACATGACGCTGCCCGAACAGAACTTCGCCACCCGTTTCGCCCCCTTTGTCAACGAACGGAACGTCATGGGTATCATGGACGAACTAAGTGAAGCGCAACGCCACATCGAGCAGAACGTAAACGCCCGCATGGTGTTTTTCGACTTCTCTCTCAAAATGATTGTTTTATTGAAACAATGAAAAGTGGCAAAATAATGAAATGCAAAGTATCAAATCGTAAATAGTAAATAGTCAAATAGTAAATAAATAGATGATGGAATTTAAACTACATAACGGAAGCGGAGGTCTCTGCTGCAAGAGTTGCGGCAGGCAGGACAAGCAACTGAACACCTACGACTGGCTGGCAGACATTCCGGGCAATGCCGATGAGAGCGAGCTGGTAGAGGTTCAGTTCAAGAATACCCGCAAGGGATATTTCCGCAACAGCAACAAGATACCTCTGGAAAAAGGCGACATCGTAGCCGTAGAAGCCACCCCCGGACATGATATCGGTGTGGTGACCCTAACCGGACGTCTCGTGCCGCTGCAAATGAAGAAAGCCAATATCAAGTCCGAGGCAGACATCAAACGCATCTACCGCAAGGCGAAGCCTGTGGATATGGAGAAGTACAACGAGGCAAAAGCCCGTGAACACTCCACCATGATACGCTCGCGTCAGATAGCCCTGGACCTCAACCTCAACATGAAGATTGGAGACGTGGAATATCAGGGAGACGGCAACAAGGCCATCTTCTACTACATAGCCGACGAACGGGTGGACTTCCGCCAGCTCATCAAAGTACTTGCCGACGCTTTCCGCGTGCGTATCGAGATGAAACAGATTGGTGCCCGCCAGGAAGCCGGACGCATCGGCGGTATCGGTCCCTGCGGACGCGAGCTGTGCTGCGCCACCTGGATGACCTCCTTCGTATCGGTATCTACCAGCGCGGCGCGCTTCCAGGACATTTCACTGAATCCGCAGAAGCTTGCCGGACAATGCGCCAAACTGAAGTGCTGCCTCAACTACGAAGTAGACTGCTACGTGGAAGCACAGAAACGCCTGCCCTCACGCGAGATTACCTTAGAGACCAAAGACGGTGAGTTCTTCTTCTTCAAAGCCGACATTCTGAGCAACCAGATAACCTACTCGAGCGACAAGAACATCCCTGCCAACCTGGTGACCATCAGCGGCAGACGCGCCTTCGAGATTATCGGTTTGAACAAACGTGGCATCAAGCCCGACAGCCTGATAGAAGAAACCCATCGTTCCGAACCCAAAAAGCCGGTGGACTTGCTGGAACAAGAGAGCCTCACTCGCTTTGACCGCAGCCGGAAAGGCAAGAGTGGCAGTGACGGCAACGGTGGCGAGAACAGCAACAACAGCCGTAACAAGAGAAAGAAAAAGAGTGGAAACGGTCGTCCGCAAGGAGGTGAGCAGCAGGGTGCTCCGCAATCCAACAACCAGAGAGAACAATCCAGGCAAGACCGGCAACCGAGACAGAAACAAGACCGGCAAGCACCCAAACAAGGTGAACAGCAACAAGGCGAACGTCAACAACGGAACAATAACAACCGTCGTCCGCCCCGTAACAATAAGCCCAAACCTCAAGGTGAAAGACCTGCCCAAAATGACAAACCGGCTCAAGAATAGGAATCTCTGCCTGAAAGGTATCATACTACTGTTTGTCGCAAGCCTGCTGAGCGCTTGCGACAAACAGACTGTATACCATTCCTTCCAATCCCTTCCCACCGAAGGCTGGCTGCGCGAAGACACGCTCTCTTTCGACGTGAAGGTCACCGACTCACTGACCTACTACAAACTGTCTTTGGAAGTTCGTAACCGAAGCAACTACCCCTATCAGAATCTACCTCTATCCATCTGCTACACCACCGCAGATTCCATTCCGTCACCCACGGACACCATACAGCTAATCCTCGCGGACAAAGAAGGAATCTGGAAAGGTGACGGCTGGGGAGGTCTCTATCAGACTGCCGTCTCCGCAGGAAGCGTTCGAATCGGCAAACCCGGCACCTACCTCTTTAAAGTGGCCTATACGCTACCGGACGAAAGGCTGCAAGGAATCAATGACATCGGCATCAAACTGAAGAGATAGGAACTCCCTATTGTTCTTTATTACCTTCTTCTAACAACCACCTCAGTCTCCCACTCACGTCTCCTTGAAGCGGAAACGGGCGGGGTATCATAACTTGCCCTCTTACCTCATAGCGTAACGTCTTTTACGCCAGGATGTAACGACCGTTACACCAGCATGTAAAGGGCGTTACAATATAGCGTAAAAGTCGTTACGATACAGCGTAAAGGACGTTACAATGCGGTGTAACGGCCGTTACATTACGATGTAAACAATGTGTAAATGCAATGTAATGATAATCAAGTCCATTCGTATGTCCCACAAGGAAACGGTCATAACTAAATTCGACGATTACGTCCCGCATCAATCCGCAGAAAGATAAACAGCAGGATTGTGAATCCCCAGAGAGAAGAACCTCCGTAACTGAAGAAAGGCAACGGGATACCGATGACGGGGGTCAGCCCCAGCACCATGCCTATATTGATGAATAGATGGAACAAGAATATACTAAGCACAGAATAACCATACACCCGGCCAAAGGGAGATTGCTGCCGCTCGGCCACGACAATCAGCCGTAAAATAAGAATAAGGAACAGTAACAGTACAGCCGTAGACCCTACGAATCCTTCCTCCTCACCCACGGTGCAAAAAATGAAGTCCGTATCTTGCTCCGGCACATACTTCAGCTTTGTCTGCGTACCATTCAAGAAACCTTTGCCGGTCAGCCCCCCGGAGCCGATGGCTATCTTCGACTGGTTCACGTTATAGCCGGCACCAGCAAGGTCCTCTTCCATACCAAGCACCACCTTGATACGTATCTGTTGATGGGGCTCCAGCACTTTATTGAAGAAGTAGTCGCTGGAGTAGAGGAAACCTATCGAACCCAAAGCAAACAGCCCAATCAGAAAATAAGATAAATGGCGCTCGCTTAAAGAAAGAAAGACAAGATACCCGACAACAAGTGCACAAAGCCCCCACTGCACCCACACCAAGTTGAAGGGTACCACGTATTCCGAAATCAGATAAGCCACGAGCAGCACTCCCAGCGAACCGCCGATAATATTCCGTGTGGGTTCCCAGCGCTTTTTATAAACCCACACCATACCTCCGGCAAAGAGCAGTACCATCAGCAGTACGGCAAATTCTCCGATAGGCGTCGGTGTATCGGCAATCATCACCGCATCAAAACGGATGCCCACCACAAAGTAGGCCACTGCACATATACCCGAGAACAGTACCACGCCCGGCATTCCCTCCCGATAAAGCATCAGGAAAAATGCAGAGTACACCAATGCCGAACCCGTCTCCCGCTGCAAGATAATCAGCAACATGGGGAAGAGAATCAGGAAAGCCAGCATAAGGGAGCTTTTCCAGTTCTTCATCGTAAACGAGTAGGCGCTCATATACTTGGCAAGCGCCAGCGCCGTGGCAAACTTGGCAAACTCCGCCGGCTGCAAACTGACCGGCCCCAGGATGAGCCACGACCGCGACCCTTTCGTGTCGGGCGCAATGAATATCGTGACAATCAGCAACAGCATCAGCCCTATATATATAAGGTAGGAGAACATGTCATAGAGGGAATCGTCCAGCATCAGCAGCACAAACCCCAGCCCGAAGGAACATATAATCCAGACAAACTGCTTGCCGGCACGCGTAGAGAAGTCCAGAAAGTCACGGTCACCATAATCATAACTCGCCCCACAGACACTGAACCAGCCGAATACAATCAGCAGCAGGTAAACGACAATCGTCACCCAGTCCAATGATTTCCATATGCTATCTCTCCTTGTCACCAATTTATTTACGATTTTACGATTTACTATTTACTATTGAAATCACCCACAGTTTATCCCTAACCTCTAATTCCTAATCCTTAATCTCCAACCCCTAATCATCATCTCTCCTCATCTCCGTAAAGTATCACCCGGTTACTGAATTCTTCCGCCCGTATCTCATTCTCGGGCGACAGCTTTCCATGCAGGTACTGGTCCATCATCATGGCACCGATAGGTACGCCATACGTGGCACCGAAACCACCGTTCTCCACATAGACGGCAATGGCTATCTTAGGGTTGTCCATCGGGGCAAAGCCCATAAAGACAGAATGGTCCTTGCCACGGTTCTGTGCCGTGCCCGTCTTTCCGCAGACCTCCACACCCGGCAGGATGGCTCCCGCCATGCGGCAAGTGGCGCTACCCGTACTTCCGTCTACGGCGGCACGCATACCTTTCACCACCATTTCATAATATTCGCGGTCGATGGTGGGATAACGGGGATTGCGATAGATGCTGTCCAGTTCATTGTCTTCTATCTCCTTCACGATGTGCGGAGTAATGAAATGCCCCCGGTTGGCAATGGTGGCACCCAGATTGGCTATCTGCAACGGGGTGGCGAGAATCTCTCCCTGCCCGATGGAGATACTAATCACTGTCAGACCGTTCCACGAACCCCGATAGGGCTTGTCGTAGAACTTTGCATTCGGTATCAGTCCACGCTGTTCGCCGGGGAGGTCGGTACCGAGCCGATAGCCGAAGCCCTGCGATACCATGTGGTCTTTCCATACGGTAATGGCATTCTGCGGCGAACCGTATTTTTTATCACCGAACATGCGATACAATCCCCAACAGAAATAGGAATTACAAGAGGTAGCGATGGCAGGAATCAGCGACAGAGGCGAACCATGTCCGTGACATCCCACATGAAGGCCTTTATGATTGAAACCATGCGCACAAGGGAAAGTCGGATAATCTTCGTGGATAATCTCTTCTTGAAGGAAAGTCAGTGCCTGCGCCGTCTTGAAGGTGGAGCCCGGCGGATAAGCTCCCATGATGGCACGGTTCAACAAAGGCTTCCGCTTGTCCATCTGCAACAGGCGGTGGTTCTTTCCCCGCTGGCGCCCTATCATCAGATGAGGGTCAAAGGTAGGCGAGGAAACCATACATAGAATCTCACCCGTAGCCGGTTCGATGGCCACAATGGCACCGATTTTGTGTTGAAGCAGTCGTTCTCCCAACATCTGAAGGTCAATGTCGATGCCCAACGTCAGGTTCTTGCCGGGTACGGAGGAACGGTCCAACTGTCCGTCCATGTAGTGTCCCTGGATACGCCCGTGAGCGTCACGAAGCAGAATCTCCACCCCCTTCTCTCCACGCAGATACTTTTCATAGGATTTCTCGATGCCTTGCTTGCCTATATAGTCTCCGCGAATATAATAGTCATCGTTCTCAATGTCTTTCTTGGACACTTCGCCGATGTCCCCCAGCAAATGGCCGGCAGAGTTATAGGTATATTGGCGGATAGTACGCCGCTGAATATAGAAACCTGGAAATTTGAACAGCTTCTCCTGAAACACACCGCACTCTTCGGCAGAAAGCTGCGTCATGAACACCTGATGGGTGTATTTGGAATAACCGGGGTTCATCCAGCGGTTCTTGACGTCCTTCATCCGTTTGTCAAACTGCTCACGGGTAATGTTCAAGGCACTGCAAAGGTCGAGTGTATCCAGCTGCGTCACCTCCCGAGGCACAAACGTAATATCATAGGCAGGCTGGTTAAACACGAGCAACTTACCGTTACGGTCGTAGATAGCCCCCCGTGATGGATATTGTATCTTGTTCAGAAAAGCGTTGCTGTCCGCGTTCTTCTTGTAGTCATCAGTCATGATTTGCAGGTCGAACAGCCGGAACACGTAAATAAGAACGATGACAATAGCCGCCGCTCCAATTACATATTTCCGCTTTTCCAGTGTATAGTCTTTCATCAATTCCTAATCCTTAATCCCTTTATCCTTTCTTTCTTATTCCCTCAACAGCCATAATGCAGGTCACAGTAAGCAGGGTACTTGCCGCAATTCTCAACAACAGCGTACCGATATGGGCAAAAGAGAAGAATTCGAGGGTAAGCAACAAGCCGTGATGTATCAGCACACTCACAACCAGATATTTCAGGAAAGGAAGAATCCCCATTGTACGGATGGCCGGAACCAGTGTATCCAGCGTGTCACGAGGCACGAACAGCCGCAGGAAAGTGGGGCGCAAGAAAGCCAGCAACACCGTAGCGGCAGCGTTCATCCCCGGTGTGTCGGAAAAGACGTCGACAGCCAGCCCTAAAAAGAATGCCCACAACATCAACGCATTGCGGGGAGTGTCCGACTCAAACTTCAGTATCAAGTAGATATACAGAAATGGAGTGGCATATCCTGCAATATGCACATTGTTCAATATCAGCACCTGCAACAGTACCAAGCCTATGAACCATCCTATTTTATGCAGATAATTAATTAACAACGCTAATGAGTTATAAGTTACGAGTTACAAGTTATTGAGTGTATAAGTTATAAGATATAAAGATGATTAATCCCTAATCCTTAACCCCTAATCCCTAATTTCTTAGTCACTTCTCGTCTGCCCTCGACTCCAATGCCTTTTGTTCATCCTGCCCGTTGCGGGAAATGACGCGCACATTGCTCACCTTTCCAAAGTCCGTAGCCAGCTTTATCTTCAACAGATACGAAAGTCCGTCGTGCGAGTCAGACATGTCATCCACTGTCCCCACCATGACACCTTCGGGAAACACGGTGGAATAGCCGCTGGTCACTACTGTATCTCCCAGATTGAATTCGGCATGCCGGGGCAAATCCTTCAGATAGGCAAAACGGGAATTACCTCCCTCCCACTTCAAATAACCGAAATAATCACTGCCCACAATCTTACAGCTGATGCTCGACTTGCTGTTCAGCAACGGAATGACCAACGAGTAATGGGGAGAGGTCTTATACACAATACCCACCACGCCATTGGCATCTACAACTCCCATCTCAGGACGGATACCTTCTGTTGTTCCACGGTCTAAAGTGATATAATTGTCAGCCTTGTTCAAGCTGTTCTTTATGACATTCGCCTTGAATATCTGATACTCCGTAGGAGCAAGCCGTTCCATGCTGTACAACCTGGCGGAGTCCAATCCTTTCTCCTTCAGGACATTTTCCAGAAACGAAAGCCGCTGCTCCAGCCACATGTTGCGGTCGAGCAGGTCTTCGTTGGCCGTCTTCAAGTGGAAATAGGAAGTGATGCCACCCGATATTTCATAAACCTTCCCCGCCACGCCATTGGCAGAGGTGAAATACACACTCTGCTGGTAATGATTAAAGCGAAATAATAAAATAAAACTGGCAACCTCTAACAGAAGAAAGAGGAACCAGTAATTATATTTAATGAGAAAGTTTAATAAATTTCGCATTACCGCATCAAGAATGAGAAGCGGTCAACGTTCTTCAATGCCACGCCCGTACCTTTGGCAACGGCATGCAAGGGGTCTTCCGCAATGTGGAACGGTATGTTTATTTTATCAGTCAGACGCTTATCCAGTCCACGAAGCAATGCACCGCCACCGGCAAGATAGATACCGTTGTGAACGATGTCGGCATACAATTCGGGAGGCGTATTTTCCAATGCGCTCAAGATGGCTGTCTCAATCTTAGAGATAGACTTCTCCAAGCAATGCGCCACTTCCTGATAGCATACCGGCACTTCCATGGGCAATGCCGTGATGCGGTTCGGACCATGAACGATATAGTCTTCAGGAGCATCCTCACCGAGTTCCGTCAAGGCAGCACCCACATTAATCTTAATACGCTCAGCCATACGCTCGCTGACCTTCACGTTGTGCTGGCGGCTCATGTATTCCTGAATATCGGCAGTCAGGTCGTCACCGGCAATGCGGATGGAATTGTTACTTACGATACCTCCCAAAGAGATTACGGCAATTTCCGTAGAACCACCACCTATGTCAACAATCATGTTGCCTTCGGGAGCCTCTACATCGATACCGATACCGATGGCAGCAGCCATCGGCTCGAAAATCAAATAAACGTCGCGCCCGCCGGCATGCTCGGCAGAGTCGCGCACGGCACGCAGCTCCACTTCGGTACTGCCCGAAGGAACACCAATCACCATGCGGAGTGACGGAGAGAAAAGACGGTTACGGTTGTTCACCATCTTGATAAGTCCACGTATCATCTGCTCGCAGGCATAGAAGTCGGCAATCACACCATCGCGCAACGGACGGATGGTACGTATGTTTTCGTGGGTCTTTTCGTGCATCATCTTTGCCTTGTCACCCACGGCAATCATCTTATCGGTACGACGGTCCAAAGCCACCACCGAAGGCTCATCCACCACAATCTTGCCATTCGTGGTGATGATGGTATTGGCTGTGCCAAGGTCCATCGCTATTTCTTGTGTAAAGGAGAATAATCCCATTAATATTTACGATTTAACTATTTACGATTTACGATTGATATTCCTCTTGTTTACAATTTGAGATTCAGACTTACGATGTAACTTCAATCGTAAATCGTAAATCGTCAAATCGTAAATCCGAATTAGTGTTTAAAGTGACGGAATCCCGTAGTCACCATGGCAATGCCATGCTCGTTGCAATATTCAAACGAGAGTTCATCCTTGATGCTTCCACCCGGCTGGATGACGGCTGTTACGCCTTCATTGCCGGCAATTTCCACGCAGTCGGGGAAAGGGAAGAATGCGTCACTTGCCATTACAGCGCCATTCAAGTCGAAACCGAAGTTTTTGGCTTTCTCGATAGCCTGCTTCAAAGCATCCACACGGCTGGTCTGACCTACACCACTTGCCAACAACTGCTTTCCTTTTGCCAGCACAATGGCATTCGACTTACTGTTCTTCACAATCTTGTTTGCAAAGAGCATATCCTCAATTTCCTGTGCAGTGGGAGCCTTCGTAGTTACAGTCTTCAATTCTTCTGGAGTTTCCACCTTAAGGTCGCGGTCCTGAACCAATACGCCATTCAGCAAAGAACGGAACTGCTTCTTAGGCAAAGCTGCCGGCTTGCGGACCAGGATAATACGGTTCTTCTTCTGACCGAGGATTTCCAACGCATCCACATCATAATCGGGAGCGATAATCACCTCAAAGAAAATTTTATTGATTTCTTCGGCAGCAGCCTTGTCAATCACGGCATTAGTGATGAGCACACCACCAAAAGCGGATACCGGGTCACCGGCAAGCGCATCGTTCCATGCTTCGAGCACAGTGGGACGTGAAGCCAGTCCACAAGCATTATTATGCTTCAGGATAGCGAAAGTCGTATCCTTGAATTCGTCAATCAAGTCAACGGCAGCATTGATGTCGAGCAGGTTGTTATAAGAGATTTCCTTACCGTGAATCTGGTCGAACATAGCATCAATATTGCCATAGAAATAACCTTTCTGATGCGGATTCTCGCCATAGCGTAAAGTCTTCTGGCTGTTGGCAGAGCAACGGAAAGCGGAACCTTCCTCGCCATCGAAATAGTTGAAGATGGCAGAATCATAGTGTGAAGACACTCCGAAAGCCTCTTTGGCAAACCAACGGCGTTCTTCGATGGTAGTAGTGGCTCCGTGTTCCATCAGCATGTCGCGGAACGGCTGATATTGTGCTTGCGAAGCGATGATAACCACGTCGTTATAGTTCTTGGCTGCGGCACGAATCAGAGAGATACCGCCTATGTCAATCTTTTCGATGATGGCAGGTTCTTCGGCACCACTGGCAACGGTAGCCTCAAACGGATAGAGGTCAACAATGACGAGGTCTATTTCGGGGATTTCATATTTTTCAATCTGTTGCATGTCTTGCTCCAATCCGCGGCGGCAAAGAATACCTCCAAAAACCTTCGGATGCAAAGTCTTCACGCGTCCGCCCAGGATGGAAGGGTATGTAGTGAGGTCTTCCACTGCCTTGCAGGGATAACCCAGGGATTCTATAAACTGACGGGTTCCACCGGTTGAGAGGAACTCTACACCTTCTTCATGCAGTTTGGTAATGATTTCGTCCAAACCTTCCTTATGGTAAACAGATACCAGAGCTGTTTTGATTCTTTTTGTTTCAGACATGGATTTGCGTATTAAAGTATGCGTATATTAGTATTTGATGCGCAAAGTTACAAATTTTGTTTATTCATACATACATTCATACACAATAAATTAGGTATAATTAAAAAAGGCGGCATCTGTTTCCAGTCTGCCGCCTTTTTTTAAGGGTTATTTTGTTGGTTTACCAAATAGATACACGTTTTTCTACCGGCAAGAACATCGGGTCTTTTTCTGTCACGTTGAATGCCTCATACCAAGCACCGATTTGCGGCAATGCACCGTTTACGCGCCATTCGCCCAATGAGTGCACATCACTCTTCGTGCGGTTCAGCACTTCTTCGGGACGGATATCATTGGCCCATACACCTGCGTATGCCAGGAAGAAACGTTGTTCGGGAGTAAGACCATCCAGCACCGGCAGCGGATTGGCAGCCGTAGCTTTCTTGAATGCCTGATAAGAAACCTGCAGACCACCGTGGTCGGCAATATTCTCACCCAATGTCATGCGTCCGTTGGCATATACGCCCGGAGCAACCTCGATGCTATCGAAGAAGTTCACCATCACCTGAGCACGCTCGTCAAAGTTCTTGGCATCTTCAGCAGTCCACCAGTCTTTCAGGTTACCGTCCTTGTCGTACTGGCGACCCTGGTCGTCGAATCCGTGAGTCATCTCATGACCGATTACCACACCGATGGCACCATAGTTGAAGGCATCATCCGCATTCATATCGAAGAAAGGATATTGCAGGATACCGGCGGGGAAACAGATTTCGTTCGTAGTCGGGTTATAGTAAGCGTTGACGGTCTGCGGAGTCATCAGCCATTCGTCCTTATCCACCGGCTTGCCGGCCTTGGCTATCATTTCGGCATGGCTCCACTCGTTGGCACGTTCCATGTTTGCCCAGTAAGAGTCGTTTTTGATTTCCAGTGTGGAGTAGTCTTTCCAAGTGTCGGGATAACCAATCTTCACATGGAAGGTAGCCAGTTTCTCCAGAGCTTTCACCTTAGTGGAATCACCCATCCAAGCAAGATTCTGGATACGTTCGCCCAGGCTTTCCTGCAAGTTCTTCACCAAAGTCACCATACGCTCCTTGGCAGCAGCAGGGAAATATTTCTCCACGTACATCTGACCTACAGCTTCGCCCAGCGCGCCGCTTACAGTGCTTACCGCTCTCTTCCAGCGGGGCTGCATCTCTTGTGTACCGCTCATGGTGCGGCTGTAGAAGTCGAAGTTCTGTTCTGCCATAGCATCGTTCAGCAAGCTTGCGGCAGAATCAATCAATTTCCATTGCAGATAAAGGCTCTGCTGTTCAATGGGCAGCGTATCCAGAATATCGGCAGCAGCTTTCAGTGAAGCGGGCTGGCCTACGATGATTTCCTTCACATCCTTCAAGCCCATGGCAGACAAATAAGCATCCCAATCGAAAGTAGGATAATTCTTCTTCAACTCTTCCATGCTCATCTTGTTATAATTGGCATGCGGGTCACGCAACTCCGTACGAGAGCGGAAAGCCTTGGCAAGACGTGTTTCCACATCCATCACCACCTCCATACCTTTCTTGGCAGTAGCCTCGTCGAAACCAGCCAACTGATACATCTTCTGTACATGTGTACGGAAAGCATCACGAATTTTGGCAGTAGCCTCATCATTCTCCAGATAGTATTCACGTTCGCCCATGCTCAGCCCGGTCTGATAGGTCTGTACAGCATTCATGCTACTGTTCATTTCGTCAGCGCCAACATACAGCACGTTGTAGGCGATGATACCCTTCTTCTGCATATCGCCCAGCAAGGCATAAAGCTCCTTCTTGTCCTTCAAAGCAGCCAGCTGGTCGAGTTCAGCCTTGATGGGGGCTACACCGTCCTTGTTCAGCTTCACGCTGTCCATTACGATTTTGTACAAGTCACCGATTTTTTGTGCCACGCTGCCGGCTTCGTGCTGGGTGGCGGCAAGCTCTTCAATCAGTCCTTGAATCTGCTTGCGGTTGTTTTCTGCAAGGATAGTAAAAGAACCGTACTGTGAGTATTCAGCAGGAATCGGATTGTTCTTCATCCAACCGCCACATGCGTATTGGTAAAAGTCAGTTCCGGGTAGAGCCGTTGTGTCAAGATTGGCGAGCTGGATGCCTGCTGTAAGTTCAGCCTGCTGCTTGCCGGTGTTGCAGGAAGCCGTCATCAGACAGAATGCTGCAATGGGTAACAAATGATTTGCTTTCATAAACATATAAAATATAATAGTTAGTGATTCTCCAACTCTACAGTAGCCGCGTCCCACTCTTCCATCACGCGGTCAAGCTGCTCTTTCAGTTTTTGGTGCTGCTCATAAAGCGACATGTCCGAAGCACCTTCCGGTGTGGCCATCCTGGCCTCAAGAATGGCAATGGCAGCCTCCGTCTGCTCTATCTCCGCTTCACAATCGGCAACGCGACGTTCCAGTTTCTTGAGCTTCTTATTAAGCTCCTTCTGCTCCTCATAAGAGAGTTTGGCTGCCGAGGGTTGAACCGGTTCTGCACCAACATTTCCCGATGCCGCCTTACCGGCAGTGGGCGAAGCGGAAAGTGAAGGGGATTTCTGTAACTCATTCAGGCTCTCTATCTGCTTCTTTTGCAGGAAATCATAAATTCCTCCCAGATGTTCCTTCACCAGTCCGCCACCAAACTCGTACACTTTAGTCGCAAGTCCGTCCAGAAAATCACGATCATGGCTGACTATTATCACCGTTCCGTCAAAATCGCGGATGGCCTCCTTCAACACATCTTTGGAACGCATGTCAAGATGATTCGTAGGTTCGTCGAGAATCAGGAAATTCACCGGCTCCAACAGCAGTTTTATCATGGCAAGCCGGGTACGCTCTCCACCGCTGAGCACCTTCACCTTTTTATCCGAAGCCTCACCGCCGAACATGAAAGCACCTAGAATATCACGGATTTTGAGGCGGATATCCCCTACGGCCACGCGGTCAATCGTATCGAATACAGTCAGGCTCTCATCCAAAAGCTGTGCCTGGTTCTGGGCAAAATATCCAATCTGCACATTATGTCCCAGTGTAAGCTTACCGGTATAATCCGTAATCTCACCCATAATACACTTTACAAGCGTAGACTTACCTTCGCCGTTCTTACCGACAAAAGCAACCTTCTCTCCTCGGTTGATAGTCAAATTCACATCGTGGAAAACAACGTGCCCACCGTAGGATTTCTCCATATCCTCGCAGATAACGGGATAATTACCGCTACGGCTACTGCAAACAAACTTCAGGCGCAAAGAGGAGTTGTCTTCCTCATCCACTTCGATGCGCTCTATCTTTTCGAGCTGCTTGATGCGGCTCTGCACTTGCACAGCCTTGGTAGCTTTGTACCGGAAACGTTCGATGAAATCTTCCGTATCTTGTATCTGCTTCTGCTGATTCTCGTAAGCACGCAGTTGCTGCTCCCGGCGCTCCTTGCGAAGCACCACGAACTCATCGTATTTCACTTTATAGTCGTAAATGCGTCCACAAGTTATTTCGATGGTACGCGTAGTGACATTGTTCAAAAAGGCGCGGTCGTGGCTGACAAGCACCACCGCATTGGCACGGGTGGAAAGGAAGTTCTCCAACCACTGGATACTCTCGATGTCAAGGTGGTTGGTAGGCTCGTCGAGCAGCAACACATCCGGACGGCGAAGCAACAGCTTGGCAAGCTCTATACGCATACGCCAACCACCGGAAAACTCGCTTGTAGAGCGGTCAAAGTCCTCGCGGCTGAAGCCCAGCCCTTGGAGCGTGCGCTCTATTTCGGCACGGTAGTTGGTGCCGCCCATCATCAGAAAACGTTCGTTTTCGTGAGTGAAGCGGTCAATCAGTTTCTGGTAATCCTCGCTGTCGTAATCGGTACGTTCGGCAAGTTGCCGATTCATGCGTTCGATGCCCGCCTGCATCTCAAAAATATGCTCGAAGGCAAGTTCAGCCTCCTGCATTACGGTGCGCTTGTCACTGAGTATCATCACTTGGGGCAAATACCCGATAGTACATTCGCGAGGAGCGGCAACAATGCCGGCAGTGGGCTGCTGAATGCCAGCCAATATCTTGAGCATGGTGGACTTACCGGCACCATTCTTGCCGACAAGAGCTATACGGTCTTTCTTATTGATAACATAAGAGACGTCTTCGAACAGAGGAGTGGCATTAAATTCTACCTTCAGTCCTTCTACAGATATCATAGTGTCAATGAATTTATCGTTCAAGACTGCAAAGGTAGCGATTTTCAACGTTATACAATATCATACGCTCACATAATTACATCAAATATCCAAGAAAGAGAACACTACTCCCGCATTTCCTGCGGAAGGACAATTGCAAAGCGGCTCCCCTTGCCAAGAGTTGAAGCCACTTCTATTTTTCCATGAAACCTTTCAACGATAGTCCTGCAAATGGCCAATCCCAATCCCGTGCCCTGCACAAAAGCATCTCCCTTATAGAAACGTTCAAAAATGTGCGCCAGAACTTCTTCCGACATGCCAGTTCCCGTATCTTCCACAAAGACTTCCAATGTAGCAAAGTCCTTCAGCCTATACCCTATGGTTATGCGTCCTTCAGCAGTGAACTTCACCGCATTATTGATAAGATTGTTGACAACTTGCCCCAAACGCGTAGGATCTGTATAGATAACTGCCGCCCGGTCCGGAAGGTCTAGCAGTAGCTCCACTCCTTTCCGAAGATTCATCTTCTGCGCACTGTAAATGCTTTCCAATATGCCATTTAAAGAAACCTTCTCAAAATGGAATTCCATCGTGTTCGATTCTATCTTGGACAAATCCAGAATATCTGAAATCAACACCATTAACAACTGGCTGTTCTTTTCAATCAAAGACGTAAATTCCATAATCTCCTGCCGCGACAAGTCGGCATCCCCACAAGCCAGTAGTGTAGAGAAGCCCACAATGGCATTTAGTGGCGTACGTATCTCGTGGCTCATATTAGCAAGAAATACGCTCTTCAACTCATCGCTACGTTGCGCTTTCTGCAAAGCCTCGTTCAATTTATTCTCCGTATCCTTGTATTTCTGCGTACTCATGCAAATACCGATGATACGGAACGGCAAATCCGTCAATTGTCCCACATAGGTAGATTGCGCCTCAAACCACTCCCACTTGCCGTCTCCCCTCCGTAGACGGTATTCCACTGGGCGTTCGTACAAATTACCACGCAACTGTAAAGCCAAAGCATCAAACACTCCCTTCCGGTCGTCCGGATGAATCAGAAATGCGAATTCCTCAGGCGTCAGCGTATAGTCACGCGTAGGAATCCCCAAATATTCAAAATAACGCGGTTCTATAATCATCAGATTATGTTCCATGTCGAAAGACCATTGAAATATCTGGGTGCGGCTCAGCGCAATATTCAGCAAATGCTTCTGTGTCCGTTCTTCCAACACATTCCTAAAATAGAGTACAATCCTCACCAATTGTCCATCTTCATGAATTCCCACCATAGCACCTTGTATCAGAAAACTGATACCACTCTTTAATTCACGTATAAAGCAATTGGTATCCAAGGGAATAATCCGTACATCCCTCTCCCGAAGTTGCAGCAAAAGGGCTTCCAACACATTCTTTTTATCACATACCACTTCCAATAAGTCAGTGATATGCCGCCCTATCACATGCTCATTCAATTGGAGTTCATTCATCACCTGCTGATTCAGACGCCAGATACAATCTTCCAAATCAATCATAATAATGCTGACGGGCCATGAGTTGAACAACTGCTCGGAGATGGCATTTATTATACGTACTTCTTGAGGAACATTCGGATTCATCAGAATTGTTTTATCATACAAGGAGCAAAGTTCGGGCTAAAATGCTTATGCCACAAACAAACCCTTATAAATCAATATTCCGTTTTAGCATGTATATATTCTATTATTCACAACTTTACCTTATTTAACAGAGATAAGTTGAGCGTAATATTGATTTTAACTGTTACCTCTGTCATTTATACATTATTATCCCCCATTTTTGCGTCTTAAAATCTCCAACATGAATATATCCGAATTCAATATAAATGCCGAGTTCATTGCCTGCAATCATATCACAACCAATGAACTGAATCCGCTAGTGGAAAAGCCATACCACACCAAGGCCAGTATCTTCGCTCTATGCACCAAAGGAGTTCTGAAAACTATCATAAACCATACTCAATTCAGGGTTGAAGCTAACGCCCTCCTAGTTATTCCTCCCGAGACCTTCGTACAATTGCTACACACGTCAGACGATGCTGAAATATATGTCGTCATATTTTCCCAACAACTTATCCAGAGTTCAGGAGCCGGCAAGGTCATGATGGATAAGTTTCACATTATAGGCAAACACTATATTTTTCCTCTATCGAAAACGGACTTCCAGCTTTATGCCGAGTTCATGACCTATTTGTCACACCTCTACCAAAGAACAGAAAGCCCCTCAAGTCTAGTTTCATTGCAAACTCTACTGGCATATCTGTTACAAGGTATATCCGAACTCTGTCCGGAACGCCCTAGAATAAAAGAGACTCCGGGCAGCAGGCATTTCAACCAATACCGCATTTTTATCCGATTGGTACACACAGACTATGTCCGGGAGCATCAAGTGTCCTATTATGCATTGAAAATGAATATGAGACCGGCAGCTCTTTGCCGCCTTGTCAAAAAGGAATCAGGATATACAGCCATGGAAATCATCAACAATACTATCATCATGGATGCCAAAGCACAACTTTGTACCGCCAACACTCCGATAAAGGATATAGCCGTGAGTCTAGGTTTTAATAATGCGGCCTTCTTCAACAAATTCTTTAAACGTCATACGGGAATACCTCCTCAGAAGTTCCGTACATCCTCAAAACAATAAAATCCACTCAAAACACAAAATGCGGATATTCTGTCCTGAGAATACCCGCATTCCTCAATAAGAGAAGTCTGCCATCAACCTACCTTCTTAGCAATAAAAAACACATAACCGTAGAATTCCTTATATTTGCCGTATAGTTCATCCTCAATCATTTGGAGTGAGCTGAACTCTTCGGCAATTTTATTACCGGCATATTTCTTACGGAAAATCTCCTGGGCCGCAACCTTTGAAGCAAAGTAATGCTCTGTCCAGCAATTCTCCGGCAGAATGAATGTAGCAACGGGGAGATAACCCGCCTTGTACAACTTGGCTACCTGATTGGGAAGTGTATCCATTTCAGAATAGGCGTCCATCCAGAAGTCATTGATTTCCGCAGGACGTTCGTCCGTAAACCATGAACTCTCGGATACGGCAATATACCCTCCCGGTTTCAGATATTTACGCCACTCCTTCAAGCCACGTTCAAAGCCGATGTTATAGATAGCACCTTCACACCAAATCATATCCAGCTCCTCCTCACCGAAAGGGAGGGCATCCATTGAACCGACAATTCCTTTTACTCTGTCCTGCAAGCCCAACTGCCTTGCATTACGGTTGAAGATGTCAATAAAGCCGGGGAAAAGGTCAATTCCGGTAATCTGTCCCGGAACATGGCCAGCCAATACCATTGTCTGACCACCCGTTCCACAACCGATATCGGCAATAAGGGATTCATCGGTAAGACCGTCTACAAAGCTCAATGCCTTCAACGTCACTTCAGGACTGCCAGGGCCTTGCCGTTCCATATTGGAGAAAAAGTCACAGATTAAATTAAATTCGAAATCGTGGATAGTTTTATTTTCGTTACTCATTTTCTTACTATATTTTGCATATACGGAAAGTATCACAACACCTTCAGCATAATATGCGGATTAAACTTGAATTATAACAATAGAAAAACACTCTCGAAAGAAGTTATCCGAAAGTAAACGAAAGGGACAATCTGTGCATGGAACACAGATTGTTTACAAAACCAAATCCGATTTAAATGTCTTTGTCATACTGCAAAGATAAGCAATATTTTATTTAATCAAAGATTTTACGGTTAATAAAGATTTTCCCTTGCACCGGGCGCATGCTGAAGAACCGCACCTACCACCTGGCAAGTATCCAGTTCCTTACAGTCGCCACAAGTATTGAAACCTTTTTCGTACACACATTTGCGGATAGCACAATAATCGCTGCAATAGGCAAACTTCACCCCGTCTGCACGGCACCCCATACAATGGATGGTTTCCGGCGTAATTTCCGGCGTATTGTTCAGCACACTCCACTCTTTGGCGGTTTTCTCTCTCAGCTCATCGTCATTATTGACAGTGGCTATACGGGCGGCGCAATTTTCGCAATCCAACCCGCAACATGCAATTAATTGTTTCATCACTTGGTTATAACCATTTATGTGTTTCTCATAGCAAGCATTTGTCTACCTCCTCTTTATCTGAATTTAAGAGGAGGCAGACAGCCATGCTACAAATATACGGTTATTATTGTGTGAATGCCAAATTAATTTTCCATCACTTTGCTTCCACACTTCCACCCACCTCCTGCATCCCCCTGTCCATCGGCATTTGCCCTGCGGTGGAAGCAACCTGAAAAGGTGGAAGCAAAATTTGCTTCCACCTGCCTGAAACGCCTGAGTTTTGCAGTAAGCTGCTATCCCCTACCATAATACTGCATGCAGATTACATGAATCGGCAGGTTCGGTTTTCCTGCATTTTCGGGCTTGTCCTTACTGTGAAGTCAACAGATATGGAGTTGGACTGTAGGGGCATAGTAGGAGTTATCGGGAGTCAAAGGCCGACTATGAATAATGCACTCTAATGTCTTTTACACCGTTGTATAATACGTTTGCGCCTTGTGCGCAATAGGTTCGGGCTACGTACTTCATCTGTAATAGCTCTGGAGTTAGTGACGCCTAACGGCCATGAACAACTCTGCTTACGGTCGTCAAACGATTGCTTTATGGTCGAAAGCAGGGTTGTTCATGGCCGTTAGGCGTCATAAATTCCCTATGCCACAGCAGACAAACAAAGGGAGAAGAGTAAAGGAATACCTATGTTTTAGATAAAAATCCACAAGCTTTCACTCGTGCTCTCCATAGGTTATGAGAGCAGGCTTCGCGCTCTGTGCGATAAATTCCCATTTATCAGCAGGCATACTCACTTACGAAACTTCAATTACTTATATAAATTGTTTCAGCCAAAGGCAGTACGGACATTTGCAAAAATATGGAAAGTCTTATTATGAAAAATTGCTATGGCATCGACTTCCGTTCGTGGCGTAAGGAGCTACGTACACGCGAGAAAACCAAGCAGCCACCCTGCAAACTGCCGGACAGAGTAAGCCGGAGTTTGCAGGGTGTTCTGTTTAAAGTATATCAAATCTCTGTTTTAATTTTGCTTAAAAAGATTTTATTCAGCTTCTTTTCGGTCTGTCTTCCCCTCTTTATTCGCCACATAGCCGCTATGCTCCTCAGAAAAACATCCTCAAAGACAATGCAGACAGTTACTAAATATTTGAAGGAGTTATCGGGAGTTAGAAGTGATAACTCTCCTAACTCCTATAAATGAAAGAGACGTGAGCCTTTCCCAAAAAAAATAGAGAAACATAGATACACTTAAACAAAAAACAATTATCTTTGTCACGAATCCGCTATAGCGTAGTGGGTTTATTTACATATTAGTAAGAGCATTATTGAAATTATCTTCTTTATTCAAACTTCGCAAATTTATTAGCACTTCTGAAAATCAATCATTTACGAGGGTCGTTCTTAATAATTGTACTTATCAGTCCTATTTGAACACTGCAAAGGTAATATTTAGTCCTATATACCGCCTACTTTATTGTTTTAAATAATATTTTATTGTATTGTCCTAATACCATAAATAGACTTTATAATAAATAGGTTGCATTATAAAAAAGTATATCTTTATTTCATCTTTTCAATTATAGCTTTTATCTTTAGGTATTACCCTGAGCAATGCCTATACTTGTATATGTGAAACTTAAAATTTTATAGCTATGAAAGATTCAATGAAAAAAGATGCAAGGGTATGCCTTATACCCGATTATATGGAAACGCACACTATTACCACTTATAGATTAGCAAGTGAAAAATTTCTCCGCACATATTTCCCGGAAAGTGCGTATGGACTTACCCCATCCATGAAGTTCAAAAAGAGAAAGCGTTAATGATTTGTTCAGAACTGAAAAAGCCAACTTATCCATTTGTTTATAATGGGTAGGTTGGCTTTTTGCTTGTAACAGAATAGATAATGTTACATCTTAATATAAGTATATTTATCGTAATATTTTCCGTTTGGTTCTACTACTTCATAAATCAAAGTTTTAGATGTTAAAGTTAGGATTGTACAGTTTTCACCATCATATTTAAAACTCTTCCCATTTAGTGTGATTGTTTCCGATTCGCTATACTGCCAAGCACCATTATCATAGTAATAGGTAGAAATAGAATATTGGTTTTCTCCCACTTTCTTTATTTCCATTTTTGTACTTGCATCGCGGTCATTGGGATTATAAGGGTCTGGGTCTGTACTCCAAGGTTCTTTATTACCGTTGTATAATTCCCATCCTTCACCATAGTCATAATACCAAGTTCCTTCCAATGAAGCGGATATTTCTTCTTCATCATCATCACTACTGCAAGAAGTAAAGTTCACGCACATTACTACGGCTAATAAAGCCATTCCAATTAATCTAAATGTTTTCATTTTTAATCTAAGTTTATTTGTGCCTCTATGTTCCCAATAGATAGCATTAATAAATAGGTTCAGAATAAGCATGAGGAACACAACAAGAAGCTGCATACTTATTAATTGATAGATAGACTGTCTGCTTTTACCATAGTATTATAGCCAATGTTCCCTATTGACTGTTACAAAATAAAAGAGGCGTGGGAACTATTGAATATTACTATCGTGAGGCTCTCGACTGCCTTGAATGGGTAATAAACAATAGCCCACGCCAAATGATATATAATTCACCTCTTGAGGCTGATATATAACATTGACGTGAGCGTTCTTGCTCATTATCCCCATTCATAGAAATTGTCGAGATTTCACGATAGGATAATATCAAACGCTCTTCGTTTACTAAATACGTCCTTCCATTCCTCTATCTCTTTAGTGGTTTGGAATTGGCACAAAGTTACTAAATTACGTTTGATTAGCAAGAACTATTGTTTATTAAATCACTTGGTAAGCTGTTCTTCTTTATAACTTCAAGTAGGTAGAAAATTCAGAAGTCGGCATATAAAAGCAAATTTCTGAATAATTCCACCTAGCTAAAGATTAGAAACTCAAACAGTCATAAGTTTGTAGAATTTCTTCCTGTCTTAATCCTAAATATCTTTTGGTAATAGCAACTGAACTATGATTAAACAGTTCCATCAACTTAACTAAAGCAAGTTCCGCATTATCACTATTAATATTATATACCTGTCTGCCAAAGGTCTTTCTAAGCGAATGGCAACTAAAGTTATCAATATGCAGCCTATATTTTTTCTTTAGTTCTTTAAGAATGACATTTATTCTTTGAACAGTAAAAATAGTTCCTTTTTGACTAACTAATATAGGTGCATTAATTCCAATAGGATTTATAGCCTTATAACAGTCTGTAATATGTCTTTTAAGTTGTGAATTGATACGGATAGTTCTTTTCTTTCCTGTCTTATGTTCAATAATAGTAAATTCATTCGTATTTAATATCTGATTCCATCTTAAAGAAAGAATATCACTTATTCTTAATCCAAAAAAGCAACCTAAAGATATTAATAAACTCATAGAGTAATTTTTATCTTTAAACAACTTCCTTATTAAATTCATAGCTTCATCCCATTCTAGAAAATCAGCTGTTGTATTACTATACTTTAAGCTCATAATGTTCATTTTTGAGGATTAAACAATAAAAGTGAATATCCTATCATTATTAGTAATAGATAAATAACTGAATAACAATAGAACATTCACTTTCAATATTAGTGAATATTTAAAAAGGCAGTCTTTAGATTTCCTTTTCTCCATATTGATAAAAGTTTAAATGATTAATAATTCTTTTTTTATATCAATATACAGAGGGGGACTAAAGGGGTTGTGGGCACGAGAGGCAGACACTCTTATAAATATTAGATTACAGACTGAATAGGGAGGGGGCTTTCTATATTAAGTTCCCTATATACTTTCTTTCTTGACTTTTAGCTAAACTAAATATAGGTAATTCTTTAGTTAGGTAATCTTTTTAATGTCATTAGTCATATATTGTATATTATAAAGTAGGTGCTATATAACTCTGACTAAAATGGAAATTTCTAGAAAGTCAGAATTGGGAAAAATATGCAGTTATGGTTCTACACTAAAATAAAAGCCGTAAGGGTTACTTATGGCTTGGCTATAAATTAAACAATGTAACCTCTTTCAATGTCTTCATCGGTAATTATTTCGGGATATACGTTTTTAATTATAGCTAATTGGCTTTCAGAAGTTATTATAAATATGTCTTCTCTAAGTAAGTGTATTCCTTTCTTATCTTTTCTAACATATTTTTTTTCTTTAGCTTCTTTCATATATTTAGATATAGTACCTACTGATAAGTTTAGTTCTTCTGCTAATTTATTTTGACTATAAAGAGTGTCATTTGTTCCGTTCAAACAAACGCATTTCAATAGGATAAGAAAGCCTTTCAGTTCCTTGCTTATCGGTTCATTATATAGCTTATTAGTTATGAGAACATAGTGTTCTGTATCTAATTGGTAATTGCATCTATTAAATTTACCATACTGTCCGAGAATATCTGTTTTATCTATTACTATCAATCCGAGTGATTCAAATTTGTGTAACCATTTTCTTATCTAATCTGTCTTTTTAATTCCATAGAAACTAGTTATAATATCTTGTTTGACATAAGATTCCATTGTATAGCAATCGGAACAGAAAGCTAAGCAATAGAATAGATAGGTTTCAAGTAAGTCGAGTTTCCCTATAATGTTAGATGTTATTTTTCTATATGAGGTCATTAGCAACCGATTTATTATAGTTAGTAAAATAAATATCTCTACTTTTGACTAATCTCCTGTATTTGTGATTACCAAAATGAATTTTAGCTTCTTTTTGAGTTTGGAACTTATGTCCTGTTGGTAAATGAATAATCATAGTTATTAAATATGAATTTTAAAACTTTAGTTATCTATTATAATTTCCGAGTTTGCTTTATGCAAAATCGGCAGGTAGGTATTTATGTATAGGTATTTATAAGTAGCCCCCCTAAAATGAATATTTCGCACCCCCTAAAATGAACACTATTTTTTATGTAATTAGAGCTATTTTTCGGGGACTTCTTTTGATATGCTTAGCTAATAGTATTATTTGTATTATCATTAATTATCATACTAAGAGATTTATCATTTTCTAATTCTCTATATTGTGTTATAATATAATTTCTTAATTCTTCATCGGGAAATACTTCTTTAGTTGGACTATTCCAATCTATTTCAAAATCATCAAAACTATTGTAACCTTTATTTCTTTCCATAATCATTTCATTTATTAGTTATTCTATTTATCTATTCATATAATTTCATCATCTATAATTATTACTTTATCAAACCTATTCATTTATATTAAAATAAAGTGTTATTCTATGTTTATTAATCTATTTCTTTTTCTTTATATAGCCTTTCATCTTTGCCCATATACCAATAGTAACTTTATTGCCAATAATGCCATCATTAAGAGCGATTTCTTTTAGTTCTTCAAAAGTATAATACTTCATAAGTAAATAAATTTAGTGTTTTATCCAGTAAAACTATATTAGTTTCTTCTAGATATTATATAATTCTTATCTATAAATTAATTTAGTTATTCTTATTCCCAACTTTATCTATATTAATATTTATCTATTTATTTATATACGATTATACTAGCTTTATAATAGTGAACCAAATTTAATATACACTTTCTTAAAATATTATATTTATGCCATCATATTTCCTTTATCTCTATATTTTGTTGAATAGTTATGTATGAAATATTGATTTAGATAGGCAATTTATTTATAAAAAAAGGTAGCTAGAAAACTAACTACCTTATTAAGAGTATTTCAGATTCTTAATTAGAATAAATCAGCATCAACTGTTTGAACTTCTTTTCCTGCTGCTTCCATAGCTTTTTTTATTCCTGATTCTATTTCGGCAATAAAATAGCCTTTGCGATTCTTCTTAGTGCCTTGCTTATTTTCTTTATCTTTTGCAGATAATACGACTTTTTCAGCTACTTCTTCATTAAGCCATTTTTTTTCTTTAGCAACTTCAATTTGTGCATAACATTTTGATAGTGTTGTTACTAATGTTTCAATAAGTTCTTTCTTTGCATCATCTTCTGTCATTTTTTCCTTTTGAGGAAGTTCACGACCTTTATCATCTATTCCTTTAGATGCTAAAAACAATGTTTTAAATTCTCTTCCTTTTGCCATAATGATATTAATTTTAATTAGTTAAACAATATGTTATTATTCACTTAGTTTTATAACTATTCCTAGAGATATAAGCCTATTAAGTATCTTTCTAATTTTTAAGGAAGGTGAGCCAACTCCGAAATTGTCATTTGTCTTATTTAGAAATTCTTTCTCATCCTCTGTCAATTCATATTCTGACAAGTTTATATCTCTATCTATTGCATATTCATTAATCCTATCATTACTTGCTCTATTAAAGAACAGTTCGGGAAATATATCCTTATTAACAGAAACAGTTTCCCCATTAGTAGCATTACTAATAGCTTCACCTACCATTCTTAATAATAGTTCGGGATGTTCTTTCTTAGTCTTATTAAAGCGTTCAAATGCTGCTGTATCTTTTATCTTAGTATAGCGTTTAACCATTCTATCATCTTTATGACCGCTATACATAGTTATTTTACCATCATCCCAGCCACGTAACTTTAGTAATGTTATGAATGTTCTTCTACCTGTATGGCTGCTTATACATTCATATCTTTCTTTGTAGGTAGTATTTAAACCGTCTTTAGTTTGTCTGCCTACTACTTCCCTACCTGTTATTCCTGCTTCTTTGGCTATATCCTTAATTCGAGCATTTAAAGTAGTTGCATTTACTTTAGGTAGTCCATTAGGATATTTATTAAGTATCTCCTTAGCTAGTTCAAATATAATACTGAAATTTAGATACTTTCCTGTTTTCTTTTGTACTAGTTTGATGGTTGTAACGTCCAATATATTTTCTAAATTATCATCAACCTTTTCAGTATCACTAATTCTTTGACCTGTTACACAATTAAGTAGAAATATATCTTTAATGGCTTCATCCTTTTCATCTTTAGCCTTATAGTTCCAAAGCTTTAATACCTCATCGTCCCTTAGTGCTATCTTATAATCATCTGTTTTATCTTTTATTAATGGCTGAACAATGTCTAGAAACTTACTTCTATTCATTAAATTATTACCAACTGCATAAGCATCCAATCTTTGGTGTATTGTTTTGATTGTATCGTTTATATATTTAACCGATAAAGTACCATCGGGACTTTTAGCGTCATCAATATTTAAGAGGAATGTTTGAAAGTCTTTAAAGAATTTGGTATCAATTTCATTGAACGATTTTAATTCTATATCATTCTCTTTCATATATCTTTCAATCCATTTGATAGCATTTATATAGGTACTTTTAGACCCTTCGCTAATAGTATCTTTTTCAACACATTGCTTTAAATAAAGACAAATATTGATAGGCTTTTCTTCTTTCATCCTTGTGTTTTCCTTATAGATGTATTTTTTTAACAAAGTAATTCCGTCCTCTATTTTACTAGGATTAGCACAAAGATAATACTTAAATTCTGTAAAACAACTCCTTAATTCAATTAATTTGTTATTCACAATAGTATTATTAATATTGTCAAGTTCGGTAAGTCTAGCACTTATATATGCTTCCTGCTTCTTTACATTCCATTGATTAGGATATACTTTAACGCCTGTAGATAGTTTGATTTGCTTGTTATTGATAGATGTAACCAAATAAATGTTAGTCGGCTTATCTTTCTTTGGTTCTCTTAGATTAAAGTTGCATCTAATTTCATTGATAAACATTTGTCCTGTCATAACATTAGTTATTAAAAGTCGTTCTTAATTCTCGTTCTTAATACTTGTTCTTTTAGGACTATATTTATAACTCTATATTAATCTGAACCTCTGTTAGATACGCTGTCAAAGTTGTTGCCGTTCATTGCGGAAATTCGCAACTTTGAAAATTACAGATGAAGATAACAACAAGGATGCTCACGTCTATGTTTATATGGTTTTCTCCCATCAGGGGGATGGTATATACACAAACGACGTGGGTGACTGTTGTATATTCATCTGTAGGGCAATGCGAAGGCCTGAATAAAGGATATACAAACATAGTTACTCACGTTTTTTTTATTGTTTAACCTTTAAATAATTTGTGTATATGAAACAGAACACACCAGACGGTAGAGAAGCATACATCACTCCGTCTATCGAAGTTATCAAAATGGAGAATGAAGGAGTCATTGCAACAAGCGGCGAACCTTACCATCCCATTACGCGCTCCTATTCGGGCAGCACCTCTACCCATAGCTACAATTCGGCATCCAGCAGCGACTTGGAAGACCTAATCAATGACATCTTAACCGTAGAAAACTAAGGGGGACTTCATTATGATGAAATTAAGAAACCTTATGCAAGTTGCCTGCATGGCAACTGCTGCCTTGACCGCATTCAGTTGCAGCCAAGAGGAATTTGAAAACAGCGGGTGGAAAGGAAACATCACCGTTAACGCAACGTTTGAAGGCGCAGGTACCGACACCCGTACTACCGTAAACGATGAATACAAGATTCTATGGCAAGATACCGATGCCCTAGGGTTGTTCTGTAGTAATGCAGAAAGTAATTATAGCAATACAAAATTAGAATATGCAAGCGGTGCTGGTCAAACTTCCGCCACTTTCAACGGCAGCAAGCCAAGCGGAGAAACGGCTGTATTCTCCATCTATCCTTACCAACAAAACATGAGCGTAAGCGGCAATACATTGACCATGACTCTACCTGCCACGCTTACAAATTATAACGGCAGCAGCAATGGCCCGATGTATGCCAAGGTGACAAATCCCGACAATCTGAGCGCTCTGTCCTTCAAGCACATGGCAGCCATGATAAAACTGACCATCAACAAGATTCCGGCAGAGGCCACTACTTTCAAGATTATTGCCTCCAATAACATTGCAGGTACTTGTACGGTAGACTTAACCGCAGCAGACCCGATACTGACGGTAGCAAGCAATGGAAGCAAGGAAATCACTGCCTCCTTCACTGCTTCAAACGATATAAAATCGCGCAACTTCTACATTCCTTTGCCCACAGGTACTTATAGTTCCATCACTACCCAACTGACGAATGGAAGCGACAAGGTATATTTTACCAAGACGCTTAATGACAAAATCTTAGGGAGAAGAGACATATTGGTAGTACCTCCTTTGGATTGCGTTGTTGTAGATGCTACAACCCCCAGTGCGCTTAGTACAGCTTTAGCTGATTCAAAAAATCTCCCACAAGAAGCACCGACAGCAGCAACTGTAACCGACATTGCAGTCAGCGGCAGCTTCAATACCACTTCTGGCAGCAACGACGGCATCGCCATCCCGGTTTTACAGAACTCGGACATCAACCTGACGTTCAATACAGCCCCAACGACCAGTACTGCCGCTCCGTTGACGCTGACCGACAAGACCAATACCAGCGTAAGTGCTCCCGCCGCCACTGCCACCAACAGTGTATCCTTGGCTGTACCGGAAACCACAGCAGAGCAAGAAGCTCCTTCTGTAGCCATCACCATGCCAAGCACCACCGTTACATTGGCAGCAGTAGGCAATAAAGCCACTTACAATGAAGTGACTGCCACTACCGCCCAGCAGACATTGATTATCAATGCAGGCGTCACCGTAAAGAAGCTGACTGTAAAAGGCGGTAACTTGAAGATATATGGAAAGGTAGAACAATTGGTACACGATGCCGGCAATACCACAATCTATATAATAAAAGGAACTGAAGCATCACTTCCGGCAACAATCGACAGCAAATTTGTAGTTCAATCCGACGTGGCAGTCCTAAAGACCGCTTTCGCCAACGGCGAAGATTTTAAATTGTCCGCCGATGCCGACATCACAGGGCAAAGCGTCAGTGTACCCGCCGGAAAGTCCGTGGTTCTTGACTTGAACGGATATACACTGACTGCCGACAACAGCGCAACAGGCAAAATCATCGTCTTGGGCAAGATGACACTGAAGGACAGCTCTACCGAGAAGAAAGGCAAGATAGTTGCCAGCCAGGATTATACAGCGGCTTCTTATAATGGCAGTCTGATTGAAATAGCCGGTGAAGATGCCTCCATGACCATGGAAAGCGGCAACATCAGTGCAGTCAGAGAGACTCCGGACAGTAACGGCCAATATGGCGTCGGAGTGACGGACGGTGGAGACTTCACCATGACAGGCGGCAAGATAGAAGCCGGATGGTTTGCAGTGGCAGGCAACGGCAATTACAAGACGCAGAACTCCATCATCAACATCACAGACGGAGAACTCATTTCTACTGCTGACTATGCAGTCTATCTGCCCCAATCCGGCACAACGACCATCAGTGGCGGCAAGGTTTATGGTGCCGCAGGAGGTGTATGCATCCAACGAGGCACTCTGAATGTGGAAGGTACAGCCTTGATTACCAGTAAAGGCACAGGTAGCACCGGCAACTGGGGCGACGGTACCGGAGGACTGGACTGCGCCGCCATCAACGTAAGTGGAGCATATGGCATTGCCACAGTAAACATCAAAGGCGGTACACTGATTGCCGAAGCAAAGTCACTCATCACAGAAGGCACCACTTATACACCGGTCATCAACGTTACCGGCGGTACATTCTCCGACCCAAGCGTACTGAAGTACATGGCAACCAACGCAACTGTGGATATAAAACTTCTCTCAAATATCAACATCGCCAAGACGGAGCTTGCCACAGGCTACATATTGAATGCTGCAAACGCAACGGCAAACTTAAACCTGAATGGCCACGACATCATCAATTCCTCAGAAACAGCTGATGCCACTCCTTTCACACAAATCTTTACTGTACAGAACGGAACACTAAACATTTCAGGCAACGGCAATGTGAAGTGCGATGCATCTGCTACAGCGAAAGACGATGGTTATCGCATGGTAATTGAAGCCCGAGGATACGGGACAGTAAATATTCATGGTGGTTCTTACTATAACACCCAGAAACTGAACACCCAGATAGACCTGATTTATGCAAGAGAGAATGGGAAAATCAATATCTATGGAGGAACATTTGAATCCGGCAAATATGGTACACCCAACAACGACACGGATGGCAGATACTGGGTACTGAACTTAAAGAATACAGACAAGAACACTGCCAGCATCCAGGTGTCCGGTGGAACGTTCATCAATTTCAACCCGGCAAATCCGAATATGGACGACAATGAGTCCTATTTGGTAACAGGCTACGAGGTTACCCGTGACGGCAGTGTATATACAGCAGCCCACAAAGTCGGTGATGGGAGGAAAGAATATATTGTTGGCCAAACAAGTCAGGAGAACCGATAAGCAAAATTCTAAGAAAGGAAGCAATATATCCTCGCAAACCAAACGAAGAGATATCGGAATCGCCTTATTACTATCTTTTAGATGCGGCGGACAGCGGATTTTCTTTTATAGATCTGCGTCCTCCGCGTCTAAAGAATGACAACAAGACAGTTGAAAAATCTCTCAAATCTTCCTCATTCACACAAACATTCATTATTTTTCTGAGTAGCCCAAAGTATCATGAATAACAACTAACAATCAAAACATATGAGAATACAGATATTGGATTATCAAGTAGGACCGCACACCTTTCGCATGGTGAAACCTTCCGACTTCAATATATTCAAGGCGCTGCCTTCACTGATTCCGTTCATCACAACAATAGACACGACGCAAAAAGTAATCTTTGAAACAGAGATAGACGATGACGAAACAACGACAAAACGAACCATAGCGAAAACTCCCGATGATATATGTTTCAACTGGGAAGATGCCGATTGCATCATTCGCCCTTTGCCCCACAGCTCACACCTTGTATCCATCACCCCACGGAAAAGCGGGAAAAACTATTGGATGGAGTGCAACGATAACTTCAGGCAATGCTTCATCCACCTACCGGCCTGCAGGACAGAAACACCGGCTCCGGAAAACGAAACGAACTTCGTACTGAACAACTTCTTGATGATGCTCTATGCCTTCAATGCCGCCCGCCACCATACACTGCTGATGCATGCCTCGGTTGTCGCTACTGAAACAGGCAAAGGCTACCTCTTCTTAGGGAAAAGCGGCACGGGCAAAAGTACGCACACCGGGCTCTGGCTGCAACAGTTCTCGGACTGCCATCTACTGAACGATGACAATCCGATAGTACATGTGGACAGCCTCGGCAAGCAAGCCACTGTTTTCGGTTCTCCGTGGAGCGGAAAGACACCTTGCTATCGGAAAGAATCCATGACCGTAGGCGCCTTCGTCCGCTTGGAACAAGCACCGCAGAATGAAATAGAGCAAGAGAGAGCAGCACATGCTTTCGCCACCCTCCTCCCCTCCTGCTCTTGCCTGAAGCAGAACAAGGAAATCTATAACGCCATTGTCGCCACTGTGACGGAACTTGCCACGCTGGCACCCGTCTATCATCTGAAATGCCTGCCCGACCGTGAAGCGACGGAACTTTGCAGAAAGACGGTAGAAGGATAAGTTATGAATGATGAACTGAACAGCCGATGAAGAAAAGCATTCCCAACGAGATATTGCTTCCCGAAGTGGCGCGTCTCATCAAAGAGGGACATACAGTAACCATCACCGTGCGGGGCAACAGCATGAATCCTTTCTTAGTGGACCGCCGTGACCGGGTGACACTGGGCGATTTCACCACAGAACAGCTGCAACCGGGCGTCACCGTACTGGCACGCGACCTGACGGAACGCATCGTCTTTCACCGCATCATCCGTCGGAACGGAGACATACTCATCCTGCAAGGCGACGGCAACCTCGCCCAGACCGAAGAAACCGACATCGGACGGGTAATGGGTGTCATGACCGAAGCCATGCGAAAAGACAAACGGTACACCGCCGACGGCAAAGTCTGGAAGCTCTACTCCTACTGGTGGATGAAGCTAAACCCCGCTCGCCGCTGGCTGCTCGCCCTGTTCAGAAGAATATAAAACAAAATAACCATGAAAATCAAACAAGGATTTATCCTGCACCGGATAGGCGATGACTACATCATCATGCAAGACGGCTCGTCGAACGTGGACTTCAGCAAAGTCATCAGCCTGAACCAAACTTCCGCCATGCTTTGGCAAGAGATAGAAAACAAAGAGTTCGATACAGACAGCGTGACAGAAGCCCTGACCAGCCGCTATGATGTAGATAACGAATCGGCCCGTCGCGATGCGCAGAAGTTTATCGACTCCCTTGACCGCGAAGGAATCATAGAATAAGGACGGATATGCAACACGCTTTCTTTTCATTGGTACGCTCCGGCCTGTGGGGCACTCCGGCAGACCGACAACTCTTCCGGTCGGTCTCGCCGGACGACTGGGAAACCGTGTACCGCATGGCAAACTCACAAGCCCTGCTTGCACTGACTTTTGACGGCATAAGCAGTCTGCCGGCCGAACTGCGCCCTCCACGCGTCCTCTATCTGAAATGGGCTGCCCGGACTGCACAGATAGAACAAGCCAACAAACGCCTCAACCAGCTTCTGCCCGAACTCAATACCCTTTACCGGGAAGCCGGGCTGCATCCCGTACTGCTGAAAGGGCAAGGCATCGGCACCAACTACCGCACTCCCTTGCACCGGCAATGCGGAGACATCGACATCTATTTAGGAAAACAAGGGCAACCCATAGCCAATCGCCTCCTGCTGCAACAAGGCGCCATAGTCGAGGGAGAAGCGTCCGACAAGCATGCCAGCTACAGTTTGAAAGGAGTACACATCGAGAACCACCGCATCATCCTCCGGCTGAACAGTCCGCTTGCCAACCGGCACTTTCAGCAGATTATCAGAAAATGGTACCCGCAGGAAACAGACTATGCCCTATTCTCCGAAACCGGGAAAGAGGACTCGAAGGCCGTCAGTATCGCCATACCTCCGGCCACCTTCAATGCACTTTATATCTTCCTGCATGCCTTTGTACATTTCCTGAACAGCGGAATCGGCCTGCGCCAGCTATGCGACTGGACTTGTCTGCTTGCCAATCGCCACAAAGAAATAGATGCCACCACCCTGCTTCGCCAGTTGCAGGACCTCGGACTATTGCATGCCGCACAAGCATTCGGCTACATTGCCGTCACCCGACTGGGATTGCCCGCCAACCGGCTTCCTTTCCCCTTGGAAGGCACCAAGCAGATAGGAGAACAATTATTGGAAGACATCCTGTCTACCGGTAACTTCGGGCAACATGATAACCGCATCAAGCCACGCCCCAAAGGATATTGGGCAGGAAAGTGGTACACCTTCTGCCGCGCCACCCGACGCTGCAACGAACTGCGTCAATTTGCACCGTACGAAGCACTCTGGTATCCCGTGACTCTGATAGGGGGAACGATAGCTATACAAATAAACCGATCAAAAGGAGTAAAAGACAAGAAAGCAAGGACAAAGAAATAAAAGAACCCGGAAAATAAAAGGAATGAAAAAGCAACAGAAGGACAAAAAAGTGAAAAAGGACAGACGTGAAAAACTTAGGTATATTCGAGAGGTATCTGCCGAACAACGCGGACGTATCCTGCTAAGTTGCCTCACCGGCATTCTGGGCGTGGCCTTTGCCCTAGCCTTTATCTATGCAACCAAACGGGTGATAGACACCGCTACCGGAATAACAGACGACAACCTGACGCATATCGCCGTTCTCACCGTTGTCCTGCTGACTGCCCAATTACTGTGCGGAGCTGCTGACACTTGGATAAGTACCCGTATGCAGATAGAGACGGGCAACGCCCTTCGCCACCGCCTCTTCTCGCGCTTACTGCAAAGCCGCTGGAACGAATTGGAGCGTTTCCATACCGGAGACGTAGTGAACCGGGTAGAACAAGACACCACCGCCATCGTCACATTGCTCACCTCTTCTGTCCCGGCATTCATCGTCACGAGTATACAACTGCTGGCAGCCTTTCTATTCTTCTACTTTTTAGACCCTTCACTGCCATGGCTGATTGTTGCCATCCTGCCCGTCTTTCTATCAGGCAGCCGTTTCTATATGCGACGAATGAAACGCTATACACATGATATTCGGAACAGTGACGGTCGCATCCAGTCCGTCATACAAGAGAGCCTGCAACATCGCATAGTGATTAAAACATTGGAACAAGGCGAACGGCATCTGGACAAACTCGATGACTTGCAAGACATGCTCCACAGCCAAGTCATGGGACGTACCCGTTTCTCGCTTTCTGCCCACATGTTAGTGGCCCTTGCCTTTTCCGGCGGATACCTCACGGCTTTTCTTTGGGGAGCCGTTCACCTCAGCGCAGGCTGTATCACCTTCGGAACGATGACCGCCTTTTTGCAATTGGTAGGAAAAGTCCAGCGTCCCGTGTTCGACCTCTCACGCCTGATACCTTCCGTAGTCAATGCCCTTACCGCCATAGACCGGCTATTGGAATTGGAAAGACTGCCAGCAGAAGCGGATGGTGACAGCATATTCCTCGCCTCTACCCCGGAACTGGAACTGAAAGACGTGACTTTTCGCTACACTCCCGATGACCGTCCGGTATTCAGCCGCTTCTCCTGCCGTTTCCCCGCCGGTAGCTGCATAGCTATAGTCGGAGAAACAGGAAAAGGAAAGACAACGCTCATCCGGCTATTGTTGGCACTGGCAACGCCACAAGAGGGACAGATACTCTTGATACCCGCCAAACATCCACTTGAAACCAGTCATACCGTCTCTCCGCAAACCCGCAAGAACTTCGTATATGTCCCGCAAGGCAATACCCTTTTCAGCGGAACTATCCGTGACAACCTGCTGATGGGAAACCCACAAGCTTCTCAAGAAGCCATATATCAAGCCCTGCAAACCGCCACCGCCGACTTCGTCTTCCACCTTCCCGACGGCGTAGACTCCCCACTCAGCGAACGAGGTGGTGGACTCAGTGAAGGACAAGCCCAACGCATCGCCATTGCCCGCGCTCTGCTACGCCCCGGAAACATTCTTCTTTTAGATGAAGCCACTTCTGCCCTCGACCCCGACACGGAACGGCTGTTAATAAAAAACCTGCGCAGAGACTGCGCAGGCAAAACATGTATCTTCGTCACCCACCATCCGGCAGTAGCGGAGGCATGCGAATCTATTGTCCGATTATAATCAGAGAATGAGCCCCAACGGGTATCTGCCTTTGGTTAACAAACTCAGAACAGCTTCGCAGGATACTCGCCCGCATCCACCAAAGCCTGAATCTTGTCGACTACACTCTGACGGTCTTCGGGATAAGTCACACCGAACCACTTGCTGGTTGTATCAAGCACTTCGCAGGTAGCAGTGCCATCGTTAATCAGCTTATCCACCATCAGCGGGATGAAGAATTCGCTTTTCAGGTTCTCCATATTCTTCGGGTCGCTCAAGAAACTCTTGAAAAACTCTGCACTGTAAGCAAAATAATCGGGAGTGAAACCCCAGAAGTTCATGCTGACCGGAGTCGTCTCGGGAGTGGCAGTCCATTCACCGTTATCGTCGATGTACTTCACCTCACCGTCCATGCGCTGAATCTTGGTACGTTCCACTACGGAAGTCAGCAGGTTGTTCGCATCCGTTCCACACAATCCACGGGATACGGTACCGCTCTCGCTCAACGTATTGCCGATGCGGAAGCCTACCATGGAATATACGTTTTTGGAGCCTTCGGGAAGGGCTGCAAGGAATTTGCCCATTACCTGGAAGGAGTCACGACCGTAGAAATCGTCGCAATTGATAACAGCAAACGGTTCCTTTATTACATCGGCACCCATCATTACAGCATGGTTGGTTCCCCAAGGTTTGGTACGGCCTTCGGGGCAGGTGAAGCCTTCAGGAAGGTCATCTATGGACTGGAATACCAGTTCGCAGGGAATATGGCCTTCGTATTTGGAAATAATCTTGTCGCGGAAGTCCTGTTCAAAATCTTTACGGATTACGAAAACGAGCTTGCCAAAACCGGCATTGATGGCATCGTAAATAGAATAATCCATGATAGTTTCGCCATTCGGTCCCAATCCGTCCAATTGTTTCAAGCCACCATAACGGCTGCCCATACCGGCTGCCAATAAGAATAAAGTTGGTTTCATATTAGTTATTATTTAAAAAGGTTAGTGTATCACAGTTGATAACGGTTGCAAATGTACAAAAATTTATGGCTGACAGAAGGGAGTTTTAGTTCATTCTTTACCACTATCCGTTCAAAAACGTACATTTAGAACGGATAACCGATGGCAAAATGCAGTGCCATACTATCCTTGAACTTAGGAATATTGTAATATCCCGACTTTCCGGTATCATACGGGTCGTGAAGCCCGATACCCAAATCCAGACGGAAAACAAGGAAATCCAGGTCATAGCGTAAGCCGAATCCCGTACCCAAAGCAATCTGTTTCGGGAAATTCTTCAAGGTGAACTCACCGTTCGGGCGATTTTCGTCCTTACGCATCAGCCATACATTGCCGGCATCCAGAAACACCGCTCCATGCAAGTCGGCAATCATACGGAAGCGATACTCGATATTGGCTTCTATGCGAATATCACCCACGTGGTTGATATAGGTATATTTCCTATCCGTCTCGGGAGGATAGCCGCCCGGACCTATACTGCGTGCAGAAAAGGCGCGCACACTGTTGGCACCGCCGATATAGAACTGTTCCGTATAAGGTGCGGTCGTAGCGTTGCCATACGACCATATCACCCCTCCGGCAATACGCGAGGCTATCATCTGGTTCTTGTCTATCCGGTAATGGTACCTGAATTCCGAGTTCAGCTTCAAGAACTGTGCAAAAGGTACCCCGAAAAGCTTCTTTCCTTCCTCACTGAACGGCTTGCCGAAAATACGGTAGACGGCAGAAGTCAGGTTACCGGCCGACGCAACGGTGGTCTGCCACCAGATGGGGTTACGCTTGCCGCGCACGGAAGCGTTGTCATAAGTATAGGTGTACTCCATGGCAGGAATGAACTGGTCGCGCAAACTAACGTAGAGTGCCGGATTCTCGGCACGCAACGTATCGAAAGCGGCAGTAGGATTGCGCAGTACATTGAATGTCAACCGGAAAGGAGTTATACTGTGCCTGGAAGTCGATTTGGGCTGGAAGTCATAAGTGACATTACCGCCAAAAGCCAACAGCTTATAATACTTGGCACGGTTCATCTGGTCGGCATATAAACGGAAAGTCGTTGTAGCCGGGAAGTCATACTCACGGTCGCCCATCCTAGGAAACACCACGCGCGGAAAGATAAGCGAAGTGGAGATACCCAGTTCATAACTGTTCATCAAGGAAGAACTTGCCTTGCCCGTCTGCCATTCGTACGAACCGTTCAACTTCACATTCCAGCTTTCACCGCCACCGAAGACATTGTTCTTCGTCACCGTAAAAGCGGCACCCGGTCCCGTCTGGTTATTGCTCTTCATGGTGACATTAAAATCCAACTCCGCATCGTAGGGTTTATCGAGCGCGGCAATGACCCTCACATCCAATGTATCAGACACAAACGCCGTATCACGCGGTATATACTGCATCTCCGCATAACGGAAAATACCGACGCTTGCCAGACGCTCCTGAATACGGGTCTGACGGTACAAACTATACAAACTCTGCATAGAACGCTGGCGGGCAATACCTGCGCTGTCCTGTATCTGACGTTTCCGCCGATAACCTTGATAGTTCAACCAACGGTAAAGCATGTTGGGACGTACCGGAGGTTTGTTGTAGTAATGTATGATCAAGCCTTTGTAATCCATGCTGTCATTGGGTTCCTGCCCCTGCTTTCCAAGAAGATAGACGGATTTACGCCCCACACGGAACTGCTTCTCGGCTACCTTTGGCATACCGGGAACGGGAATCAAGCGCATCTGGACATGCCCATTGGGAACTATCATGGTATCGGCCTGATAGGTCAGGTAGTCGGGACGGAAATAATAACAGCCCACATTACGCAGCAGGGTACTGATACGGGTACGCTCCCCATCCAGATCAGCCACATTGAATTGTTCTCCCGAACTGATAAGGGAACGTCGGCGTCCCAGCTCCATAATGCGAGTGGTACGCTCGCTGAAACCACGATAATATACCGTATCTATAAAGTAGGGGTTACGCATGTTCACCGTATATTGCAACTTTGCCTTCAGCGAGTCCTTCGGGTCGATAAATGTCTTGTAGCTGACGCTTCCGTTGAAATAGCCATAATCGCGCAGCAAGTTAACCGCCGCCTTCTGGCGTATATCGGGATTCACCGTAGACATAAGCACCGGAGTGGCGGCAAATTTATTGAATATCCACTTTCCGAATCCCTTCTCATACTTCTGGAAACCATTGTAAATCCACAGTCCGAAAGGAAAGGGATAGCGGATAGTAGAGCTTCCCAGCAACGAATTGTTCGGTGCCGTAGCAAGGGCGGCTTCCACCTCTTCCATAGCAATCTCACCAACAGACGTTTCACTGCGGTTCAATACAATCATCGGCTTTTGGCCGGTATAGAGTATCTCCCCCTCGGGCAAGTGCTTCGTGGTGGAGCAACCTGCCAGAAATATCAATCCTGCAATATATAATATCAGTCGTTTCATATCACATTCCTACTTTTTCATATCGCTATTTTCAGCCTCCGGTTTTATCTTTTTCTTCCTGAAGATGAAGAGTTCACTCAATCGGTCCATCTTCCGGCGCAGCACAAGGCCGACACCCGTTTCGGTTATCTCACCGTCGAGTATGCTTTCGTAGTTTTTATTATGGAATACACGGACATATCGAGTACCCGACGCATCAAGACGGTATTCCAGCGATATATTGTCAATGAATGATTCCGCATCGTTCGTGGCATTGGCCCCGGTGGACACTTTTCCACCGATGACTATCTGTACGCGGTCGTTGAAGAAACGCTGGGAATAACGAAAACTGAAGTCTTTCTGCGTGTCACCCGTTTCAGCAGAGGTACGGTCTTCCACACCTACACTGATATTGGCGCCTTTTATACCTCCCGCCAAGGAGTTTATCTGGCTCTGAAGCACTGAGTTCAAGGCGGCTCCCATTGACAAACCTCCTCCTTTGGCACCACTGTTCAGGTAAATACCCGTGGCAAGCATAGCAATGGCCTGCTTGCTACGCTCTTCTGCACCCATTGCCTGCAGCTCATTCTCTACTGCGGCATCTTCGGGCGCCGAAATATCGAATATCAAATCGGGAGCGTCAAGCCTGTTCTTGATGGAAATGGAAACATCGAAGTTCACCATGCGCGAACCGTCCCCGTCACCATCGGCCACAGAAGCACGCATACGTTCCGTAGCCTTCAGACTCAGCGTAGGATTCATAATATTCCCCCGCCAATCCACATAACTGCCGGGATTGAACTGGAACTCCTTCAACGGGATGATAGGCAGCGAATATTTCATGACGCCACCCGAAAGGGTATAGCGTCCGGTAAGGCTCATATCCCCTTGGGGAGTATACTGCATATTCAAATCACCGCCACCTTCCAGTTCGATGTATTTGCTACGGTCGGGACTCAGATCGGCACGAAGACGGACAGCATCGTCAATATGGACGGACATATACATTTCCAATCCTCCCAAAGACATGGCAGGAACCTCATCTGCTTTTACCGACGTCGTATCGGTGAACGAGGTAAAGGTAACCAGCCCACTGAGACGGTCTTCCACCGTTAAAGGGGAATCGGTCAACACGTAGGTTACGTTGGTATTGCCCAGCAAATTCATGTTTCCACGCATCGTGAGCCCGTCAAGCGGCCCCTTCACCGTGGCATGCAAGTCGACGAACACCTTTCCATACACCAGACTTTCGCGGGTACGCGGTGCATCCAGCAACGTATAGTTCTCTGCCAGCAGATTGAGGTTGGCAGTAGGACGCTCCATATTCCGGAAATCAACCTTACCGTCAATCGTAAACGGATTCTTGCTGGTGGTATAAATGGCAAACTTATCAAATATCAACTGATTGTCCTTTATCTGTACCGGACGGTTGTCGAACCAGTAACGTGCTCCCGCCTGGCGTGCATAGACAGACACACTGTCCAAAACAATATCACCATGCATTTGAGGCTTGTCCAGCGAACCATAAATATAAAGCCCTCCATCAATATCTCCGGTAAAGGCCACCGTTTGGTCAGGGATGAATGCATTGGCCATCTTCAATGGAAAATGCTCGAAACGGGTGGACACTTCCAGGGTATCCTTTCCGTTCTTCTGCGTCAAGATACCGTCGGCGGTCATCACTTCTTCATTATCATATGTAAAATAGGTATTCAGATAGTGCGTATTCTTGTCGCCCGGCAACCAGGTAGCCCCCAGGCCGATGTCTCCAACCGGTTGGCGTTCGTAGGTCAGTTTCTCTACATTGGCTTCGGCAGACACCTGCAGGGAAGTGGCAGTCTGTATATAATTTGCTTCGGCGGAGAACAATCCCGTAAGCCGGGGCATATAAGGAAGTACCTCCGTAAGTTCATCCAAGCGCAATCGGCTCAGTTCTACGTTTATATTCTGCAAGGAAAGGGTATCATTCTTGTCGGATTGCATACGGAAACACAGACCATCGTCGCTGTCCATATCAATATTGGCATAGACGCGCATATTCTTATGCAGATAAATCCAGTTACTATTGTCCGCAAAGTGGAATTTACGGAAAGCGATAATCGGCTCGGCAGGAATAAGGTTCAGCAGCACACCATTACCGCGACCGTGTCCTTCGGTCAACGGACGGGCATTAATACCGAATAGAACACCGGTCTGCCCTTTTCCATTCACATAATCCACAGTCAGTTCCGCATCTTCATTACGGACTTCACCCGTCAGTGTGCTACGGAACACAAACTGCGGGTTCTTGGGACCGTTTATGACACCACCTTGCAACTTCATGCGGGCAGTATCCTGCTTTACTGTAAAAAATATCGTATCGAGCTGCAAGGAGTCCATGCGCAATCCGTGAACAGCTGTACGTCCATTGATGCCGACTTGCGGAGTAAATCCGAAGCTCAGTTTGAAATCATTATAGGAAATACCCTTTGCAGCCAGGAAATAGCTGACGGGATTCTGGTTACCGGCTTCCAGATGCATGCCCGCTGAAGGAAGGACTTGGCGCAAAGCGGCATGGTCCAAACGCCGTTCATCAATCTGCTTTGTCAGGATAGAGACAAATTTATCCGACTGTTCCATCAACTTCTTCAACGTGCTGTGAGCGCGGAAACGCAGATTCAAGTCACCGGCATCAAGCCTCAACTTGAGAGAATCATGACGTGCCTCCGCTCCCATTGTAAAGGCAAACGGGTGTTTCAATGGTCGGGGCACCAAACCCAGCTTATGCAGATTCACCTCTTCCACATTTAAATCCAAAGCGCCATCCAGATAGCTGCGGTCAAGACGCATATCCGCATTTCCCTGCATCTTGAGAAGGACATTATCGCTGGCAAGACGGACGGTAGCAACGGATGACTTGAGTCCGGCATGCACATCTACACCGGAAATGTCCCAATGGACATACTGTAGTTTTTCCAAGGAGGCATTCAAAGCGGCCACAGTTTTTCGTGATGCCACATCCACCCCTTGCCCCTTAGCGGACATCTTTGCCGTAAGAGTATAGATAGAGTCCTTGGGCAGGAAGTGATGCACCTGCAAGTTGTTGATGGCAAGGTCGGCATGGTAGGCTTCCGTAGCAAGATTATAGGCGGCGTCCAAATTCAAGGCGCCTTCCTTCTCCTTCAGTTTCAGGGCGGCAGTGCACTGCGCCCCCTCCATACCGAGACGTGCCGCAAGGTGCATACTGTCCGGCACAATGATGGAGCCATCGGGAGCAATGTCAGCTAGTCCGGTCAGGAAGTTCAAGTTCTGCGTATGCATTTCGAAGTCCATGCTTCCATTACGTTTCACACTGTCGGTCAAGCTCCAGAATTCTCCTCCCCCACTCAACGAAAAGGCTCCGGGCAGCTCAGCCGTAAAACGGGAAATCTGCATCTGCTTCAGGTTTCCTTCCGTACCGGCATGAATCACCAACGGACGGAACGGATAGGCTTCCTTGAAAGCTTCCGGCAAGCCACCGGCAAAAAGCAGTACATCCTGTTTGCCGATACGGGCATTGAAACGGGCTGTCAGACGGCCGGTGGTAGGTATATTTATCAGTTCCCAGTAAGTCTGTGCCGTAAGGTTCATCTCACTATGAGGTGTCAGCAACTTCAAAGAAGGGATACGGATAACGGTAGAATCGGCAAACAACCGCCCGGTCAGGGAAGTTACACTCAAACCGGAACGCTCATACATGGAAAATTCCCGGATAACGGCATTCATATCTCTGCCGTAGTACATCACAGAATCAATGCCCAGGCGAATGTCGCGAAGAGCAATGTGCGAGGGGTCGAAGCCTATCGCACTCCCCGGGCCACCGGTATCATAATTGACAGAAGTTCCAGTCAGCAGGAATTTTCTCCAGCCATAGAACTGGTGTTTCAGGTCGGCAGCAGCGTCCGCAATCTCAGCATTTCCTATATGGGCTTTCAGCCCCATGGAGTCCAATGGCATCTGTAAATCGACCGAGACGTTCTTCAACTTCAGAGTATGGAGTGTGACTTTCCAGTTTAACGCAGTGTCAGTAGTGTCCTTGGGAGTCTCAGTGGTATCTGCAAGCATCACCTGCACATGGGTATCGCTCAATTCTATATTATTGAGGATGGCATCTTCTTTTGTAAGGTCTATGCCATGGCTTTCGAAAAAGAAATGCCCCAGTACTCCTTTGATGCACATACCTTCCATTAAATTGGAGGAGTTGACAGCAACTTGTTTCAAGGTAATGTCATCCACCTCCACTTTCCCTTTGAGTAAAGGCCATGCCTGTACCCGTACGTTCAAACTTCCAAGATTCAGCAAGGTATCGGGATGCTGCACATCAACAGCACTGTCGGCAGGCTGTACCACCAATACACCGCGGACCAACAAATTCAAAGGAAAGCGAAGGTCAATCCGCTCCACGGATATGTCCATACCCGTAGCACCTGATGCAATTGCCGTAGCCTGCTTCCGTATCAAATTCTGTACGGGAGGCACATAAAGCAATATCATCAATATTATAAACAGTATAATAGGAGTAAGCAACACCCACAGTGCTGTTCTCAACCATTTTCTTCTCATCGGAACGTCAATCTTTCATCGTATTTAAAAGTCCTACAAAGTAAACAATTTCTTTCGACATTTGGTTCCCGACAGAGAAAAATCACGTATTCTTCTCTGTTCCCCCATTACGGAAAAGCTGTTGCCTGAGTAATGACATCCTCTATCAAAACGAGGGCGGCAAGGGCGTGTTCTTTCAACTCTCCGGTAAAAGGCACTCCATGAGAAGTTTCCAACAGTTTCAGCAATGCAACCAGTTCCGCTGCTCCAATTAAAGTAAAGAGGGGAATCATTTTGTGGGAGACAGCAGCCATCTCGTCCACATCCTCATTCTCCACAGCCTTCTGCAAACGCTCCGCATTGAGGCGGGTTTCAGCCACAAAACTTTCCAGAATGGACTTTGCCGCCTCGGGGTCATCGACCGAAAAAGCAGTGAGCGAAGAGAATTTATACCCCGGGCAAGCCGAAGTTTCCGAAACTTCCATAACCTCCATCCCTTTGTCCTCCATATTCAATTCATGTAGCAATTCACTGACGGTAAACGGCTTATGCAGGCATCCGGCAAATCCATGCACCGTAAATTCCTCACGCTGCATGTCACTGCGGGCAGTGACAGCAATCACCGGAACAGACTGTGCCTGCGGTATGTTCGAAGCACGAAGCAGTTTCAGTAAATCAAAACCATTAATAGCAGGCATCTGCACATCAGTAAGCAGAACATCAAAGGTTGCAGTGCGCAAGGCATCCAGCAGTTCATCCAGTTGTAAACAAGAGACAGAATTTATACCACTCTGCTGAAGCATGGCGGCAGTAAGGGTAAGCTGAATACGGTCATCATCGATAAGGAGGACATTCTTCAGTGAAGAATGAGGAACGGGGAATGAAGAATTGCCATTCGGCGTGGCAGCACATCCCGATTCTTCATCCTTCATTCTCCGTCCTTCACTCCTTACGGGATAGATAGGAATATATATGGTGAAAGTGCTTCCCTTGCCTGGCACACTGTCTACATCAATCGTGCCTTCAAGCAACTGTACCAGCATACGGACAATGGAAAGTCCGAGTCCAAACCCCTCTTTACCCTGAGCACCCGGTAAGCGGGTAAACTCCTGGAAGATACGTTCCCGGTCGGCAGGTTCCATACCTTTACCGGTATCAGCAATGGCAACTACCAGTCGACGGTCCTCGTAACGGGCAGTCATGGTAACACTGCCTTGGTCCGTAAACTTCACGGCATTGGACAGCAAATTGTTGATAATCTGGCGCAGACGCAAGGGGTCGCAAATATAGGTACCGCCCAGCTCCGGGGCAATGTCGCAATGAAGCGCCAGTCCTTTGGCAGCCGTAAGTGGTTCAAAACTGACGTGTATCTCTTCAAGCAGGCGGGAAGGATGAAAGGTGACCCGGTTGATTTCGGCCTTGTTCAAATCAAGACGATGGAAGTCGAGCAAATCAACGACCAGCTTCAGCAGATGTTCCGATGAGGTTTTCATATTGTCCAGATAGAACCGCTGACGCTCATCCACCGTCAGACGGGAAAGCAAGTCGGCATAGCCCATAATAGAACCGAGCGGGGATTTGAAATCATGGGTAATGGCAAGCATCAGTTTTTCACGGACAGCGAGTAAATCCTCGGCACGACGACGGGCCTCTTCCAACTCACGACGGTAACGGTTGCTTCGGGTTATGTCGCGGCCGATGATAATAAGAAAAAAAGCGGAAAGCAACACCGCACCTACGGCAATGCCACTGATAATCTTGGCCGAACGGCGTCGGACCGCTTGTTGATACTCGGCTTCCGTCCGTGCACGCAGCAGAGTTTCCGTCTCGTAATCTTTCAGCAAGCTGTCAATACGAGCGGTCAGCATATGGTCCAAGCGTTGCAGATAGCGTTTACGTCGCTGTATAACAGTGTTTACAGCTTTTTTCTGCTGGGCCACGGCACGCAGTTTCTCATGCAAAGAATCGGCCGGATTATAGGGTTCAATCACCGTATCCGTTGCAAATTCAAGGGAGGTCTTTACCTGGATAGCCGTATCTTTCTTTGGGGGGACAAACACTTCACCCAAACGACGGAAAAACCCCTTCTTCCGAGGGCGTGTCACGACGGTATCCCGATGTGTAATGATACGGTGCTGCACACGCTGCTGAGTCACTACCGAGTCCTGCTGGGCAATTATCTGCTCAATGTCACTGGTGGATACCATGCTGTCATTCGCCTCACTCAGCGTGCGCAGCATTTTTATCGTATTGGTATCCTTCTCGCGTATCAAGGCAAGCACGCTGTCTGTCCATTGTACATCGCGGTCATCAGTAAGAATAAGGTTCTCCATTTCCCGGTGTACGAAAAACAAGGAAAAAAACAATACCGCCAGCAACAAAGTGTAGCCTACGGCAATCTTTACTTTGGAGACATTATTCATACTATCAAATCCTTTCCCTGGTCTGTTTACGGAACCTCAACCACAGCATCACTCCCGCACTGGTCAGTCCGAACGGGAAAGCCATCCAGACTCCCGTCAGCCCCCAACCGAAAACGAAACCGCAAAGGTACCCTACGGGCAAAGATATAATAAAATAGGATATAAATGCAATAATCATCATCGGTTTCACATCCGAGATGCCGCGCAGGGCATTGGCAAAGTTAATCTGCAACCCATCGCCGAACTGGTAAATCAAGAACGGGAAGAAGAGAGCGGCAACCATGCCGGACACTTCCGCATTGTCCGTAAACCATCCACCTACTTGACCGCGAAGTGCAAAGACGATACCCAGCAACACCACCTCCATACACAGGATGATGTGAAGGCCGGCATACGCCGAGCGGCGCACATTCTGCCCGTCTCCCTGCCCCTTGAAGTTGCTGACACGCACGGCAACCGCAGCGCCCATGCCATAATACATCATGAAGGTGAACTGAGAGATAGTAAGCATTATCTGATGCGATGCTAGGGCAAGTGTCCCCAGCCAGCCCACCATGACGACGCTCAGACTGAAGGAAGCGGTCTCCATACCCATCTGCATACCCACGGGCCAGCCCAGTGCATTGAGCTTCTTGAACATCGGCATCGACCACCCCAGCCGCATGAAGCCGAGCCTGTAACGGATAAACCGGCGGCCGCGAAGCACAATCGCCGCAAAGACCACCACCATCACAATGCGGGAGAACAAGGTGCTGATACCCGCACCAAGCAGTCCCATCTCCGGAAAGCCCAGCTTTCCATTGATAAGTATATAGTTTCCTACGATGTTAAGCGCATTCCCTCCGAGCAGAATCCACATGGCCGTCTTGGTATCGGTGATGCCGTCCGTAAACTGTTTGAAACCGTTGAACAGCATGACAAAGACCAGTGAAGCAAGCAACACCAGATAGTAAGGCTTGATTAGAGGCAACAATTCTCCGGGCTGTCCCAGCCGCTCCACATTGAAATAGAGAACAGCCATGACAAGAGTCAGCAACAAAGCCACCAGCACATTGGCAACCAGGCTACACCGCAACGCCTGCCCTGCCTCGGCAAAGCGGCGGTTACCGTAGAAGCCCCCTACAACCGGTGTCAGCCCGTAGCTGAAGCCCGTACTGAAAATAATGCAAAGAGTAAACAGATTGTTTACGAAAGAAGCGGCACCCAGTTCCTCCGTGCTGTGATGCCCAATCATCAGCGTATCGGCAAAACCAAGCACAATGACTCCCAACTGCCCCACCACAATGGGTAGCCCCAGGAGAAGCAATGCTTTATAGTGCTGCTTATACGTATCAAATAATTTTTTCATACTAAAGGTTTTCTTTTTGGTAATAAAGCACAATCCCGTTTTCATCGCGGAAGGTCTGTTGGGCGACCCTATGAAGCTGTTCTGCCGTCACAGAGCGGTAATTGTCCACTTCACGGTCTATGTCTTCTGCCTGTCCGGTCAGTTCAAACCAAGCAAGATTCGTGGCAACATTCAGATAATTGATGTTGCCGAATATCTGTGTAGACTCAAACTTGTTCTTTACTTTCTCCAATTCTTGTTCTCCAACAAACCCGGATTTCAACTCTTCCAACTCTTTCCGGACAGCAGCCTCGGCTTGTTCCAAAGATACGCCTGCAGATGGTTTTCCACTGATATGCAGCAGGCCGGCATCCCGTGTACCGGAGATATAGGCATCGAGACTGGAAAAGAACTTCTGCTCCTGCACCAGCCTGCGGGTCAAGCGACTGGAACGTCCATTGCTCAGAATATCCGACAGAATATCGAAGGCATAATAATCGGCATCCTCACGGCTGCACATGTGATAAGCCATGAACAAAGCATCCAGAGGAACATTCCGTTCCACCGTCTGCCGGCGTTCTGCCGTCTGTACAACTTCTTGCGGTAATTGCCTTACGGGCACATTCCTACGGGGAATGGGAGCAAACCATTTTTCTGTCAGCCTAACCGTTTCTTCCCACGAAATATTTCCGGTAACGGCCAGCACTGCATTATTAGGTGCATAAAAACGAAAAAAGAATTCCTTTACCTCGTCCAGCGTGGCATTGGCAATGTGAGAGAGGTCTTTCCCGATAGTAGGCCAGCGATAAGGATGCGTTTGATAAGCCAAAGGACGAAGCAGATGTCCCACATCACCATACGGCTGGTTCAAGCAACGTTGTTTAAATTCCTCCATCACTACCGCACGCTGCACTTCAAGACTTTGCTCACTGAATGCCAGTTCCAGCATGCGGTCGGACTCCAGCCAGAAGCCGATTTCCACATTCGATTTTGGAACCGTCAGGTAGTAATTGGTTATATCATTATTGGTCCATGCATTATTCTCCCCGCCTGCCAATTGCAAAGGAGCGTCATAATCAGGAATATGCACCGTACCTCCGAACATCAGATGCTCGAACAGATGGGCAAAACCCGTATGCTCGGGATGTTCGTCACGGGCACCCACATCATAAACAATATTCAAGGCAACCATCTGCGTGCTGGTGTCCTCATTGTGCACCAACCGCAGACCGTTGTCAAATATTTTTTTGTTTATCTTCATAAAATGGAATGACAGAATCTATCATCAATCTATCACTGTCACTTTTTTAATAACCACATCCTCTTCGGGACGGTCGTTACGGTCAGTCTTGACCTTCTGTATTTTATCAACAATATCCATACCTTCCAGCACTTCACCGAACACGGTATATGCACCGTCCAAATGTGGAGTACCGCCCACGGTAGTATAAGCCTTCACCTGCTCGGGGGTAAACTTGAACTCCGGTTCCTTGGCAACCTGAGCCTCTGCCTGCGCAATCAAGGAATCTTGCAAATCCATCAGACCGTCCTGGTCATTATTCTTGCGCATCTTGTAGATTTCCTTCATGTGTTTCTGCGCCAACGCGTTGAAAGCATTGTTCAAGCGCATCTGATTCATCTGCTGTTCCATCCCCAACAAGGTAGAGTCATTATACACTTTTCCGGTCACAATGTAGAACTGGCAGCCGGATGATGCCTTGTCAGGGTTCACCTCATCACCCTGGCGTGCAGCCGACAAAGCACCTTTTTTGTGAAAATACTTCGGATAAACAAATTCGGCAGGAACGGTATAACCCACGTCGCCTGCCCCCAGCATCTTGCCTTTCGGAGCCTTCTTCGATTCCGGGTCACCTGCTTGTATCATAAAGTCCTTGATGACACGGTGGAACAGCGTACCTTCATACGTGCCGTCTTCCACCAGCTTGATAAAGTTATCACGATGTTTCGGGGTTTCATTATACAGTTTCACGGTGATGTCACCCGCACTTGTTTCAATCTTCAGCTTCGTTTCTTTTTCCATATCTTCCTCTTTCTTTTGTCCCGGCTTGCAAGCAGTCAGACCGCAAACCAGTATAGTTAATAATACAATAAGATTTCTTTTCATTTTGTTTTTTATTTAATTTAAGTTTGCAAATATACTAAAATCAGACAAAAGCACTTACCTTTGCCTACATAAAAGAGATAAAAGGCTAAAGCAATGACATCCATATTAATTGTAGAAGATGATATTACTTACGGCATGATGCTAAAAACATGGCTCGGCAAAAAAGGTTTCCAAGTAACCTCTGCCAGCAACATTGCCCGTGCTCAAAAACATATTGAGTCGGAAACCGTAGATTTGATATTGTCTGACCTGCGCCTGCCCGACAAGGATGGCATTGACTTATTGAAATGGCTGGGCGAACACGGCCTGCAAATACCGCTTATCATCATGACAGGATACGCTGACATACAGTCGGCCGTCCAAACCATGAAACTGGGAGCCTGCGATTACATTGCCAAGCCTGTGAACCCGGACGAATTACTGAAAAAAATAGGCGAAGCCTTGAATGCATCATCCTCCGCTTTGAAACAGATGATGCATTCGTCCCGAACAGATGATGCGTTTACCCCAAACAGACCATCCGTTTCACCCAAACAGACGATGCATTCCGACAAGATGAAAAATCAGCCTCTGAAGGGTGCAGAAGGCTCATTGTCCTCCTCCGACTTCCTTGAGGGAGAGAGCGACGCAGCCAAACAACTCTACAATTATGTGAAACTGGTTTCACCTACCAATATGTCTGTACTCATCAATGGTGCCAGCGGAACGGGCAAAGAATACGTAGCTCACCGCATCCACCAGCTCAGCAAGCGTGCCGACCAGCCGTTTGTAGCCATCGATTGCGGTTCTATTCCCAAAGAATTGGCCGCTTCGGAGTTCTTCGGGCACATAAAGGGCGCCTTTACCGGCGCACTGACCGACAAAACGGGCGCTTTCGTCGAAGCCAACGGCGGTACCATCTTCCTGGATGAGATAGGCAATCTGAGCTATGAAGTGCAAATACAGTTGCTGCGTGCTTTGCAAGAGCGCAAGATACGTCCGGTAGGTTCAAACAAAGAGATAAGCGTGGATGTACGTCTGGTATCCGCCACCAACGAAAATCTGGAGCAAGCCATCGAAAAAGGGGCGTTCCGTGAAGATTTATATCACCGTATCAATGAATTCACCCTACGTATGCCGCAACTCAAAGACCGCCGTGAAGACATCCTGCTCTTTGCCAATTTCTTTCTGGACCAGGCCAACCGCGAAATGGACAAGCAACTGACCGGCTTTGATGACAAGGCATCCCGCGCCCTATTGGAATATCCCTGGCCCGGCAATCTACGCCAAATGAAGAATATGGTACGCCGTGCAACCTTGCTGGCACAAGGCAAATTCATTACTATCAACGAACTGAATGAACTGAAAGGACCCGCACCGGGCATCATCGGTATCCCTCTCCGCAATGAGGAGGCAGAGAAGCATCAAATCATCGAAGCCTTGCGGCAGACGGGAAACAACAAGAGCCGCGCTGCACAACTGTTGGGCATTGACCGCAAAACGCTGTACAACAAGTTGAAGCTTTATAACATATCCGACTAAAGGGTGTGGAATTATTCCACACTCCCCTCCACACATTCCACACTTTTCCACACTATGCCACACTTTGCACAGAAACATATATCACTAACTATCAGAACATTATCCAACACACACTCTTTCTGGCACACCATTTGACCTATATTAGACGTAAGCAACAAGCGCTACAACAAGCAAGCACTTAGACTTAACAATAAGATATACCAACCTAAAAGCAAATGAATTATGAAAAAATTAGTATTAGTAGCAGCCCTGTTTATGTTTGTTTGTGGCGGAACGTTCTTGGCTCAAGCTAAGGCTCCGGTAGAACAGCCGAGTAAGACAACAACCTTGTCTAACGACACTGTGGTAACGGATACTTTGCAGAAAGCCGAGAACGTCCAAGACACAGCAAAAGTGGCCCAATAACAGTAAGCACACTACAACAAAAAAGCCGTTTCCTCCTTGTCTATTCTGGGAAACGGCTTTTTTTATTATCAATTGTTAATTAAAACATCACCAATGTCTTTCCGGATAAAGGTCATTCCACCATGCCGGACTATCCTGCAGCCAGCGGGCAAACCAAGCCATAATTGAATTGTGCCACAATTCACGTTTTGCATAATCAAGTACAAAATGGTTTTCACCATCTACGGTAATAAATTCCACCGGCTTACCCAATATCTTCAGCGCATTATACAATTGGATACTTTCACCGATAGGCACGTTTGTATCTACCGTGCCATGCAGCAACAACAGAGGGGTATTAATCTTGTCCGCATTGAACAATGCTCCATGCTTCGTAAACAAATCGGGATTATTCCAAGGATAGCTATCGGCTGCCGCAACAGAGTTATAGGAATATCCCCAATAACCCTCGCCCCAATAGCTCGTTACATTGCTGATACCAGCATGCGAGGCAGCGGCAGCAAACATATCCGTCTTAGTCTGCAGATACATCGTCATGAATCCTCCATAAGAGGCACCCAGGCATCCGATACGTTTATCGTTGACAAACGGATGGGCTGCACAGAATTTCTTCGTACCTTCAATGATCTCATCGGCCGTACGCTCACCCCATGCATTGACATGGCGTGCAGAGAACTCCTGGCCGTACCCGATGGCACCACTGGGCTGGATAACATAAACCACATAGTCACGTGACGCAAACAACTGTGCACAGTACGGGGAAGTTATACCGCGGGTTGTAGGAGTCGTTCCTCCATAATAGTATACGATAAGCGGATACTTCTTGTTCGGGTCAAAAGACGGCGGCAGACAAACCATTCCCTTTATCTCCGTACCGTCCGAAGCTGTAAAGTTCCACTCTTCCATCTGTCCCAGCTCAATCTTATCGAGGATGGGCTTCATGGGATTGGCAAGCAGGGTAGAAACTTTTTTCTTCGTGTCGTACGTATAAGCTACGCCCGTGCTGGTGTTTCCTCCGCCCACATAGGCAGCCACAACCGGATTGTCATTGGCCAGCGTGAAGGAAGTAATCACATCTTCTTCAAGCGGAAGCATTTCAAAGCCGCCCGTCTTCGGAACATAACGGTAGATATGCCTGCAATCCCCATCAGTCGTATCGAAATAGATACATCCGTCCACACGGTTCCACTGCACGAGAGACACCGTAGGATTGAAATCGCGCGTGATAGCCTGCACTTTCTTTGTAGCCAAATCCATAATGAATGCTTGGGTATCAAAGTCATTGGCTATGGGATGTTCACCGCAATTCTTGCCAATGCCTCCGAAAGCAGACGGACTGCCCGTCACCAGAAGCTGCTTCCCGTCCGGAGAGTAAGAAGCACTTCCCAGATAAGCATCCCAGGCGACCAGCGTATCTGCCTGCAAGGTGGTCAAATCAATCTCGAAAAGAGAAGAGAGGGAGAAAGGGCATCGAGTGATGTCCGGCTTGGAAGTGCTGCACAACAGTTTCTTGCCATCCGGGGAAATATCATTCAGATAGACGTTGTGACTACCGTAGGTCAGGCGCTCGGAAAGTCCCGTCGCCACATCGTATTTCATGAGATAATAGCGGTCACGAGAATTGGGGATACGGTCGTCCGGATGCAAGAGACGTTTCAACGGGCCACTCACCTTTTCGCCCTCGTCCGTGAGCATATAGATAAGATAGTCTTCTGTAGGAGACCAGCTGAAATATCCTTCGGGAACATTCTTCAGCAGCACTTCCTCACGCATCGTGGCGGGATCGAACACAACCAGGTCATTCTGCTCCTCGCCCATAACCGTATAATAGAGCTTGTTGCTGTTGGGCATCCAGTTCATCTTTTCATTGGCATTGGGCAATATCACCCGGCCGGTCTTTACCTCGGTCAGCTCACAACGGGTCCTGGAACGCTTCACGTCGTAATTGTCCGAATAGCGGGTCAGCAGATACTTGCCGTTGGGCGAAAGAGAAACCCTGCTCGCTCGGGAGCCGAAATTGGTGTTGAACAAAGAGAAACGTCTCTTCATGTCCGGTGCCATCCGGCAGGCTACATCGGCAAAGTCCTTTTCCTTTTCAAATTCGCATTTCAGCATCGGCTGCATCTTGTCGTCCGCGCTTGAAAGCAACTTGATGACAATCTCATAATCCGCTTCGGGGTCCATACGCAGACTGACAGCCGTAGGACGGACCTGCGACAAGCTGTCCTCCGCTGTCTCCTTGACTTGCTTGGATTCACCGTTTACAAACACCTCAAAACGGGCAGGAGAATATACATTCAGCTTGCCCTTCATGAAACGCTCCGCACGCAGATTGGTAGCAAACAGATAGAACAGATTGTCCTTGTCTGCCTTTGCCACAGTTACATATCCAGCCGTATCAGCAACCATACGTTCGTACCGACCTCCGTCGAAGTCGAGACTGACCTTCGTCTTCAGAAGATTGCCGGTAGTAAACTTGTCTCCCTTGAAGTTGATACTATCGCCCTGGAGGGGAGTGCGCACCGTAACGGCAGGACGCACATTATACTCAGCAACTCTTTCCTGAGCTTGGGCAGCCAATCCCGCAAGGAGCAGCAAACCCGACAAAACTGTGATTTTCTTCATTACTGTAAGATTAAATCGTTTCAAAACCATTCCATAAATTTCCAGGAGGGACGGGAGCCTCCACTTCTATCGGTTCTTTGGACACCGGATGCACAAAACGGATATACCGCGCATGCAGACAGATGCTGCCGTCGGGATTGGAGCGGGGCGAACCATACTTCAAATCTCCCTTGATGGGACAGCCCATCTTTGCCAACTGACAACGTATCTGGTGATGGCGTCCGGTTTTCAAATCTATTTCCAACAGATAATAGTTCTGCGACCGCCCGATGAGCCGGTAATGCAAAATCGCTTTCTTGCTGCCCGGCACCTCCTTGTCGTATGCATAACTCTTGTTCTGTTTCTCATTTCGCACCAGATAGTTCACCAATTCCCCCTCTTCCTCGCGGGGTAAGTTCTTCACTACTGCCCAGTAAGTCTTCTTCACCTCGCTATTCTTGAACATCTCGTTCAGACGCGACAGTGCCTTACTGGTCTTGGCAAAAACAACAAGACCGCTCACGGGGCGGTCCAGCCGGTGGGCGACACCGATAAAGACATTTCCAGGCTTGCTGTACTTCTCTTTCAGGTACTGCTTTACAGTTTCCGAAAGCGGTGTATCACCCGTTTTGTCTCCCTGAACTATCTCGGAAGCGGTCTTGTTGACTATAATGATATGATTGTCTTCGTATACGACAGTCATCGGTTGTTAATGTTTAATGATTAGTGATTAATGATTAATGACTAACACCCAACTTCTCATTAAACATTAATCACTAATCATTAATCATTAAATTACATATTCATCCCACCATCTACCTGAATAACCTGACCGGATACATAAGAAGACATATCAGAAGCCAGGAAAGTAGCGATATTTGCCACGTCTTCGGGTGTGCCGCCACGACGCAAAGGAATCTTCTTGCACCATTCAGCCTTCACCTCTTCAGACAAGGCGTCGGTCATGGCTGTCATGATGAAGCCCGGAGCAATGGCATTGGCACGGATTCCACGAGAACCCAGCTCCTGAGCGATAGACTTGGCCAAAGCAATCATACCGGCTTTGGAAGCAGAATAGTTGGCCTGGCCGGCATTGCCGTGAACACCTACCACAGATGCCATATTGATAATGCTACCCGCCTTCTGGCGCATCATGATGGGTGTGCAGGCATGGATAAAGTTAAATGCCGATTTCAGGTTGACATTGATAACCATATCCCATTGCTGTTCGCTCATACGCATCATCAGACCGTCACGTGTGATACCGGCATTGTTTACCAGAATATCAATACGTCCAAAGTCCTTATGGATTTCTGCCACTACATTGGCAGTGTCTTCAAAGTTTGCTGCATTGGAGGCATAAGCTTTTGCCTTTACTCCCAAAGCTTCCAATTCTTTTGCCGTAGCCTCGGCATTTTCATCAATCACCAAGTCAGTGAATGCAATATTTGCTCCTTCTTGAGCGAACTTCAAAGCGATAGCCTTGCCGATGCCGCGTGCAGCACCTGTCACAATGGCTGTTTTTCCATCTAATAATCCCATATTATTTTAAAATTATTTATAAAATGTATTCTTACTTCTTTCCCAATGCACCAAGTACCAGACGGGTCACGTAAGTATCGCGTACCGCATCGTCCAGATTGGCCCCTATATGGCCGCGGATATAAGGTGTTTCAATACCTTTGACACTGTAATGCACAATCTCGGCAGTCATATCCAAGTCATCTATCTGGAAAACACCCTTCTCCATACCTTCACGCAGAACCTCCTTGAAAAGCTGGGTCTCTGTAGCATCGAAACGTTTGCGCACTTTCTCCACTCTCCAAATATCCCGAAAGAAATTGGCACGAAGAGTACCATTCCGAAAGACAACCTCTTTTACCGCATCCAGATGAGTGTAAATCATTTCCATCAGTTTCTCGTCCGGCTGAATATCTTTCTCTACCACGTGCTTCATCATATCCGAAAGAATATCCAGCTCCGACTCGACAACAGCCAAGTAGATATCTTCCTTGCTCTTAAAATAGGTATAGAGCGTTCTCCTACCTTTCTTTGAAGCGAGGGCAATATCATTCATCGTGGTATTTTCAACACCCATCTTTGCAAACAGCTGACGGGCAACGTCCACTAATTTAGCTTTTGTCTTCGATACGGTCATAGATTAATTGCACATTGCTTTATTATTTGAGCAAAAGTAAGACATTTCCGCATATCTTACAAGAAAACATTCATTTTATTAATGAACAGCCCTAAAAAGGAAGAAAAAAAGTAGGCTTATTATCGTTCTATTTATCAACATATTACTCATTAAAATCCACTTAACCTCAAAAATATCATGCATTTTATTTGCATATTAAATAAAAAGCCGTACCTTTGCACCCACAAAACAATAACATCGCGGAGTGGAGCAGTTGGTAGCTCGTTGGGCTCATAACCCAAAGGTCATTCGTTCGAGTCGGATCTCCGCAACTACAATGAGGATAAAAGGTTTTATAAACCGTTTTATCCTCATTTTTTTAATTCCCATCAAGGACAGAAAAAAATGTTTGCGCAAATAATGTTTGTGCAAATTGCTTCCACACTTCCACCTCCTCTCCACATCCCTTTATTCATCGGCATTACAGATGCGGTGGAAGCAACTCAAAAGTGTGGAAGCAAAATTTGCTTCCACACCGTTTCACAAACAGAAATACTGACACACAAGAAGCTAACATGAAGTAACACAAGTTATTAATTTCTTGTATCACATCTTATTTATATCGTACCTGCACGAAATCAATATCCTGCAAACACGGTATTAATTCCATCTCCTCCCCCTTCAAATGCAATCAGAACAAATGCGTACAGCCACACAAAGCCAAGACTTCAATACTGTTTTCCTCTGTGCTTTATTCAGAGAATGAAGGTATTTATTACGTCGGACATAAGGAATCAACAGTATGCAACGGCCATGATGCAATCGCCTAACGGCCATCAACAACCCGCTTAACAGCCGTCAGCAGATCGCCGCACGACCATTAGGCGCTGATAAGGCAATGAGTAAAAGGGAACACTCCCCTATACACAAGTAAACAAAGCCCTATATACAACGGATTGAAAGCAGCGGTTTCCCTTAGAATATCCTGATGAAAAGCAACCCCAGCCCGATGGCAACGCCAGTCGAAACAAGTCCGGGAAGCATGAACGAGTGATTCAGCACATACTTGCCGATACGGGTAGTTCCGGTACGGTCGAAATTAATGGCCGCTACTACGGTGGGATAGTTGGGAATAAAGAAGTAACCGTTTACGGCCGGGAACAGAGCAACCAGTATCATAGGCGAAATGCCCAAAGCGATGCCCAAAGGCATCAGTGCGCGCACAGTGGCGGCCTGGCTATAAAGCAGAATCGACATGGCAAACAAGGCTATCCCGAACAGCCACGGCATTTGCCTCACCACTCCCTCGATGGACTGGGTCAACTGAAGCATGTTTCCCTGAAGAAAAGTATCTCCCATCCAGGCAATGCCGAATATGGCAATCACCGCCTGCATGCCTGCCGGGAAGACGGAACCTTGCGTTGCCTTCATGCCGTCGGTGCGAGTCAGCAGCAAGATGAGGGCGGCGGCAGAGAGCATCACGATTTCGATAATGGCGGACATGCCGAGTCTCACCGTCTCGCCGTCTATCACGAAGGCAGGACGCAAACTGTCGAACGAACCAAAGAACACGATAAAAACAGTGGCAAGGATAAAGATAAGCACGGACAAGACGGCATGCCGTTTATTGTGTATATCCTTTATCTCCACCTTCTTGACATCAAGATAGCCTTCGGTCAACCTCTTTCTGTACTCCGGGTCGTCTGCCAGCTCCTTGCCCACCTTCATGGAGAACAAGGCGCCCACAAGTACCCCGATAATGGTAGCAGGAATCGTTATTTTCAGAATATCGAACAAGGTGACATCAAATCCCGCCAGCAACCCAAGCAGTGCGACGGTGGCAGCCGAAATGGGACTTGCCGTAATAGCCTGCTGCGAAGCAATCACCGCAATGCCCAGTGGCCTCTCGGGACGAATCTTGGTCTCCGTGGCAACCTCGGCAATCACGGGAAGCACCGAATATGCCACATGTCCCGTGCCGGCAACAAAAGTAAACAAATAGGTCACAATAGGGCTCAAGATGGTGACCTGCGAAGGATTCTTCCGCAACAACCGTTCTGCCAGCTTTACCATATAATCCAGTCCGCCAGCCGCCTGCATGCAGGATGCGGCAGAAATGACGGCGGCTATCATCAACATAACGTCAATGGGAGGTGATGTAGGCTGCAATCCGAAACCAAACGTCAGAATTGCCAGACCTATCCCTCCCATTACACCCAGTCCAATGCCGCCCAAGCGGGCGCCTATAATGATAGCTACCAATACAAATGCCAATTGCAAGGCCATATACTCTACACTTTTTGATTCATGTGCAAAGATAAGTCATTTCGTATTATGGCTACTCACCTACTTCTATTTTAACTGCTTGTTTTAACTCCACACTCAAAGAGGCATCATCCTTTAACGGTGTCCAGAACACCCGGCGGCATTCATTCTTCTGCAAAAGACAACGATGATAGCGACTGCCGGACAGATGCTCCGTATCGATATGGAAGGAACCGGTATTGACATCCCAGTCGGCTATCTCGTCCAGATTCAGATAAAGGTTGCGCACTGTGCCGCTGTTGAGATGCAAGCTCTGCGCCTGCGCCGCAAGCGCAGTGACATGGCAATCTTCCAGCCGGGCAAGGTATCGCGTGCGGAAAGAGAGCGTATCGCAACGGAGTCCGTAGAAATTGGCTTCCATATCTTCCACATCTACCACAACCGCTTGTACCTCCGCAGGCAACCGCAATTCCATCCCTTCTGAACGAACCCTTATCCAAATGTCATTCTGAAGATGCTGTTCCAGCTTATCCTCCGGAAAGTCAAAGGTGACGAGCAGGGTATCGCCAACGGAAGTCATCGACATAAAAGCCTCCATATCCCCTGCATAGGAGAAACTGCCCTGCTGCAAAGAGTCTCCGGCAGTTACCTCCAACGGCACTTCCCCGAACGAGAACATACGCTCTGCCTCCACAATACCTTCTTTTTTCTGTTTCCACACCACCGGAGGCTGTGTCAGCTTCAACACCCTGCACGAGGGCAGCTGCACCGTTTTCCGTTCTCCGCCGATTTCCATAAAATTATCTTTCTGAGTGACATTGCGGTCCACCACATAGAACATGAGTCCGCATACCATTGCCACACCGGTAACCAGCATTCCTATCATTATATAAGTCGTTCGTTTCATAACTGTCTTCTTTTATTTTTGTTTCTTGATAAACTCCTGATACATCCCGGACAACTCCTCGGCAGAGATGCCCAGCGTGAAAATCTGCTTGAAGAAATAATCCACTTCCTCCTTCAGAAAATACTCTTTCCTCAACGAAAGAATCAGCTTACGTGCACCTACCGACACAAAATAGCCGATACCCCGCTTGTTGTAAATCACTCCTTGCGTCTGCAAGTAGTCGTACGAACGCATCACCGTATTGGCGTTGACCTCTACCACAGCCGCATATTCCCGTACCGAAGGAATACGTTCTTCCTCCTGATATTGCCCGAGAAGTACCTCGTCGCAAATGCGGTCTGCTATTTGCAGGTAGATGGCTTTGCTTTCCTTAAAGTTCATAGTTACCAGCGATTAATGATTTCGGACTCCTTGAAACGGAAATAGGCAAGCACCCAGTTGAAAAGGGCGAAAAACGAAGTTATAAAAATCAGCCAGTCACTCGATGCTTCCCTGTTGATATAAGGCTCGGTCATAAAAAAATTATTGGGTAGAATGGTTTCCAGACACAATACAGCTATCAGGATATATGAAACGAAGATGCAGACACCGGCCGCAAAAGTCTTGATAAGTGCATTTTTGGGCCAGACCGTACTGCCCAGCAGGAAGAAAGACTGTAGAAAAAAGTAGCAGCTCAGGAATATACCCACCACAGCCGGTCCGCTTCCTATCGTCTCATAGAAACGGTTCGTGTTACAGCAGAATTCCCACAACGGAAAGGAGTGAACGACATGCAGCTCCGGGTAGGCCAGAAGATAGAAGACGACTCTTGTCAAGTCCGCCAGCTTGAAAGCTATCAGAAAGACCAAGATAAAGCCGCAGGTAGCCACCAGCCAGCGGGCAAAGAATTTCTCGAACATGGTGGCAGGTGTCATGAGCACAACGGTACGACTCGTCTTGCTTTTCATCCTTTCCATGGTAAACGAGGCGCTAATGCATCCCCAAATGACAAGTCCCCAAAGAAAGAATCTGGACTCAAACTCCCAGATAGGGTCCATGCCCACAGCTCCCGCTTCCAGATTGTGATACTGATAGTATCCATTCCAGACAAAGACTATGGCCAACATTCCGTAGACCATCACCGAGCGGAGTATATAGGTCTTCCAATTCTCCACCATCTCTTTGCGGCATACGTTCACAAAGCGATGCAAACTAAAAAAGGTATCGCGTATCATTATTCATTTGTTTTAGTGTGAAACATTTCCGCTATCTTCCCAGGCTCTGCAAGTACGGCGCCAAACAGCAGTTCAAGATTAATCTCCGATTCCTCACCTTCCGTATTGGGCAGCATCAAGAAATTGCCTTGTACGGAGGGAAGCGTGTACAAGGCAGTCGCAGCCAACTCCCGGTCGTCACTCTCCAAGAAGAACAGCTTACTGCAAATGCTGGCAGTGGATTCGTCCAGCAATACGCGGCTGTTGTCCATAATCAGCACATGGTCCAGTACTTTGTCAATGTCACGCACCTGATGGGTGGAAATGACAATCGTCTTGTCGTCCGACATACCCGAAGCCAGAAATTTGCGGAACTGGCTCTTTCCCGGAATATCCAGTCCATTGGTAGGCTCATCCATCAGCAGCAGGGAAGTATTGGTGGCCAGCGCAAAACTCATGAAGATTTTCTTTTTCTGCCCCATGGACAAGGCTCCCAAATCAGCATCCATATCCATCTCGAAGAAATGTAGGTACTTCACCATGTCTTCCTTGCTGAAACGGGGATAGAACTTACTGTTCAGTTCAATATAGCTGACCAAGGAAATAGGAGGCAGCTCGAACTCCTCGGGTACCAGAAACATGTCCTGCAACGTGACGGGCAACCGGCGGCGCATGTCGGTATCATGATACATCACTCTCCCACGTTTGGGAGCCAACAAACCGCTCATCAGATAGAGCAACGTAGACTTGCCGGCTCCGTTCTTACCCAACAGACCGTAAACCCGGCCGGCTTCCAGCGAAAGTGAAAAATCGCTCAGGACTTCTTTCCGCCCCTTGCGATAACTAAATGAAATGTTTTCTACTTGTAACATACGCTTGGATGAATTAAATATCTTATTGTTTATGTGTATTAGTATAATAGTACACCGCAAAAGTAGACATTCTTTTCAATACGACAAGCGTTTCAAGAAAAAAAATGCTCAGAAAAAGGAACAATTCTATTCTTTGGTTCGAAATTAGCCTCACACGCAAGAAGATTAGGACACTTCTGTATCCATTTAGGACTCTATATTTCCTGCCACTTGCTTTACATTTGCAAAGGAGCTAAAGACATGAATATGAAAAACGAAGAAAAGATTTACCAACTTAACACATACAATATAGCAGAATATACAAGTACGGACTATACCGACAACGATATTGCTATACTTGGAGATTTCAAGAACTTGCTTTTCAACAAGTATTTCAAGTTGAATGCAAACATCTATGTGGTCTGTGTAAAAGGAAGACTGCAGATAAACATCAATACCCAAAAATATGCTATCTACCCCGGTGAGATGCTGATTTGTATGCCCAATATGATTCTGAGCAATTGCACAACCAGTTCCGACTTCAAGGGCGCCATGTTCTGTCTGTCGACCCAGATTACACAGAAGTACCTTCATAAAAGTAGTGACATATGGAACAAGGCTTTCTATATCAGCCAGAATCCGGTAGTACGCATTGACAAGGACAGAGTGCAACTGTTCGATTTATACTATAAGGTGATACGTGCCCGAATGAAACAAGCGGAGCAGCCCTACTACAAAGAAGTCATCAGGTCGCTGATACGCACCATGCTGTATGAGCTGCTGGCAGATTTAAACCAGTTGAGCACCCCTCCCGAAAGCCAAATGGTGAAGCGGAGCAACATTCTATTCAAGAGATTCCTCGACCTGCTGGCCTGCACCGAGGTGAAAAAACGTTCTATTTCCTATTATGCGGGTAAGCTGTGTGTTACTCCCAAATATCTTTCCACCGTCTGCAAAAAGGTCAGCGGAAAGACAGCCTTCGAGTGGATAAACGATTATGTGGTCGAAGACATCAAATATTTTCTGAAGTATTCCAATAAGTCTATCAAGGAGATTTCCGAGCATCAGGATTTCCCCAACATCTCCTTTTTCGGGAAGTATGTGAAGACACACTTAGGCACTTCACCCACGGACTACCGCAAGCAATCACTGCCTCCAAGGGGGACCCTGCAACAAAAAAGGAGGAGCTAAGAATCACTCTCCACTCCTCCCGACACGACAAACAACTAAAATTATTGCTATTTGATGCCGTCCAATGCCTTGTTTGCTGTGGCATTGGTGGGGTCGATAGCCAGAATTTTATTCCAGTACTCTTTCGAAGTAGCATAGTCACTCTTCAACAGATAGTAGTAGCCCAGATAACTGTAACACTCTATCAATGCAGAGTTGTACCTCGGTTCGTTTTTGGCAAGCAGTACGTCCACCACCTTCTCGTAATAAGGTTTCGCCAATCCCTCTGTAGTTTCGGGGTCCATGGCAGAGTGTGTGCGGGCGCGCCACATATCTCCCAAATAACTGTCGGGAGCTTGTTCGGCAACAAGTGCGAACACAGAGTCGGCAGCCTGCAATGCCGCCATGCGGTCGGCAGACTGAACGGAGAGAGTGTCCGAGGACGTACCCTCTCCGTAGTACAGACGCCCTAACTGGAATAAGTTTTCGGACGTCTTTTTATCTTGTGCCAGCGAGTCATAGTACTTTTTATAAGCAGCAATGGCTTGGGTATAGTCGTTTTTCAATTCATAAGCATCGGCAATCTCACGCCACAAATCCACCTGACTCTCATCCTTCTCCAATGCCTTACCATATTCCTCAATGGCCTGGTCATATTTCTTCAGAGCACTCAACAGAGCACCGTGATAGCGGTAATCCAAGCATGAATAATCGGCATTATCCGAAGCATTGAAGAAAGCATCGGCAGCCTTCTCTGCCTCGTCATAACGCTTGAGGTCGACATTGTTGTACATCACAAGCCGGTTGAATGCGGCATGGCGGGCATTCTTCTGCAAACCTTTCTGCGCCACCGCCAAGGATTTCTCGAAGTCGTGGTTCAGGAATAGTGCAAAAGCATATTTAAGGATGTCATCTTCCGTAGCCACGGGAGTATCGATGAACTTGGCATAGGTGTCGGCAGCCTTGCCAAAACGGTTGGTGGCGTAATACACTTCCGCCAGCTCCTTGTCTGCTTCCAGGCAATCCGGAGCTATGGCCTTCAGCTGGTTCAGCTTCTCTATGGCCTGCGAAGGACTGGCAGACTTGTATGCCTGCGCATATTTCAGATACGCATCCTTATAATTCGAATCAAAATAGATGGCTTGCTCATAAAGCTGGCATGCCTTTCCGATATCTTTCCGGGCAAAAGCGATGTCACCCTCGAGTACAGAAACTGCCGGAGCCTTGTTGTCGGCCTTTCTTGCCATCTCCAGATAGGTTTCCGCCTCTTTCAGCTGTCCTACATCCAGATAGGCACGGGCCACGGAAGTCACAAGCTCCACATTTTTCTTGTTCTTGCCCTTCAGCAGTTCTCCGGCTGCGTCGGAAGCCTGCTCCGGATTCGTCTTTATCAGACTTTTTACTTTATCCACCCCCGCCTGCCATTCGGGCACCGGCGTTTGTGCGGCGAGCGTACCTGCAAACAGCATCGCTCCCAAACAAAATACAAATCTACGTTTCATGTTAGCATTCATTTTAGTTATTCATCCTTGACGTTCACCACGCGCACCGGTTGGGTGGCGGGGACCAATCCCGACTTCAATATAATCCGCTGTCCCCGGTCGGAAGCGAGGAAAGAGGCAAATCCCCACGGAAGTGCGCTCCGCGGATCATTCAACAAGGCATAGATGCTGCGTGCCAACGGATAATCACCGTAATACAAATACGCCTGATAGGGTTTGTAACTGTTGTCCGGCATGGCCTTGTCAGCAGCACTGACGGACATCAGCCGCACCTCTTTACTGAAAGAGAGCCCCGTACTGTCATTCCGGTCGCTCAGCCAGTTCACGCCGATAATACCGATGGCATCAGGCGTGCGGGCCACGTAGTCAATCACCTCCCTATTGGTTTTCAACGCTTTCAACTGACTGGAAAGCGGTACACCCTTACAGATGGAATCGACAGCAAAACGTACGGTACTGGAGTTCTTGTTGTCAAACACAAGACTGATATCCCCCAGACGGGAAGCCGGATAGATATCTTTCCACTGCTTCGCATCACCCGTCAGGATGCGGCGGATGTCCTTCACACTAATCAATGAATCCGGATTGCCAAGATGGGTTATCAATGCCAGCCCGTCCGTAGCAATCTTTATCTCCTGCGGAAAAAACTTCCGGCTATTGAAGGAATTCATCTCTTCGGGAGTCAGTCTGCGACTGGTTATTGCCAACCGCAGACTGTCCTTGAGCAAGAGGTTGACGGCATCGACTTCCGTCACATAACGGGGCACAATTCCTGCCAAGGGGAACAGTCCTTCGAACACGTCAATTTCTTCCTGCACAATAGGCTGGAAACTTTCGTCCGCAGCAATTGCAATCACACCGGAGGTATACGTATCCGTTTGTCCGTCCTTGGGCTTGCTTTGGCAGGCAGACAGCAGAGTCAGCAGCACCAGCAAGCCTGAAAGCTGAAGTTGTTTCACCGTTTTCATAACACACACACTTATTGTAATCTAAACATCACCGGTATCGTATATTTCACCGATACGGCCTTACCATTCTGCTTGCCGGGAATCCATTTGGGCATGGACATAATCACACGGACAGCTTCTTTATCCAGATAGGGGTCTACACCTCTCAGCACTTTCACATCACGCACCTTGCCGTCGGCACCTACCACAAACTGGCAGGTTACACGCCCTTGCGTACCGTTTTCCTGGGCAATGGTCGGATACTTCATATTCTTGCTGATGAACTGCATCATCTCGGCCTGACCACCGGGGAACTGGGGCATCTGCTCTACCATATCGAAAACCTTTTCAGGTTCCGGTTCGGCCTGCGTCACCACTTGTTTCAAGTCGGCGATGTCCTTGCCGTGTTCCTCGTCATTACCTTTCACGTCGGCAATGGAGATGGCAACTTTCGTTTCCGTCAGTTCTGTCTGGCTTTTTATTTCATCCTCGTCCCTCACTTCCTCATCCTTTTTGATGACGGGAGCGGTAAACTTAATGGAGCTTTTCAATGCAGGCGGCGGTGGGGCCACGGGCTCTATCCGCTTCATCTCTTCCTGCTTCACTTCCGGTTCTTCCAGCTGCGAAAGGGTAGTCACTTCGGTCATCACCTCTTTCTGTTTGGGGGTAGCCATCTTTATCAGCGTAGGGATACTGAAACCTATCAATGCAATTACAATTACCAGTATCACGGCAATGTTGTGCCGTCTGGGAGAGGTCTCACGCATCTTATAGGCTCCATATGCTTTGTTCTTACCACTGAACACGAGGTCACACCATGCTTGGGAGCTTAAATCTACTTTAGCCATATTCTTTCCTTTCTTTGGGTGTTACACATCATTCAGCAATGTTCTGGGACAATTCGCCCTTGCTTTCGTAGTTCTTCATCAAGAACTCGTCGGCTTCGGCAATATCCGTTATCACATACTTACCTATATTACATATCTGCATTTCATCGAGAGCATCAATCAGATTCTTGTACGAAGACTTATCGGTAGCCTTGATGATGACTGTCGGCGTATCCTTTCCGCTTTTTATCTCGGAAAGCTGTTTCCGGTAGTCATCCTCTGATATCTTAAGATCCAGTTTCTGCTGCTTCAGTCTGTTCACCTCGTTCACAGCAACTCTATTACGTTGCAGAAGCATTGCCCGCAGACCATCCGCCTGATAGGTAGTTTCCTTCAGTGAAGTATAGTCCTTGTAGTTAGGTTCCCCTTCGTAATAATACAACTTGTTGTCATCCCCCAGCAACAGCGTGATGGCTTGGGAAGCCTTGACTTTGGTCTGCTGCTCCTCGGTGATGGTCTTGTCATTGCTCGGCATGCTTATCTCCATGGTCTGAGGTTTGCTCAGTGAGGTACAAAGCATAAAGAAGGTAATCAGCAACATGTTCATGTCCACCATAGGTGTAAAGTCCACCCTGACAGTCATTTTCTTCTGCTTGCTTTTTCCACCTTTCTTGTTGCCGCTTTCTTGTATTTCAGCCATAATGTTTCCTTTCTTGTTCTACTTGTAACTCGTAGCTTGTCACTCTTCACTTGTGGTCTTCAGAGAAGTAATCAGGTTGTACCGGTTCTCTCTGAGGTCCTGAAGTGAGTTCATCACATTTTTTATTACGGAATAAGGAGTATTGGCATCTGCCTTGATGGCAATGCGCAAATCACTGTTCACTGCACGGGCGTTGCGTACCCAGGCCTTGAACTGATTGTCAATACTGTCTGTCGGTATCCCCTCATTCTTCAATACAGCATCTTGCTGGTCTTGCGGCAAGTCGAGGTATTTCTTCATACTCTTCATCGGCACACCAAAGGTAGACGCCAGCATGAATTTTTTAGTTTCCTCCGGAGTGAAAGTCACTCCATACTCCTGCCCCATAGCTTCCAGCACTTCGCGCAAGTCGGACTGCTTGTCCAGACTCATAAATACTTTTCCGCTCGGATCGACCAATATCTGGAGTACATTTGTCTCCGGAATCTTAATCTCGGATACAGAGGCGGGAGTCGTTACTTGTACCGGCTCTTTCTTCACGAACGTAGAAGTCAGCATGAAGAAGGTCAGCAGCAGTACAGTTACGTCACTCATCGCCGTCATATCGATGAACGTACTTTTCTTTTTTATTTTCGCTCTGCCCATAATCGTTTCATTGAAAATTAAAATTGAGAATTCATTCGTTGAATAGATAATAGAAGCCTACGTCACAGCGCAGCTCCAACTATCAGCAGTCAACTATTTATGGGTAGCTGCAAAAGTCTGCACGATGGAGAAACCAACCTCATCGAGGCTGTAAGTCAACTTGTCAATCTTGTTTGTATAATAGTTGTAGGAGATAACGGCCAATGCACCGGTCAAGATACCGAAGGCAGTATTAATCAAAGCCTCAGAAATACCTTGCGACAGAGCCATGGAGTCGGCTGAACCTCCGGCTGCAAGGGCGGCAAATGAACGGATCATACCGATAACTGTACCGAGCAATCCCATCAATGTACCTAAAGTCGTGATGGTACCAATAATAGGAAGATTCTGCTCCATCATCGGCAGTTCCAGCGCAGTGGCTTCTTCCAATTCCTTCTGGATGGCAAGCAGTTTCTGGTCTTTGGACAGCTCTGTGTCATTCTCCATCTCGGCATACTTCTTCAAAGTGGCATTTACCACATTGGCTACAGAACCACGTTGTGAATCGCAGATTTGTTGTGCCTTCTTCATATCACCTTCAGCCAAGGCTGCTTTGATGTTAGCTACGAATTTCACCAATGACCCCTTACCAAAGGCAGCGCCAATGGCAATATAACGTTCAATACTCAGTGCGATGACAGTCAGCAAAAGCGTTTGAATTACAGGAACAATGAATCCACCTTTATAGATGGTACCGAGGAAGTTACCCGGCAACGGATGGTTGTTCGGGTCGTTGTTCATAAAGTTGGAGGGATTTCCCAACACAAAGTGAAAAATAAGCACGGCGATGATAAAACAGATTACGATTACCCAACCGGCGGATCTGATGCCTTTAAAAGAGGCTGCTTTTTTTTGAGTAGTTTCCATGATGAAAAGTTTAATTGTTGGTATTTAAATAGAGTTTTGAAAATAAAGCATAGGGATACGACTTCCCGCTTACGAACCGACAGGGCGTAATCATCCTTGCAACCTTAACTAACATATATGTACACTAAAGGTCACCTGCCTTCAGTCTCTTCAAGACAATAAGGAGAAAAAGGGGGAAATCAATAAGAAGAAAAGTTGGCTAAATCAAAATCCGCCGAAGCGTATAAATATAGTAATCACTGCCCGTCAATGCATAGTACGGGTCTTTATCTGAGTAGTATAATTTAGAGCGGCCTTGCACGAGTAGATTCTCGTGGTTGGATAACATCAAAAGAATGTTTCTGAGGAAAAGATTGTCTTCAATCACCCTGCGCAAACGCTGTTGATGAGAAGAGTAAGTTTCGGAAACCGGTTTGTTTCCCAGTTCGACATCCGTAGTCCATGCGAACTTGGTATTCGTGAACAATGAATTCTTCTTGTCAATACTATTGTCGGAAGTAGAAGAACATGAAGATAAAGAAGCGGAAACTTCAGCAGTTCCGGCCATTCTGTCATCCACCTGCACCAGGTCAATGGCTTTACCGCTAATGCTGCAAGTCAACATCAGTAGCATGCATATCCAGAATGTCTTTACAGTTGTTTTCATGTCGTCTAATGATTCTACAATAAATAACAGATGTCTCTCTTATTTGTTTTACAGCTATGTTACTTTCTTTTGTAAAAAGATTAAATTGTTCACTGATTAAAGGATTTACTATACCTTTTAATACACTGTAAAGGTACGAAGAATATATGAAATACGAAAGTGGAAATAGGATATAAAATACTGATTTAAACGTTTTTAATCATTCATTTAGCACCTTAATTCGGGAATTAATCTGATGAATATATGATGAATAATTATATATAATAAGGTATAGTGATTAGCGGTAGAAACGGAATGTTAGAGGAGAGGTATATAAAACGAACAAAGCCTCCGTATCCTTATCAGACACGGAGGCTTCTTCTGAA